>Ga0208616_1000154_pt1 | contig 23200 bp, 18 predicted proteins | sample CryBogCBE16Oct07_FD_184575 | JGI IMG/M metagenome (GOLD analysis project Ga0208616, IMG submission 184575) | Freshwater microbial communities from Crystal Bog, Wisconsin, USA - CBE16Oct07 (SPAdes) (version 2) | ecosystem: Environmental > Aquatic > Freshwater > Lake | place: Crystal Bog... | reverse complement strand
TGTACCCAGTACCAGAAGTATTTATCAGAGAACTCACAAACCATAGAAATCGTAGAGGACAAAGAATGAAAGACGTACAAGTACGAATAACAGCCATGCAGTTTGTATTAGAGATATTCAAGCTCATGACCGAACAAGAACAGCTTGAGCTATGCCACACCGACTTCAAACTCATGATCGCCGGAGCAGAGCAGGTTTATGAATTCTTAAAGGGGAAATCATGAAAGAGTTTTTTGGAACTGTAATGTTTGTGGTCATGGGTATTGCCATCATGACTGGACTGTCTGTCTTGAGCTATCAAGCGTACGACTACTTTGCGCCAAAGTACCGAGCCACCGACAACAAGGTATTTAAAGAGTCTGAGCAATACAACGACGGCATGGTGCGTGATCTGGAAAATCTCCAGCTTGAGTACATGAACGCCGACAAAGAGCACAAAGATGCGCTTCGTGCCATCACCTTGCATCGCTTCTCTGTTTACCCCGAAGAAAAGATGCCACCCAACTTGCGTAACTTTTACAACGACTTAAGGAGCGGAAAATGAAATACATCATCACAGCAATCGCAGCACTGGCTTTAGTGGGGTGCAATGAATACCACCCAACATCCTCTCAAATTGAGAGAGGCAAACAGGAAGAACTATCCAAGATGGCAGTCCAGTCTGTGGGTATGCCTGCTATCGTGAACTTCGCCGAGAAGCGCATGATGAAGGACATCCTTGAGTTGCGTGATCGCAATGTCCCGACCACGACTTACATCATGGACATGAACGGCAAGATGCATAAGGTGTGCGACTCTGTGGGGTTTGGTTTGCCTTACGCCACACAGTACACCAACCCTCAAAGACCGGAGATTTCAAGCGGCGGCGGTCATTCATGGACAATCCCGCAAGCCGATCCAAACGGGCTCTACAGTCCTGCAGCCGCAGATGGCACATGGGTTCAATGCCTTGACCCCAAGACCAAGAAAGCAACCGTGGTTTACATCGAGCCACGTATTATTGTCAGTCCATTCCCGATTGGAGAATAACCGTGTTCATATCAGCAAAAGAAAAGAGGGAAATACTCGAAAGAATAGAAGCACTTGAAAGCCGCTTCAAACACATCAGTGCTCTGGCATTGAAGAAGACGGTACACCCAGAAGAAGCCCCTTGGGGGTTTAGGAAGAATGGACAGCCAAGAACAAAACCTGGTCGTCCTACATTGAAAGCAAAACCATGACCATTTACAGAAAACTTCAGGCAGCGCGATACGAGCTGGTTAACTCGGGTATCAAAAAGAGTGGCTATAACGCCTTTGGCAAATGGAACTACTATGAACTAGGAGACTTTATTCCTACGGTTCATAAACTGTTTGATGCCATCGGTCTGTGCGGCGTTGTGACCTTCGGGGAAACAGCTACTTTGACCATCTACGACAACGACGACGGAGCGTCTATCCAATTCTCTACGCCGATTGTCTATGCAGAAAACAACAAAGGACAACCCATTCAAGTACTGGGCAGTACCCACACTTATCTTCGCAGATACCTGTGGCTCTTAGCGATGGAGATCGTAGAAGCCGACGCAGTGGACTCTATGCCGCAAGAGGAAAAGCCAGTCAAGATTGAAAAGCCTAAATCCACCAAGCCTCCCAAAGCTATTGAAGGAGATGACGGACCGTGGAGCATTAAGATCAAAGTAGATGATGGAACTGTGGAGAACTGGGCAGAGCTTGCCTACGATGCATCTGTGCTTGCCCTGTCAAATGCAAGCAACGTTGCTGATGTAATGTCAATCTTCAGAGTAAACAGAAATATCTTTGATCGCCTGCGTGCAGACGCAGAACCAAAATATGCACAGTTGATGAACGTTTTTAAAGAGTACAAGGAGAAATTCAATGGTTCAGTATCCTAATAGTGGTCGCTTAGCGGCTAACAAATACAAAGACAATCCTAAAAAGCCAGACATGACAGGCTCTATCAAGATGACGCGAGATGCCATGCGCCAGCTGATGATGGAGCAAACCGGGGAAGAGGTGGAGATCAAACTCTCAGCCTGGAACATGGAAGGTCAGTACGGCCAATGGCTGCGCTTAGCTTGGAATAACTACAAGCCCCAGCCACGCCAGAACTATGGTCAGCAGGGTTATCAAAATCCCCAGCAAGGCTATCAAAAGCCTCAACAGGGCTACCAGAAGCAATTCCCTGAAGACGGATCTGATCTGCCTTTTTGAAGAAGCTTCAAAAGAAAGTTAAGCAATGACTTACCCTCAATTTGAAGCCGTCAAAGTAGCCATGAAACAGGATAAAACCGGTTACATGCTTACTTTGTCAATACATCCGGAAGAGGTTCCAGAACTGATCGTTCGTGATTTTGTTGGCTCACGCTATCAGGTGGTGATGGTTCGCTTAAACGGAGAGGAAAAGCCGATGAATCGGGATCACGAACATTCAAACGACAACGTTCGTGCAGCTGCTTTGTTGTGCCGCAACCCCAAGTTCTGGCACTTCTTGTGCGAGACAGGGCAAATATTTGAGGCAAACGAAACCTTGGCCACAGAGTGGCTGAGGCAGGAGCTGGACATATCGTCCAGAGCAGAGCTCAAAGAAAACCAAGAAGCCGTTCGGCGGCTTAAATTTATTATGAAGGAGTTATACGAATGGATGCAGGTAAACGGTTAATCCCTTACAGCGTTCACCTCACACCAGAGATTTATGAAAAGCTCAAAGAGATGGCTCAGCAGCGCAAGGCATCCAGCCTTGTGCGTGACGCCATTACAATGATCATCAATGGTAAGGGCGAATTCAACAGCGGCTACAACAAGGCAATCAAGGACGCCATGAGGCTGGTCAAGGGTGAGGAGCACCTGAACACCATCGGCATTCACGGCATCTCTATTGCTGAGTTGATAGTTGAAAAACTTGAAATGATGCAGAAATGAAAATACAGGGTGTGTTGGTTTATCAGAATAGATTATTCCGATGCACCCTGTGCGGCATCAAATTTGAAATACTTCACGAAGCCGAGGAGCACAACTGTGCAAAGCAAGAACAAAAAAGCCCCGACCAAAGCGGAAAAAAGGCACATCGAAAGAATAAAGTCAATGCCATGCGTTATATGCGGGACATCCTCACCAAGCGAGTGTCACGAGATTAAGCAGGGTCAGTGGTTTACTTCTATGCCCCTATGCGCAGACTGCCACAGAGGCTCCCATAATGGAATTCACGGGCGCAAACACATCTGGAACATCAAGAAACTTGACGAACTAGATGCGCTTGCCCTGACTATAGAAAGTCTCCTATCTGAGCCTTCTGACGTAGGTTTTTAAGGTTCAGGCTTTTAATGATCAAATCTTCCTGAGCTTGCAAAGCCTTTTTCCTTCTATCCTTCTCATCCGCTGACATCTTGCTGTCTGGCATATTCGTGATCAATGCAATGTTCTGACGAATCTTTGTCAGGTTCTTGCCCACTTTATCAATCTGCTTGTACATACCCAAACGAGCTTTGTTCTCTTCTTTGTTAGCGTACTCAGCGGCTTGATGTGGGCTTCTTTGTTTGATGTCGTTCAGCGTAGCGGCAGTCTTGTCAACTTCTTCTTTGAGCATGTAGAAGTCTTTCTTGAGGCCGTTCTGATTCTCTTTGGTGATAAACCCGCTAGCACCAGGGATAGATGCAGCCACGTCATTCCATGACATTGTGGGGCGCTCAACCGTAGGATCGCTGTGCATCACTTGGTTTGTCAATAGAAGGGTTACGCCACCCACTGAGCCAAACATACCGCGCATTAAGTGATCTGCATTGATAGGAGCAATGAGTCCAGTCTTGCCAAGAATCTTTCCAAGCTCAGAAGTGGATTCGTTGAATTGGCGTTCAGTCTCTTTGTTTGCCAGACCAGTACCTATCAACGGCTTTTGCTGGAAGAAGTCGTAGTTCAAGTAGACCTCAACAAACGGCTTGATCGCCTGCGGCACAGCAGTAGGAGCCATGATGGAGGAAGACAAAGCAGACAGCAAAGACTGGCGGAACTTACGTCCATCTTCTGTAGCGTTATCCGTCATCAGCAAATACATGTGCTCAGTAATGACCTTGGGTATGGTGAACAGGTCATTACGCAATGGAATGCTCAAGCCACCAGAGCCGGGGATCATCAGCAAGCGGTCACGCACTGTCGTAGGCTTTTTCAGGTAGTCATCATCGTCACCATTCATCATGGCGTAGATTAATGAGAGAGCCATCACAGAGCCGGTCGTAGCAATCAGCGTTTCAAGAGCAGCCTTGCGCTCACCGGGGGATATGCCAATACCAGTGATTGTTTTGTAGGCTACGTTCTGGGCTGCAAGGTACGCATTGAAGAATGGAATAACCTGACCAGCCAGCATCAAAGCTTTGGAGCTACCACGGCGGCGGAAGTTAATAACCTCAAAAGCCTTCTCAAGCGCAAGCGACTTGGCAATATCTTTAGTCTCTGGATTCTTTTCATACTGAGACATCGTTGCCTCGTACACCGCCTGACGCACAGCGTTGTCTGAAGCCATAGAGATGTGCTCAAGCATAGACTTGACTTTATTCCAGCCACCAGGAGGAGACTTCAAGCCAGAGTAGATCATCGCATCCATGCGAGATGCATGAGATGAGAAATCCTTCACGCCTGTTGCGCCGTAGCGTTTGAGCTCTTCGTGCGTTGTGCTTGCGTGACGCAACGTTTTCACAAACTCTTTAACGGCTAAGACTGGAATTCTCAAAGCATACTGAGGCTTTAAGCCAGAAGAGAAGATGGCTGCGAACGCATCTTGAGGCAACTGACTGACGGCAAACAATGGGTTCATCACCACAGTCTTGCGCAGCATGTTGCTGAATCTGGTGAAGAACTTAACCGTAGGTATGGAGATGGCAGCCAGACCTTCAAAGGCATCCACAAAGAGCGGATCCTTCATGTTATAGAACTCTTCCTTGCCGTTGCGCCAGATGCGCACGTTATTGGCATCACGGCTTGGGCGAGGGATTCTCTCGGCTACACCAACTTCTTCAGCAGCCTTGACAAGCTGAACAGCAGAAGTGTTTCGCACTGAACGGTTAACGGCGTATTGAGTCCAGCGCATCATGTTGTCAAACACGTCATGCACTGGCTTTTGAGAACCACGGAAACCAGGCTCTCTTGCCTTGACCATCAAGCCGGTTAAGAACTCTTTAGGACCTTGACCATTTTCAATCTGATCATCACGAAAGAAAGGAACGTAGTCCGCATTGGACATCATGAAGTCAGCTTCTTCATCGCTCCAAAGTCCAGAGTCAACCAATATCTTTTTGGTGTTCTCACGAATACCATTCCATGTCTCAACGACATCATTGAGCTCAGGGATGGTTTTAAACAAGCTAAGACCATTAGCCACCTGCTCATCCGTCAGGTGAATGATCTTTGGCTTTTGCTTAGACAAGTGTTCCAAGCTCTTGATCTGAGCCTGCATCGTTGCTTTGGAAGCTTTAGTGGCTGGATCTTTACCTTTTAATGCATCGATCTTTGCCTGCAGGTCTTCAATCTTTGCTGGAGCTTCAGCAATGCTGTTGTTGTAACGCATGAGCGATGCGGTACGCTTGGCTTCAAAGGCATAGTGCGCTACCAACTCAACCTCTTGCTTGGTCATGTTGTGCTCTTGCGCAATCATGTCTAGCTGGCGAGAAAGAGTTAAGAAGTTAAACTTAGATTTAATGCCTTCCCACTTGTGCATCAACGGATCATATACAAGATTACCCATCGTCATAAACAAATTGCCCAGCGCATCGGCATGAACAGTCTGGCTCAAACTAATGTTGAGCATGTCACGCACCTTGTCAGAGATGTCTCTTGTAGAAGCCATCACTGCTTCTCTAATCTTTGCGTTCAAAGCAAAGTCACTGGAGAAGCTCTTAGTGCCAACGATATTAACAAACTTGTTCCAAGCCTCACGAGATTTGCCAGTTGGGTTGTCTGTTGCGTTATCCCAGTAGCCTTTGACCTTTTCTTTGAAGCCTGGTGGCGGAGGGGTAACTTCCCTGCCCATTTGCCCAAGCATGTCCAGTGCATCACGACCAGCGCCAGTGGCTTGACTTGGTGCATTTTTTTCTGTTATTAATGTGCTGTCAGTTGAATAGCTACCATTATTACCAGTGGCGGATTTGATCTGAGTATTAAGAACTGGCGCAATAGTAGGGACGCCATCCTCATTTACGATGATGCCGTCATAACCTTTGTCGAACAGTTGCTCCTGCATTTTGGAGTCGGCTAGCACGTGATAAGCAAATTCACCACGGCCATATTTTGCTGTTTTATCAAAGCCAAGCCGACCAAGTTCATCAAGCGCGTCTTGACGACTGTCATTCATATCCACCGTAATGCGCAACGGATTTTGAATTGACAAATAAACAGGCATTACGTTGGGCTGGCTATGCTCGCTTGGCTCCCTCAAATAACGATTACTGAGTTCCGGTTGCGTACTAAACCAACCCGGAAAATCTGGGGCTGCAAATTCCTCAAATGTTGTGTTTGTTCCATGATAAACCACCAACGGCTTGCCATATTTATCGACGATCTTGCTGTCACCAAACCACTTCTTAAACGCAGGCGTACCTTCTCTTGCTACATTCTCTTTCGCAGTCCTTACTGTTCCCGCCTTGGGGGCTGGAGAGGTTGGCGTACCAAATATGATATTCTTCTTTTCCAGCTCCGATGCAATATCGTAAGTTGGAGATTCAAGCAACTCCGTTGATATTCTGAGCAGCTTGTCTAATGCTGTTTCATATTTTGGATCAATGCCGAGAAGTTTTCTGCACAACTCTGCAAGCTTAACCAACGCATTTGTCTTTCCTACTTTTACGGTAGACAAGAATTTTCTTGTATCTGGATTGGATAATCCCTGAGTTATAAACTCAGCATAGTACGTTCCAAATACTTTTGAATATTGTCTCTTAAAAGCGTATTTGACTTCGCGTGCCGCTTTGCCCGATATTTTTCCGTCTGCTAATTCTTTTTTGAACTGTCTTTCTGCCAAGTTTTTCAGGCTGTACATCTCTTTAACAAGAGGATGTTCTTTGCCCAATAAAATGATCTGGGCATTTGCTGCCATATGAATCATTTCATGAGCCAGAACTTCAAAAGTGGCATTTATATCGCCGTTTATTTCCAACTCGAAAGAAACACCACGAATTACCAATGTGCTTACTCGACCGAGATAATCTTCCCCATTTCCATACTCGTTTAACAGCATCTTCATCGGAACGCCGCGCTTGTCCATTTCCGTGATTCTTTTAGCAACCTTTTCCATGATTGCTCTTGAATACGAATCTGGAGCCATGTCAACCAACATATTGGCAACTTCTACGGCTGTCTTACCCTTTAGCGCTCTATATGCAATAGTAGGAGGAAGCTCTCGCTTTTTAAAGAACTCTTCTTCTTTAGGCTTTTCCGGAGGAGTAAACAAGTCCTCTGGTTTTTCTTCTTCCAAAGACTTGAACACATCCTCAAGAGGACGCTTTTGAACCTCGCCAAACATGTCCACATCAGAGCGGTTGTGCTCAGCCAGTGCAGCCGTTGCCAAGCGGTCCAGACCCTCTGCGATCTTCTTGCCAGAGCGACCGGCATCAGCAACCATCTTGATGATCTGCTGAGTATGCGGATCCATTCCGATGTCAGCTTGTGCAGCCATCTCTTGCAGGCTAATACCCCTGCGCTTAGCATTGACCACGGCCTCTGCTGCTTGGGTCACATACTTGCGAATGTCGTACTCGCCAGCGCCGTCAAGCTGCGCCATCTTGGGAGCAACCCGTGCCAAGGCGTTAAGCATCAGCTTAGCGTCTGGGTCCATCGTTGCACCGTACAAATCAATCAATGGCTCATGACCGTATGCGTGCCAGAACACGGCATTCATCAAGCGGTCTTGCGCCCTTGGCGTTGGCTCTCCGTTTGTGTTCTTTAAGTCAGGATGTTCAGACACCGGCATTGCATTAATGAAGTCACTCAAAGACTTCGCCGTGGGCGTGCCGTCTTCATTGAACTTCAGTGCATTTACATCTACACGCTTGGCGTCTTGCTTGGCTGCATCAATGGCAGACAGACCAGATATTCCTGAAACGTTTGAGATGTCAGCAATGTTAGGCGTGACAAAAGACTTGGGCATCACCCGAACCAGCATAGGCTCAGCCATACCTTCAATGGCAGACTTGTCTATACCGTGAGCATTGTCAGCCAGCAATTCTTGCTTGTACTTCTGGGCTGTGTCCCGGTTGTAAGCTTCTTGTATCCCTGCTACACGACCGTTGCCTGCGATGGGGCGAATAGCCTGAACGGACATATCCCCATAGGTAGTGTTCTTACTGCCGTCATGAGAGTTAGATGGCAATACGGAGCTTGCTTCAACCACAGCGTAGCGCACGGGAATCTGAGTTCCATCAGAAGCCGTAGTCATTTCGTAGGAGCCCAAGTGTGTTTCTGGCAGCTTGGTGTCCGTCATTACCACTGGAGCGCCACTACCAAAGCTTCTGGACACGCTGAGTTCGTTATAGCGTGGATCAGCTGCTATGCCCTGCATCTGAGCAATGGCTGCAGGCGTAGAGCGATCACGGTTTTGCAGAACCGTATTCGACTCTTCGGGTAACCCTTCGTGATAGTTCTCAAAATGCTGAGACAAGTCCTGCTGAGGCGCAGTAGCAGGAGGATTAACAGGAGGAGTGGGCGGTGTTACTGGCGGTGTAACAGGCGGAGTAGTCGGTGGAGTAACCGGCGGGGTGACTGGAGGATTTACAGGAGGCGTAATAGGAGGAGGGGTTGTGGGTGTTGTCGCAGCTTGAGGGCGCTGCAACGCACCAATGCCACCAGCCGTACCGATAGTTCCAAGCGCAGCCTGAGCAGCAGTTCTACCTAATCCTTCTGTAAGCGTAGCGTTAGGATCAACCCGTTGTTGAGCAATGTTCTGTGCGAGTTGTCCGCCAGTTTCTTCAATCAATTCACTTGGCAGTTCACCAGCGACAAGACCTGCGGCATTAGCCACACGGCTACCAGCTTTCCCTGCTTTACCGGCAAGAGCCTCAGCAAACCTATGTCCGCCTGGTAAATTCTGTGCGCCCAAAGATATGGCAGCACCAGCGGCTCCAGCCGTGCGAGCATACTTCAATGCGCGATCACGAGCTTCGGGCTCAGGTACGTCATCGGCAATCATCTTGTCGTAGGTTGCCTTGTAAGCCTCAGAGCCTACGTCCGTTCCTTGCTGTAGGGCTCCAGTGCCAATAGCTGCGCGAGAGCCAACCTTAACGGCAGCTTTCTCGGCGGCCTCAGCGGCGGCTTTCTCTGCGGCAGTGCCAGCAGCTTTTTTTGCAGCAGCTCTTAAAGCGGTAACTTCCGCAGATGCAGCAGGCGTTCCAATGGCCGCAAGAAGTGCAGGCAATTGTTCGGGAAGTTGTTGAGCTACAAAGTTAAGACCAAGACCCAAAGGATCTTTTGCCGTTTCTTTAAACTCAGTTAAGAACGCACTGAGCTGACCGTTCTTTTCAGCTTCTTTGACTTTCTCTTCTTTGGCTTGCTCTCTGGCTTTTAAGCCGGGAGACTTCATCTCTTCGCCGTATTGCTGCAGCTTGTTGGCTGCGTGCATGACACCCGTATCCGAGAAATCGCCAGTGGCTAATCCGTACATTTGAGGAGCGAACTTTGCCGCACCTCCAAGCCCGGAGATAACGCCAGCGGCTACGTCCTTGACAGCCTCACCGTAAGTACGGCTTGTATCTGGAGCCTTTGGAGCGCCAGCCTCAAACGGATCAAAGACCTTCGGCGTTTGATCAAACGGATCGAATACAGCCATTATTATTTCCCGTATTTACTGTTGTAATAATCGGTCAATTCTTTATCGGATATGCCTTTATTTTGAGGCGATGTTCTAGCCTTAGCCAAGAATTCTTGCAAAGTTGGTTTACCAGGCAGTGTAGATGTTGTTGCAACTCCCTCGTATGGGTCTTTGCCCTGATGGAAGTTTTTCATCATTTGCTTAGCTTCGTTCAAATCTTTCAGAGCTGCAGCTTTCTCATCCTCATCAAATCCAGCCGAGGCGGCAGTAAACCGTTTAATTGCAGCGGTCAAAATAGAATTAACGCCTTGATAGTCAAGCTTGTTACCCATGCCAGATTTAATCTGCTGAGCCTTGGCATAGGCTTCTTGCTCTTCAGGCTTAAGCTTTGCAATTTCAGCAGCAGACAAATCCATCTTTGCCAAGCGAGCAGCTTCTGCTCCTTCCAGAGCTTTGTGGTGGCGAGCATCCTCAATCATCTTTCTCTCTTCTTGAGCACGCTGCTCAGCCGCACGCTTATTAGCCTGAGCCTCACCATAAACTTTATGAAGATCGGCATCACGTCGTGCTTGGCTTTCGCCGTAGGTCTTGCCAACGTTTTCCCCGCGCTTGAGCTTCTCTTCTCGGTTACGCTGGTCAATTTTGTCCAAGATTTCCAGCTGGTCCAGCATGTGCTTTTCTTTCTCAGCCTGATGTCTGCTCTGCAATCCAGTGTAAGTCTCAGCAGCGCCACCGGCACCGCCAACACCCCAGCCATGAAGAACAGAAATAAGATCGTTCATCTTATTTGCTTCTTCGTTTCTCATGTGCATCTGCTGAATCTCTTCCAGCTTCTTGAGTGCGACCTGACCCGCAGGAGAGTCAACACCGTAATGCTTGGCAATGGCATCAGCCACTTCGAACTCATCCTTTAAAGACGGTTCTTTGCGCAGCTTGGCAGCCATCTGTTCATTTGCCGTATCGTCCAGAGTGCTTAACTTTGGAGCGGGTTCAACCGGGGCAACAGGATTGACTGGTCTAGGTTTATTTACAATCTGAGCAATTCCATTTGCAGCAGCGTTAGGGGCTGGCGGAGCGGCTGGAGGCGTGCCCTTCGTGGCGCCTTGAGCTATACCACCGGCTGCAGGAGGAGCGGGTGGAGCAGCGGGCGGGGCAGGTGGAGCAGGAGGCGCAGCTGGTGGAGCAGCAGGAGGAGCTGCTGGAGCAGGCGCACTTTCTGTATCAAGCATCATTGATTGGGGTGTCTTGGGCTGTAGAGCACGACTAATGCCAGACCCAATTGAGCTCAGTCCTTGGGAGATACTTTGACCAAGACTTGACAGAGGTGTTTGGGGGCCTCTTTGCATTAAGCCAGCTTCGTTGTCTGGAGAAATTGAACTTAACGCCTGTTGTTCCGCCGCTTGCTGTTCAGCGGCACGTTGCTTAGCAGCTTCTTGTGCCCCGGCTACATACATGGCAGTCTGGTTGGCTAAAGGCACCTGACTTCCATTGGTCGATCCATCAAACGCAAGAATACCGCCGTGGGCAAACTTGTACATGTGATGGGGAACGTGATGCATCAGACCGCCATGCGCAGCGGCAATGGGTTGCTGATTTGTATAGCCCTGAAGCTGAGACAAAGACACGTCATTAGAGATAGGTACAGCCTCAGTAGCCGGGCGCATCTGTGGACGGGTACCCACTTGGAAGGCGGCAAAGTTCTGCATAGGCATAGCCTGACCAGCTTGTGGAGCAGGCACTTCTATAGGCTTAGCCGCTTGAGGAGGAGGCTGGATAGAAGACTTGTTGATAGCCTGCATCAAAGCAGCAAACTGCTGGGCGGCGTTTTGCTCAGAAGTGTGACCACCGCTTGCAAACTTTGCAATGCCGCCAGACTTCATGGGATTACCAGCCGACTGGGTAGCCGGTACAGGCTGTGGTGGCTGAGCTTGAGGCAGGGCAGCGGCAATACCTTGGGGCTGAGGAGAAGCTTGACTAGGCTTAACAACCGATTGCTCAATCTCTTGCTTAACGCTAGGAGGATTGGGATTGGCGTTAGCATTCTGATAATGCTGCTCCATTTGCTTGCGACGGTTCAACTCTGCTAAAGCGGCATAAGGAGGAACCTCGGGATTAGACCCGTTGGCATAAGCCATGATTGCCTGATTTGGAAGATTCTTTAAATCATCCAAAATTTTGACGAGATTCATTGACATATTTAGTCCTTATTTGGCGGTAGATGTTGTGCCACCACCCGTACCAGTCGTCCCAGATGACCCTCCCGTACCAGAGCTCGTACCACCCGTAGCAGTGTTAATAGAGTTGTACAAAGATAACAATCCAGCAAGATCGTTATTGATCGTAGAGAGGGTAGATGTGTTAGGCGTAGTCGCAGCAGTAGAGATCGGCAAGTTACCCAGCATCGCAGCCATGTTGGTGAGCTGAGTCTGTGGGTACTGGACCTGCTGATTAAACTGGTTGAGAGAAGCTGTGTCTTGAGCCTGCTTGATCTGCTGCTGAGTAGCGCCAGCGGTACCGAGAGCGGCGTTCGATGCCAAGCCATAGTTGGCTGCAGCTTCGTTGGCGGCTTCTTGGTTTTGCTGAGCTTGTAGGCTTTGTGCGTTAGCAGTATTGAACTGGTTCATCGCATTGTTGTAAGCCGTGTTGTAGCCCTGACCGATCAAGTTAGACTGCTGAGCCAGCAGGTTATAGGCGTCTTGCCCCTGAAGGACTGCTTGACGTGTACCGCCAAAGCCACCGGCTTGCGTGAGCTTACTCAAGTCACCCTGCTCACCCTGCTGAGCAGCCAGCTGAAGGGCTTGGAGCTGAGGATTCAAAGAAGCCTGCAGGTAAGGGTTCATGTACTGCTGAACAGCAGCGGTGTCAAACGTACCAGACTTGAACTGGGTAGGCGTTAAACCCGTACTAGCCAGCTGATTTGCGTTAGCAAAGTATTGTTTCTGAATATCTGATGGACCAGCAGCTAATTCACCTGTATATACAGGCATAGGAGCATTGCTCAGGGCTTCTTGTTTGCCCAGCATACTGGTCACATAAGGAGCCGCCCAGTTAGACAAACCCGTTTCCGTGGAAGTGCCCAAGCCGGTAGAAGGGGTGACTGTGCTTGTTGCACTGGGTGAAGTCGTAACGGAGCTACCAGCAGCGAAACGTTTAATTCCACCGCCAGAGGCGTAGCCTGCAATACCACCCGGCATGAATTTGTCGGGGTTAATTTCTTTGCCCTGATGTTTATTCCCGGTACGGGCGTAGCGGATTTTGTCCATCATTTGGTACAGCTTCTTAGCACCAGCATCTGAGTTGCCGTTACCCAAGTGGGAAACGACATCGGCGGGGATAACGAATTCGCCGTGGCTTAGTTTGGCAGGCTGAACGCCGTCGATGGACGTGTCAAGCTTGTCAGCCATACCATCCGTAGTTCCTTGTAAATAACGACCACCGTGTGCCATAGCTGCGATTCCTGCGTGCATAGCGCCTCCGTGAGCGGCATGAATAGCGGTTGTAGGACTTTGCTGAGCAGCAGCAAGCTGAGCCTGCATTGCCAATATTTGATCAGGTGAAGCAACCTGCGCAATACCCGTGGATGGAGCTTGGCTCGTCATCGGAGTGTTTGCTTGTACGGGTTGACCCTGATTTGACCAAGCAGTACCAATATTTGCGGCAGGCAGTTGTTGTTCCTGCGGTTTGGGGGGAGTCATCTCAGCGGCTTGCTTGGCTGCAGTGGCTTGGGCAGTAGCAACGTCTGCCGGTGCAACGTACTGACCGGGAGTGAAATAAGCCTGACCTTGACCCGCTTGTCCGGGTGCTATGCCTTGGCTGACGTACGTGTAATTGGGGATTGTGGCATTGGCAATCTTGGTTTTGGTCTGATCTCCACCAGCCAGCATGGCAGCAGCTGCGGCGCCAGTTCCCATATTTGCCAGATTTAAAGTACCGGCAGGAAGATTAAGAGCCTTATTTAAAGCTGCAAGAATACCGGACGACCCTCCCCCGGCGTTTCCAGCGTTTCCAGCTCCTGCGCCAGACCCAGAACCTGTACCAGTATCGGTTGCATTGGTCGTATCTACGACATTACCGCTAGGTCCGTAAGTAATAGTACTTCCGTCATCAAATGTTTGGACGTAGTTACCGTTTGCATCTTGAGTAGCTCCAGCTGGGGGCTGCCATGAAGAGGCTGTGGAGCTACTATCTGTAGAGCCGGGAAGATCAACCCATTCGAACTGCTCCGTATCATTGTTGTATTGCCACATATTAAACTCTCCAATTCAGTAACTTTAGTAGATCGTCTACGGAGCCACCACTGGCAGCCATTGTAGTATTTTCTGGTTCTCCAAGCCATACATATTGCACGTTCTGACCCGGTTGTGCGTTCGTTGGAACGTCCTCTGCAGCCGCCTCGGCAGCCGATATTCCCTTGATCGCCAAGTCCTTAATATCAAACTGTGGCGCAGCACCCATGACCGATGGTCCTTCGGGTGTAAATATAGAAGGTGTAGCCAGCATAGCCAGCTGGGCAGCACTTAATCCAGTCTTGGTACTTGTACTCGTACCTGTAGTTGTAGTTTTCCCAGTTCCAGTTCCGGTAGATGTAGTGGTTCCACCCGTACTAGTGCCGCCGGTGCTAGTACCGCCACCAGTGGTAGTTCCTCCGCCAGTTCCCCCTCCTGTGGTGGTTCCGCTGCCAGTGCCACCGATTGAAGTAGTTGTTCCACCGCTGGTATCTGTTCCTCCGCCAGTAGTGGTACCGCCTCCTGTAGTGGTACCGCCGGTAGTAGTTCCTCCACCAGAAGTATCAACTCCACCAGTTGTTCCCCCTGTAATTTGAGTCCCCGTTGTTATGGTTCCCGTTCCAGTTGATGCCCCTGTAGTGGACCCGGTATTCACGCCAGTATTGTCTGTTCCGGCTCCGCTTGTAGTCGCTGTTCCGCCGGTGACAGTCGTTCCAGTGGTTGTTGTGCCAGTAGTATCTATGCCGCTTGTTGTCGATCCAGTAGAGGATACTCCAGATGTAACCCCACCGTTCCCGGTGCTTGTGCCGGTTGTTTCGCCGCCAGAAGTAGTTGCTCCGGTAGTAACCCCAGAAGTTGTTTTTCCTTTTACCAACCCAGACGCATCAACTTCTGAGCCACCGGAACTTGTTGTAGTTCCGCTGGAACCTGTTCCCGTAGTGACTTCCCACGGCGGGACAGGTATATTTTCACTGCTGGTCGTAGAGCCGTCGCCGACAACATTACCCTCCGAGTCAACGGTAAATCCGCCTGTCTCGTAACGAATGTCACCAGTAATGTTGTCTCTTACAACATCATAGGTAAACACTTGGGTAGGATCATCTGGGTTTGTAATGACAATGGTTGTATAGGTGGATTCACCATCTTGACTTGTGTGCGTATCAAAAGCCTGACCATTTTCAGGAACAATAACCCAAGGCGGCACAGTACCGGTACCTGTTGAAGTGCCGGTTGATGTCTCAGTGCCCGTTGACGTACCAGTAGAAGTCTCTGTACCAGTAGAAGTCCCTGTAGAAGTTTCAACTCCAGTAGAAGTACCAGTAGAAGTCTCAACCCCAGTTGATGTTCCAGTAGATGTTTCTGTTCCTGTGGATGTGCCGGTAGAAGTCTCGGTTCCTGTAGAGGTTCCTGTGCTGGTAATGCCGCCTGGTCCAGCGACTTTCGTTCCTGGGTCTGTCGTCAACTTGGGTAGCGTATCAATGTGATACTCAATCTGCAAAGCCGTAGCGGGATCAGTTCCGTTCTTAACCAAGCTCTGATACCCTTGTTTGGAATCGTCAGATAGATTCTGATAAATGGACCATGACTTTGGATCAGTAAACCCGGCAGCTGCCGCCGCCGCCATATCGGCTGCATCTTGAAAGCCAGCAGACTTTGCAGTGTCATCGGGATTGGGCGTGGTTACACCTGTTCCAGTACTGATCCCTGTCGATGTATTTGTTTCCGCTCCAGTGGATACGCCGGTACTTACTCCAGTATCAGTGCTTACGCTGGTTCCTGTTGATGTGCCAGTCGATGTAGCCGTGCTAGTAGCTTTAACCTGATCAGCGTCGTATGCATTCTTGTCGCCGTTGTACTTTTGATAAGTTTCGTAATCGGGAAACCCAGCGTCTTTTGCTGTCTGTGCATTACGTGCAAATGTATAGGCTGCATTATCGCCATTGAATTGCTTATACGTTGCATAGTCTGGGAAACCCGCTGACTTTGCGGTAGCCTCATTCTGAGCATTTTGATAAGAGGAAAAATCTCCTTTGTACTGTTGGTACGTGGAGTAATCCGGAAACCCGGCGTTCTTTGCCGTGGTTTCATTTAAATCCGTTTGGTAGGCCGTAGAGTTGCCGTTATATTTCAGATACGTTGTGTAATCAGGGAAGCCAGCGTCCTTGGCTTTCTGTGCATCCTGGGCGACAATATACGCCGCATCATCTCCGTGGTACTGCTGGAATGTGGCGTAGTCGGGGAAACCTGCCGCTTTGGCAGTTGCCTCATTCTGATCAGACTGATAAGCGCTCAGATCACCATTGTATTTTTGGTATGTAGCGTAATCGGTGAAACCCTTGGACTGAGCCATAGTTTCATTAGCCTGAGCAGCGGCTTTGGCGTTGGCCGCATCCTGAGCAGCTTTGGCGGCGGCAGCAGCGGCAGCTTGGTCGGTGTTATACGCACCCACATCGCCTTTGTACTTCTGCATAGTGGCGTAGTCAGGAAAGCCTGCCGTCCTGGCTGAGGCATCATCCTGTGCTGCTTTATATGCAGAAAGATCACCGTTGTACTTTTGATAAGTAGCATAGTCTGGAAATCCAGCATCTTTAGCTTCGGATGCCTGATCAACACTATGCAAGTTGTAGTAATCCAGTTGACCTTGGGTGAAACCCATCTTGTTAACTAGATAGTCCAACGTCAGATTGTTCTTATCAATAAAGCTTTGAGCAGCATTGGGATCTTTGCTGTTCAGCGCATCTGATAAATTATTTGATCTTTGGGCAGCTTGGTAATCTGCATAGTTGGCAAAGCCGTGCGCCGTGGCGTCCGCCTGATTTGCTTGATCAGTCTTATACGCATTGCTATCGCCGTTGTATTGCTGATAGGTTGCGTAGTCTGGAAAGCCAGCTTGTGTAGCCTTTGCATTATTTATCTGATCAACGTTATATGCGTTTACATCTCCGTTGTATTGCTTAGATGTAGCGGCATCAGGGAAGCCTGCTTTTTGGGCGTAATAGTCTGCAGCCCCAATGCCGTTAGCGCTTTGGAAATCTTGGTAATTCTTAAACCCAAGATCAGTCGCTGTTTTAATCAGCGCATCCTGAGCTTCTTTAGCTGCTTCATCAGACACTTGCTTGACAATGTCTTGGGCTTCGGTTGTTGCCAGATCGTTGTACTTGGCTACGTCCTGCGCAGTAGTAGCCGCTTGATTGGTCAGACCCGTATTGATCGTGTCAATCTGAGACTTCAGGCCTGTTAAGTTATCAGTATAAGTCTTGTACTGCGTCTGAGCGTCAGCTAGCTGAGAGCTGGAGCCGGTATAAGCATCCGCAGCAGCTTTGGCTGTATTGTATGCAGTCTGTACCGTAGTAGCCTGTGAATTGATCTGAGGCACAAGAGCATTGGCTGCAGTAGCCAAAGTTTGCTGAGATGGAGGGTTAAAGTCGTAAATGGGTTGCTGATGAGCCGGGACCCAAGAAGCGGATCCAGAATCATCTGTCTCATAGCCGCCCGGAATATCTTGGTATCCGGTTATCTTCACATAATTGCCATTAGCATCGTCGTATTGCCAGCCTTGGCTTACCAGATAGTTGTTATACCCAGCATTGCTACTTACCGCATCTTTGTACGTGTTGTACTGATCCATCAAAGAGTTAAGCGTAGCCTGCTGACTGGTGAAGTCAGTGTTCGCAACGTTAGCCGTTTTGTACTGATCCTGAACAGTGTTCTGAAGTGGATTCAGTACATTGTTAAAGTAATCTGTTGCCGTTTGCTTTACATCGTTGAAGTTGTTTGAAAGCGATTGAACGGTGTCTGAATTCTTCTTTAAATAGTCAGCACCAGAAGAGATAGATGCAGACAAAGCCGTGGCAGTAGCCGACTGGGCAATTGCATCGCTCACCGACTTGCCGCCTAAGATAGCTTTGGTAGCCGCCGTAATGGAGTTAGAGATCAGCTTTGAATCTAAAGTACTTGGGTCCAGATTTAAGTTCTGTTTCAGCTCGGTTTGAATGGCTGCACCGATACCGCCGCTGGCAGCACTGGCAAGAATCTGATCAAAGTTCTGACCCTTCAAAGCCGCAGTAGCAGCTGAACCGGAAGCACTGGTGACCACTTGTTTAACAAGAGCTTGCGTATCTGGTGACCAGTCAGTAGTCGTCAAAGTAGAGCCAGTAACACTTCCAGCCACTTGCCCAATTTGGGCGCCAGCATAAGATGCCAAAGCGTTGGTGGCTATAGTCTGAAGGTTTCCGCCGTTAACGGCGCTTACCGTGGCACTAGCAATGATGGGTGGAACGCCAATAGATGTGAGAGCAACCGTCTCAATAACTGGCAACGGATTTTTGATAATAGACTCGATTGTGTTGGTGACAAAACCACCAACGGAGGAAAGTAAATTCCCAACCTCTTTTGTTATATCACACATTTACAATCCCCTTGTAAATGGTCCGCCCTTTTTCATCCTTCCCAATAGTCTGAACATCTACGGGATAGCCAATGCGCTTGATCAGGTTAATCATGTTCACGTCGTGAGTCTCGCCGTAGACTTTCTTGTAACCTGCAGCCTGCATGGCATGGGCAAACTCTTTCATATTCCTGAATAGGTTCTTGTATGTGTCTGCATTGAACACAAACATCTGAGCTACACCCGGAGCGTCTATCCTGATCCAGAACAAAGTGTTGCCGTTTCTTAAAACCCTATATTGATTTGAAGCGATTGTTTGATGCAAAACTGCATAAGCTTGCTTCCAATCTATGCCGGACTCTTTGATCTCAGTAGAGTTTTTAACAATGTCCTGCGGGGTCATTTGCTTATTGGTCATGTCTTGATCTTCAAAACGTTACCGGCTGACTTGTCCACATACACTTGACCGGGACGCAGATTAGATGTCATTGTCTGGTCAGGAAGGGTATTGATGTCAAAGATAATCCCATTAAGAGAGATAACCTGCTGAGCGTTCACTTGGTTCAAAAATAAACGCAAGATGTTGATCAGCTTATTCATGTAAGTCTGATCGTACTTATCCGGTGGGTTGGGGAACGCCGGAGGATTTTGGTTCTGAAGCATCCCCATGATTAACCCCTTAAGCCATCAGATTTCCAATCAAACTTGTGTATGCCCGACTGCCAGGACAAGTTAAGTTGGTTGCTCGTGATGGAGAAGTAAATCTGTCTTCCCCTTACCCGAGTGTTGACTTGCCCAGTGAACTGCTCAATGGGATATGAGTTTGTCTCTGTAATCGTTCCAGAGCTGATGCCGCCGGTAGACTGAGGAGAATAGTATCCCGAACCCGAGTTGAGCATAGGGTAAAAGCTCATCGTGACTTGAGGCGTAGGATTTGTTGATCCCAAGAAAGTAAAGTCCGGCAAGATACGCCAGATGTATGAGACATATCCACTGCCATCTTGAATGTCAAATTCAGAAGATGTGATGGAAGTATTCAACGGTAATGGTGTACCAGTCTCATTATTGTTGCTTCCATACTCGTGATACACCAGCGTGTTGTTACCAGTGGCTCCAACTGGATATTGGAACAAGCCGTTCTGCAACCAAGCCGTGCGGCACAGTGAGCCGTAGTACCAAATGTCCTGCTCGTAGTTATAGACTACGTAGGTATCGTTTAGACCATTGGGTGAATTGAGAGAAGTGTAGTGCCACCAGACTTCGTTGAACTGCTCGTTCGTTCCGGCTGTAACTTGTAGATACTCGGTCGTATCAATGGTGTCAAAGATAAACTTCTTCAAGTCGCAGCGCAGCGTCGTTAAGTTACCGTCGTACTTGTAGAACTTACCAAAGCCCATCCAATAAGCCTTGCCATCCGCATAGGCTGCCGCGTTAGGACTGACGATAGATTGAGTCTCACCCACCAGCGTGAACGTCCAAACAGCTGGCGTTCCCACATACTGACCGCCATACAAAGATGAATCAGTAAAGACCAGAATCTGTTGGTTCATCTGCAAAGCCGTCACGATCTTTGATCCGTGAGACAGCGGAATAGAACCGGCTTGGTTGGTAGAGCTGGGCGTCCAAGTGGTCAGACTTTCCTGATCAGACCAGCGAACAAGCATGGGGTTAAATACCGTAGTGCCGGTATCGTTTGTCCCGAACACAAGTAAGAAACGGCTTGTATCAGAAACAATTAACCAGTTAGCCGTCAGCGGTAAATCTATCCCGCCAAAGGTCAAAATAACTGCGCCGTTGGTAGCCGTAGCGTTCTGGGATAAAACCAGTGAAGTGCCGCTTATAGAGTAAACAGTCGTTCCAAATGGAATCCCCGTACCAAGTACCGTAGCTCCGGCTTTGATGGCTGAGTTGCTAGCCGACAAAGTAACAGCAGTAGATCCGCTTGTCGTAGAGGCCGTTTGCGTAGTAACAGGAACAGAGGCAAGAGACACGCCTCTGGTTGTCAAAGCATTACTGCCATTCCAATAGTAAATAGGCCCACCGACGGGACAGAAAACCAAATCCTGACCGTAGTTATCTTGTGACCATAGCCGCATGGAGGATTGGTTTGTCGCTCCAACACCCCAGTATCCAGCACCCCAAGAGCCTGCGCCCCAGCCCACTTGAGGAACGGCTGTAGCGGTGCCCACGTTAATCTGATACGTAGCCACTACAGAGGAGCCGCCGCCAGAGCCAGTATTGTTGGCATAGGTAGCAGATGTAATGGTGTACGTAGAAGGAGTAATACTGGAGCAAGTCAGCTGATACTGACCGCTAATGGTCACGCCGTTAAAGGTCGTAGCCCCGCTGAACGTTACAAAGTCGCCGGTAACGTATCCGCCAGAAGTGTCCGTCACCGTGACGATGTTGGACATATTCGTGGTCTGAAACGGATTGGCTGATAAGTTAACCACTGCCCGAATGGGAGTGATGTCGTAATAGGCTCCGCCGTTTTGAATGTAAAACTTCAGGTTAGTCCCAAGGCTGATGTAAGTCTGGTAAGCCAGAGTCACCCAAGACCACAAAGAACGACATACACCAAGGAACGTAGCAACCGTAAGTGGTATCCAGCCCCCAATACTCTCGGGCATTCCCTGGCGGAAGCGGACTAGATTAGATTCATACCAGCCAGTGGTATAGCCAGACGAGTTATTGACGCCCAGTAATTCTGTGGCATAGCGTGTGTTTTCTCTATTAACACCGGGTCTAACAACTATTGGCTTTAATGGCACGGTTTACCTCATTATGCTAGGACGCTAAAGGCGGTGTTAATCTGTGCAACCCTGTCGTCAAGCCCAATGATACCGCCGTTAATCACCTTTGTCATCCCGACAAAATCACGTCCTTCAGCCTTTTGATTTAGCTTATGGGTTGACCAAAAGAAACCAGCTGTCAGGGCGGCATACATGGGCGTAGACACCAGATCGGGGTTCATGACGAAATCCACCCCTAGCGCTTGACCGGCATGATAGTAATTTGCATGGCCCGTGGTTTGAATGCATCCCCTGCCGCGAAAACGCCAGCCATCTCCTGATGCTTCATCCCGGTTTCCCATGCGATTGGCGTAAACAGAGTTGGCAATCTTTTGCGGATTACCGGCGTACTGGTTTGCGACATCAAGAGTAGGAAAGCGCTTGGGCCATAGACGCATCAGCGTCGCAGCCTTGTAGTTCAAGTTCTCTTCTAGGACCCGGAAATTACCGCATTCGTGAGCGCACTGCCCTATGAAAGAAGCCTGCTCAATATTTGAGAGGATATTGAACTTTTCAAACGTAGCGTTCAGTGGATCAACCCACTTGGGATCAATCTTTAATTTGACAAGTTGATCACTGTTTACCATTCACTTGACTCCTTACGGTTTCGTATGCCTCTATGCACGCATTGAGCTGCAGGGTGTTTTTGTCGCCTTGGGCTACTATTTCTGCGATGGCTGCGAGGGTTGCTCGGTCGGCATCAGAAGTTTGGTCAGCCGGTCCGTTAGGTTGGCTTCCTGTTTCTTGGCTATTTCCGGCGGGAGTGGAGGCACTTGGGGCGGCTTGTACGCAACTTGCGGTGGGGAGCCGCAGGCGGCCAGCACGGATAGCACGGTCAAGGGCAGTAGATTTTTCAGCAAGGACATTGTTGGCTTCCTCCAGTTTGGTGGCATTCTGATTCAGTTTACTCGTCATGTTCTGCTCAATTAATCGAGCTTCTTCATTCTTCTTGGCAATCTCAGCCTGCATCTCTAGGTCACGTTCAGTCCAGCCTTTGTGATGCCCATAGAAGTAAATGCCAATAGCCGCAAAGACAGCGGCTAGGATGAGATAGGCTTTAGGTATACCAAACATTACTCTGCCTCTTTACGGGCTAGTGCCATAGCTTCGCGCTCATGCTCAGGCTCTTGAAGGTTTGGCGGCGTTGTTGGAGGTGGTGGAGGCGTCCAAGTTTCGTCCAAAGGTGGATTTACCCAAGCTGGCAAAGCACCAGAAGATGTCCAGGTGCTTACTACCGGAGGGCTTACTACCGGAGGCGTTACTGCCGGAGGTGGAGAAATAGCATTAGCCGCAGCACCCACAGCCCGTTTACTCATCACGCCACCAATACCGCCAACAACCAATAGTACGATGTCGTTGAGCATTTTGGTGTATGCCATATCGATGGGCGCCATTGACTTGATTGGCTGCGTCACAAACGTGACCGAGTACAAGAGCGCAATCACAATAATGAACAAGATCATGGTCACAGCTATGACCACTACGCCCCACACTCTAACCTCAATATCGGCTGCGCTTAATGGCTCATTGTGATGGTGGTTTTGGTTCAATTTGTTTCTCCAGAATCGGCGCAACAAGATATTCGGGGCACTGCTGCGTGAATAGGCACTTAGGCTTTTGGCACTGTGCGTCCGTGAAGTGATCGGGGTCCTGGCACCTATATCTGTAGCGGTCCTCGCAGCCAGCCAGTAAGCCAAGCGTCAGGGCGATAGCGGCAAACACGTATTTCATTTAACCCCCTAAAACGGCAGCTTTGAAAGCGCTGCGTCCATGACCCGTGCCGCTAATGGCTCGGGGAGCGACTTTACAAAGTCTAAAAACCACCAGACGCAAGCGACATAGCAAAAGACTTTGAAGAACTTTTTAAAGCCTTCGACAACTTCTTTCATCAGTGGCACCCGTATTTGTTGCAGTGCAGATAAAAGTAGATTCCACCCCAAACCACTAAGCCAAAGATAATCAAAGACAAGATGCTGATGACAGCAAAGTCAATCGCCTCGCGTAACTCT
>Ga0208616_1000150_pt1 | contig 23729 bp, 20 predicted proteins | sample CryBogCBE16Oct07_FD_184575 | JGI IMG/M metagenome (GOLD analysis project Ga0208616, IMG submission 184575) | Freshwater microbial communities from Crystal Bog, Wisconsin, USA - CBE16Oct07 (SPAdes) (version 2) | ecosystem: Environmental > Aquatic > Freshwater > Lake | place: Crystal Bog... | reverse complement strand
CAAATTATTGTCTATCGGTGCCGAGATCTATCACACTTTCCAGAAGCGGTCGCATTTGCGAAGAGAGCGGAAATGGTGTTGAAAAAGGACCCGTTGGTGGGACCAATTGTAGAGAGTGTTGAAGCAAGGAAAACTATAGAATTAGGCGAGTCTAAAAGAGTGACACGAACCAAGTCATTTCGGAAACGCGGGAGGACCCATCGTCGCTCTCAGGCGTCTCGAAGACAAAGGGGAGCCCAGGTGCTGAAATAGCCGCCTCTTTACAAAACTTAGCTAACTCCTCCTTGCCAATTTTACCTATTCCGATATTGGCGTGCCGGTCTACATGGGCGCAACACGCCGTCAAAGAGTCGTTGAGATGAATAACACCGACATTCGACCAGCCAATCTTTTCTCCTACTAGAGCCGCCAATCCGGTCATCTTGTAGCCGCAGGCAAATACGTGGCAGGTATCCACACAGCAGCCAAACGCCTCGGACCCGTAAACACCTACTAAGTCTTTAATAAAGGCACCGAAAACGCCCAAATCATGAGCGACTTCGGTACCCTGACCGGCACAAGTCTCCAGTAGTAGGCGACAGCACGGCACCTCACATGCCTTCACACGATCCAGGACCGCACAGAAGAACCCGCGCATACGACGAAGCCCCTCTGCCTCACCAAGTTTCAGGGACTTTCCGACGTGGATGACGACGCCGCGCGCAGCCATTCGAGCACCTGATTGGAGGAGATTGACGACGAGCGAAACCAAGCGCTCCCCGCTACTATTATCAGCGCCCGCCGCATCATCCCACGCGCATGGGTTAATGATATAGGGCGCATGGATGAAGAGATGTATGTTGAGTTTCGTGACCGTGGAATAAACCGAATCCATCGTCGCCGGCGTCCAGGAACAGTGGGCGAATGATTTGGGCGACGCAGCAAATATTTGCGCGGCAGAGAAAGAGGTAAGTTTACCATGGAGAGATTGAAGAAAGGAAGAAAAGCCTTTACCGGCAGAAACAGGACCGGTACCGCAGTGATAGCCGATAGGAGGAATAGACATTGTAACCGCAATCTCTATAATTTAGACGCGTGCTTTCAATTTTTTCACCAGCCCACGTAGGGGTATGAAGTACAGCATACTATTTTTAGTTATTACTACGGCATTATTACTTTTTATAGTTATGAAACTCTCGCCGTCAAAGGATACTATTTTTCTATGTACGACATATTTTGACTGCCCGAAGCGTGATAGCTGGCAGATGTTTCAACAGGGAATAAATAAATTACGTACCCTTCACGACCAGCAAACTCTTAATCGTATTGATAAATGGGTTGTTGTCAATGAATATTCGGCAAAACCGCGTGCAAACTGGGGCAAACTCATACATCAACAGTATCCATTTATTACATTTTTACAGAAGGGAGAGCATGATAAAGGACAGGTTAAATCTCTGAATATGCTACTTGAGTATATAACTCCATATAAATATTGGTTCCATTGGGAGGAGGGATGGATTCCAACCCGCCCCTTTCTTCCACAAGCGTTCAACATTATGGATAATACAGAGATTACACAACTACAACTGACAAAGAATCCGAACGATAAGTTTGACTGGATGACGCGTACAACCGAACCTAAAACGTGTACGAACATGTTTTGTATTATTCACCATTCCAAAGAATTAGACGAGAATTTAGGTACCGAGAAGGTAACAACGAAAGAGAAGATATTTCGTTATTGGCCGCTCTATTCTTTACAACCCTCGCTCAACCGCGTAAGTTTCTATAATTTTGGCAATTATTCCACAAAGACATTCCCGTCACCGGTTGTATCTGAGTATGATTTCGGACAGCGTTGGTACCAACATGGCGGTGTAAAGGCTGTTCTTAAGGATGGGGCTCTTATAAGACCAGTAAATTATGTGAGTACACACGACTGACAATTCAAAAATATCTATATATATTAAAATGGCGAACAATCGCTACGCGAATTTATCGTTTCCGGAACTAATGATACTACAACACGCCCACAAGCATGCGGCAAATTTGCCAACATCTACCTTAATGACTGTTTATGAACTAGCGGAAAAGGAGCGTATACCACTAAGGACAATAAAGGCAGCCATTGCCGCCGCCATAAAAGCATATGGAAAGAACAATAATACCGAGGCACAGTGGGAGAAGGAAGAGCGTATGAAAATGGCGATTAAGAAGGTGCTTACGAGCCCACCGCCCGCACCGAAGTCTCTAAATAAAGCATTACCAAAGGGGTTCACAGGAACCGTAAATCCACTGAGTGCAATAAAGGCACGAAAGACGCGCAAGGCGAAAAAGACACGCCGTAGCCGTCGGGTTTAAATACAAATCATTATAATTATCTAAATGACGTGCATTCAGTATGCCTCAGATCTTCATTTAGATCATTTTCCCGCCGATACACCATTTGAGACCTTTCTTATACCATCTGCACCTATTCTTATCCTTGCCGGTGATATTGCCTCTGCGCGGTCTATAGTGTATCAAAACTTTTTATTTTGGTGTGCGTATAATTGGAAGCAGGTTATCTTAATTACAGGAAATCACGAATATTATTGTACGCCTTCCCAGGCGTATACTCGCCAGGAAATCGATACATATATCCGACAACTATGCATTTTTCTTCCGAACGTCCATTTTCTACAGGGAGGGCAGACGTATTGTCTTCCAAATACAAACATTGTTTTTATCGGCGCTACGCTCTATTCAGACATTGACCCAGTTATTCACGATGAAATTCTCGGCAAGGGCGATTTTACGAGGACATATGTAAGGGATAACGATCGGCTTCGGCTTACGGACCCCAAGGATCTTATTAGAATTCATAAACGTCATCTACAAGCAGTGAGTGATGCGATTCGCGCAGTTCCAACAACACACACTGCGATTGTTGTCACGCATTATCTTCCTACAGAGCAACTATTAGAGCCAGAGTATCAAGGGGAGCGTTGGCGGTCGTGCTACGCTTCAAACGTTGAGTATCTCATTCGACCCCCCGTCAAGGTATGGATTTGCGGACACGGACATCGCAGTACATATTTTTACGCAAAGCCTAATATTTTTGTAGGGATGAATGCGCGTGGTTACAATAAATGGAGTGAGCTTAATCGTACAGTGGACGTTTATCAACCAACCAAACGATTTATTATTTAGTTATAAATAGGGATGGAGGATAATATAGCTAAAGCTGCCGCTGAGAAGGCAAAATGGCACCGACAACATTTAGTATCGCTACTATTACTTACACGCCGTGGAAGAAATACTAGCAGTTACACGCATAAAAATTTAGAAAAAAAGACACGAAATATGCTAAATGCCAATAGAGATGCAAGACGGGCGGCAAGGGCAGCAAAAAAGGCGGAGCCGCAAATTCTCCCAGTGGAGCCGCCTTGGCGCAATGCTGTCGAAAATGCAATACTCTCGACACACACAAAACGAAAAACTAGGCGGAGCCGGCGCCGTCGCCACTAGCCAGCGTCTGCTTGAGTTTCTCTAGATACAAAATGCCGTCCATCAGCTCCTCCTGAGCGTGCTGAATCCAGTCCCTAGCTCCCAGGTCCGTGCGGTCCAACGTGACTCCGTATTTTGTCACTCCGACAGCAGAGCGCTGTAGAAACTTCGCGACGACTGCGCGTACAATCGAATCGGTACACTCATCCATCCGGTATACTTGTTCGAAAGCGTGGAAAGTTTAGATAACCGACGCCCTCAAAATTTGATTGCTTATTCGTCTAAAAAAGAATAATAAGCAATCAATGAATATTGTACGTAAATCTATTTATCATACAGTCGCTCCCGCAATTCGTATTCAATATGTCAGTAATCTGTATGTAACACGTCACGAAAAGCCGCTTTTCCCACTTTTCGTCCAACCCACCGCGCCACATCTTGCTATTGTTGGAAATGTAGGACACCCTCACAACGATTATTATAGTAGTTTCTTTGAATGGGCGGCGAAACGCTGGCATACAATTGTCTATGTTCCTGGAGATGTTGAACTAAGTGTAACAACTGATGTATATGATGTTGTAAAACATCACCAAAACGTATTTGTGCTAAATAAACAGAATCCGTTCTATATTTATGAGCCATATAAACTTGCATTGTGGACTCCAACTGAGGAAACTGCGTATAAAAAACTCTTTATGTTTACATATAGTTGTGAAAATAGTCGCACCTTTCTCAAACATCATGGAACGATTTATAGCCACGGCATCAATGGCAATAACGGAAAAGTGTATATAAATACGCGTGGTTATGAAGAAAGTCCGGCGTATGGATTCCGAACAGATGCCATTTTAGAAATTTCACCATAAACAAAAAATCTCTATAGCCCTTAGAAACTATGGCAACCGTTGGACGCGCAAACAATTCCTCCTATTTGAATACCGCTCGTCTGTCTTACATTTCGACGGCGCCTTTCCAAAATAATATTTTTTACTATACAACAAGCATAGTTCCAAGTACAGGTAATACAGTAGGAACTCTTACCCCTTGGTCTGCTTCTGTTACTGCCAGTCCGCCCGGTGCTGGATCTACTGCGGCAACGTGCCCTGCGGGTCGTGTTCTCCGTGAGACGGGTCGCAAACTCTATCCTGGCGCCAACCCGAATGTCAATACGTACATGGTGAGCGTCTACGATCAGCAGACCCAGCTCACGGGCTTCATTGATCCTAACTCTTCGGTCTGGTGTATCTATAATACTGATAAGCCGAACTTTTGGCCGGATGGCGTTGATCCTACAACGCAGGTTACAGATGAGGGTCTTTCCGTTTACACCCTGGGTAATGTTACAGCCAATGGTTTTATCTCGACGGCAAGCTACCTCACGGTGGCTGGCAACGCGTTAGTTGTCGGAAATACGTCTACGCTGGGCTCGGCGTTGGTCGCTGGCAATCTGTCTACATTAGGTTCTATTGCGGGTGGTGCTAATATTAATGCTCGTACATATATTTCATCAGGTACATCAATGTCTGCATTTACAACTGCGACAGCAGGTAAGTTTAATGTCAGCGTTACTGCATCAGGCACAAGTGCGGGATCTGCGTCTGCCGGTGTAGCCTCATTAAATGGTACTTCTGGAGTTACAATTACTACATCTGCGTGTACGGCAAATTCTATCATTATTGCTACCATACAGAATCCCGGTGATGCTGGTACAGGAATAGCAGTTAATCCAGGCACCGGCTCTTTTACTGCGTGGGCGGCAGCAGGTAAAACCAATGTCTTCTATTGGATGATTCTCAATTGAACGTACTATATTTAATATAGTTAATTCAAAAATCTTTATAGTCATTAGAAACTATGGCAACCATCGGACGCGCAAACAATGCCTCCTATTTAAATACCGCTCGCCTATCGTACATTTCGACGGCACCGTTCTACAATAACTTTTTTACGTATACTACAATGGTAAATTCCCAGGGCACTACAGTGGGTGTATTTACTCCTGTTTCTGGTGCTACTGTTGGAAATTGCCCGGCGGCACGCGTTCTTCGCGAAACAGGTCGCAAGATCTACCCTGGTGCGAATCCTATGCCAGCAGGTTACAACACCTACATGGTGAGTGTTTACGACGCCCAGACACAACTCACTGGCTTTATTGACCCTAACTCTTCGGTCTGGTGTATTTACAACAACGATAAGCCGAACTTCTGGGCGGATGGTGTAGACCCGACAACACAGGTGACCGATCAGGGTCTTTCTATTTACACCCTAGGCAACATTACATCACAGGGATTCATTTCGACCGCGAGCTATTTGAATGTAGCGGGTAATGCGTTAGTTGTTGGCAATATGTCTACACTGGGTAATGCAATGGTCGCTGGTAATCTTTCCACAATAGGTTCTATTGTGAGTGGTGCTAATATTAATGCTCGTACATACATTTCATCAGGTACAACAATGTCTGCGCTTACATCAATGACCGCAGCCAAGTTTAATACGAGTCCTGTTGGATCCGGTGCCAGTGCGGGGTCTGCGTCGGCGGGTTACAGCAGTGTAAATACAAATGGTGCATCTGGAGTGACAATTACCACATCTGCTTGTACTGCGGGGTCTATAGTTCTTGTAACCTTTAAAGCCGGTGCTAATCCTGGTTCAGGAATAACAGCTGTTCCAGGTGCTGGTTCTTTTACTGTCTACGCAGGAGCAGGTATAACTCTTCCCTTCTTTTGGCTGGTTCTCAATTGAATGTACTATATTTTATTTAGTTAATTCAAAAATCTTTATAGTCATTAGAAACTATGGCAACCATCGGACGCGCAAACAATGCCTCCTATTTGAATACGGCTCGCCTATCGTACATTTCGACGGCGCCATTCAATAATAACTTTTTTACCTATACAACAACGGTGAATTCTCAGGGCACTACAGTAGGTGTATTTACTCCCGTTTCAGGTGCGACAGCCGCAAATTGCCCGGCAGCACGCGTTCTTCGCGAAACAGGTCGCAAGCTTTATCCTGGTGCGAATCCTATGCCATCCGGCTATAATACTTACATGGTGAGCGTCTACGACCAGCAGACCCAACTCACTGGCTTTATCGACCCGAACTCCTCAGTCTGGTGTATCTACAATAACGATAAGCCGAACTTCTGGGCGGATGGCGTTGACCCTACATCGCAGGTGACAGATCAAGGTCTTTCCATTTACACGCTGGGTAATGTTACATCGCAGGGATTTATTTCGACGGCTAGCTACCTTACGGTGGCAGGTAACGCGTTAGTTGTCGGAAATACATCTACGCTGGGCTCGGCGTTGGTCGCTGGTAATCTTTCCACAATAGGTTCTATTGTGAGTGGTGCTAATATTAATGCTCGTACATACATTTCATCAGGCACATCAATGTCCGCTTATACAACAATGACAGCAGGTAAGTTTGCAACAAGTCCTTATTTAACCAGTGTATCTAATCCCTTTAATGCGGGATCTGCGTCGTCAGGTTCAGTACTTACAAATGGTAACGTTGGAGTTGTAGTTAATACAACGGCGTGTACGACAAATTCTTTAATTTTCGCAACTTTAAATCTTTCTGGTGCTGTGAATACAGGAGTATATGTTTATCCGCCATCTAACGGTACGTTTACTATTTATGCAGCATCAGGTGTAAATGTTACCTGCTATTGGTTTATTATTAATTGAACGCACTATATTTCATATAGTTAATTCAAAAACATACTATTTACGCCGTAGGGTACAGCGCAAATATACTATTTACGCTGTAGGATAATATACAGTTTAAGATGTTATGCGATTACCCTTTGCGTCAAATATCCATATTTCAAACATATATCCCTTAGTTTTCGTGGCATCTGCTTTTGCTAATGTTATTTCTTTTTTACATTTATGGGTCCATGTAGATTTGATTTCAATAATTAGATTTTTATGCGGTATATAAATATCTGGAAAGTATCGTTTTTGTTTATTATTGAATGTATAATCTATATAAGGTACTTTAGAGCGGTCTGTTATAATTTGGTCTTCGGTATATATTTTTAGAAGTTTATCAAGAGCCCATGGCTCATATCCTTGAAGTTTTATTTGGGCACCACTTGGCAGTGTATATGGTTTGAATTTATAAGCATTTTTTTGTGATTTTGCTTGGATGTCTGGATTTTGCATTGCGTATTCAGTTCCATAGCGTAAAAGATTTGTTTCTTTAATTTTGTCTTTAACTTCAGGATCTTTCATAGCATTATCAACCCCTCGTTTATCCATATTTGTTTTCACCCCTTTTTCTTTGACTATTGGATCCTGTAATGAATATTCAACCCCTCGTTTATCCATATTTGTTTTCTTTCCTTTTTCTTTAACTTTAGGATCTTTCATAACATTATCTACACCTCGTTTCTCAATATGGATTTCTTTAATTTTCTCTTGAATTTCTTTATTGGCAAATGGATTCTCAACACCATAATGTTCCATAAAGGTCGCTTTCTTTTTCTCTTTTATTTCTGGACTTTTAAAATTATGGTCTACGCCAAAGTGTTCCATAAGTGTTTCTTTCTTTTTATTTTTAATAATTTGACTTTGTGACGGATTTTCCACTCCAAGAATTGCCATCATAGTTTCTTTTCCAAGAGCACGAACTTTAGGATCTTGTAAAGAATGGGCTACACCTCTGCGTTCCATATTTGTTTGAATAACTTTATCCTTGAATTCTTGTTTTTGCATAGTATGTTTAACTCCATATTTTTCAAATGTAGTTATTTCTGTTTTTTCTTTTGATTTATGTTTAGTACAATCTTTACAGAATAATCCAGTATTATCAACAATAAAACGATATAATTTTGAATATTCTGCTCCACATTTACATATATATGTTATGGGTGTATAGGCTGTAAATTTTGGATATTCGCCAACTAATTTAGCATTATCACGAAGTAATAATGTATCAAGTAATCCCTTTGTATATCGGCTCACCATAGCCCTTTATTATGATATAATATAATTTAAATTATATATTATCAAATTTTTTTATTAAGCCGTAGGAAAAGAAGGATCTAGTAGGATACCGCACTGACCTGCGCCACCGTTGTATACCTTTGAACGATCGAGCCAAATATATCCATTCATACCCCAATCCGCACCCCAAGAGTTCTTAACACCCCAATACTCTAGCCCAGTCTTTGAGTCAACACCGTAGGCAGTTACTAGAACTCCGTGATCTAGCTGGGTGCCACAGTTTGCCGTTAAGACTCCACCGGAATATAGCTGGAAGGAGTTCTGGTCCGCCTCAATCGCCACTGACACCGGCTGCTGTGCTACAGCATTAATTAGTGTATCTGCGGAACTAGGTGTTACATCCGTGTACGACTTAATCGTCGCAGCTACCTGGCGTGCCTTCGCCGCGACGCACGTACCGTCAGCCGCCGTGTAGGGGTAGTTGGACTCGGTGGTGAGACCCTTATTCGCAATAATATACTCAAACGCCGAATCCATGAGACCACCGTTACAACCCTGGTTGCCCTGCGCCGCAGAGCAATCAACAAGCTGCTGCTCGGAAAGAGAGACCAGCGTACCATTGGAAAGGAACCACGCGCCCTCGACCGAGCCAGTCGTAGAAAAAGCCCAGCAGGAGCCGCACTGACCCTGGTTCTTTACCGCCGTGACGGCACCCTTTGTCGTCCAATCAACCGAGGAGGGAGCAACAAACGACGGTACAGTGTACTGACGGTGGGGGAACGAGTGACGGAAAGAGAAATAGTTATCGTAGCCACCCGTAATATACTGAGCGGCAAACTCGTCAGCGGTAAGGTCGGCAAACTTATTCATTCCCATCGTCCAGGAGTGACCGGCATCGTTGTGGCGCTCCACCTTGACAAGGTTAGAGTGCCAGACATACTCGCGGTACTCCGCCTCAGACTCAGAGGCATAGGTACGGTTGTAGGTGGTCGCCCAATCAATAAACGGTGACGCAGACACAACAGCGAGTAGAGAGAGGAACGCCAGCATGATATGTATATGAATATACCGAGGACTTTAAATCCAGACACCAATTTTTTCTTAATACCATATAGAATGGCAAAGAACCGCAGAACCCGCAAGAACACACGTAAAAACAAGCACACGCGTAAGAATCGTCGCCACGGGGGACAGCGGGCAAATGCGTCTACATGCCCGCCAGGACAGACAGGTGTAAATTTTAAGAATTGGGGTGGTGCATGTGGTCCAACAAATAGTTCATACAAATTAATGATGGGGGTTACGTCAAATTAAATTAAATAAGCACAATTTGTGCCCCGTCAACACGCATCTCAGGCGGTACATAGCGCAACCCGAGGAACGCAAAGATATCTTGCTCTGTCTTCATACCCGGCGGCATAGGAGCGGACGAGCCCTTAAGAGGAACCATTGTATGCTCGTTGAGCGTATAGCCTTTATCACCCGCATACTTACGAAAGGCAACATTAAACTTATCAGAGCCAGTAAAGTATAGAATCGCATAGGCGTACTCGGCGGGTGCTGTCAGTAGAAGGTCAAGGCGCCGCGCCTTACCACGCGTTTTTGTCGAGCCGACCCGTACGTAGCCCATCCATTTCTTATCGCCGCTTACAAGTTCGTCAATAATATAACCAGACTCCTTTAGCGCATCGATAAATGCCTCAAAGAGTTTTTTAGGATCGCCTCCAGACCCCGCCCCTTTAGGGGTTACAAGCATATCAATATCGCCACTGTCGGCAGCACCGCGACGGTATGACCCGACAATTTCACCATCGAGTCCCTTGGGTATAAATGCCTGTAGCACGTCCTCGTGAACGGTCATTTCCTCACGAGGAATGCGGAGCACTGCCGTAGCGTGATACTTGAGCCCCATCGTCTGGGTGGCATTTAAGAGCGACGGGTCCGCGCCCACTGCTGCGACCAGTGCCGCAACACTTTTAATACCGGCGGCAATCAACTCGCGCGCCTTGACCGGACCAATGCCGTGGACCGTCAGTAATTCGTCAACAGCGTCAATAGAATATGCCGCCTTCACACGCTCCGCCGACGCTAATGACCCAGTCGCCAGAATTTCCTTGATTTTCTCTTCAATCTTCTCACCAATACCAGTCACACCGGCAAGGTCATCATAGGACAGAATCGGACGGTCCAAGCGGGAAATTTGGTCCATCACCTTTTTGTACGCACGAGCCTTGAAACTCGACGTCTTTTCGCCTTTTGCAAGCTCGCCGCGGCGCATTGTTTCAAGCGCCGAAAGAATGGAAGAGGTGTAGTTCATTTCTCTACAGGAGGAAAGTAAGTTTAACAAGCACTCAACCGCGGCAAACCATCATCGGATTCTTCAATTTTTTCAATCAGTCCACTAATAGGAGGTCGACCCATGGACCATTTGAATGAGATTCTTGATAAGGCGTTTCCGAATGTGAAAACCCGCGAGAACTACAAAAGCCGCTTACGAGGACTTACAAAAACTCTTGAAACGCCGGACCCCATTGCTATTTTAAAGGCGCCCGACGTCTACTATCCAAAATTACAAACTCTATACCCCTCGTTCAGCACCCGTAAAAATATGCTGACTCTAATTCTTGTGCTTTTTCGTGAGGACTCGACACTAAAGACCGAAAATCCTGATGCCGCTGCAAAATGGAAGCAATATCATGACGATCTTGTTCGAATCCAGGAAGCCAAGGTACGCCGGTCAGAGCCTGAGCCCAAACAAATTAAACAATACACAAGTTACGAAGAGATTACTGAAAAGTATCAAGAGCTCAAAAAGAAAACACCGCATAATACGCTTAAATCAAGCCAGCAATTCTTACTTCTCTCTATTCTTGTCCATCTGAGACCGAAACGCGCAGATTTAGGCGCAGTGAAGATATATAAGGAGGATGACCCAAGAAAAACCGATGAAAACTATATTGTTTTGCGTACCGAAGGGGGGTCTTCTTATCTTGTCATGAACTTATATAAGACAAGTAAGTATTATCAAACGGTGGAAGAAGATTTACCTGAAGAACTGACGAAGGATTTACGAACGTCCCTTAGTCGTCATCCACGTGAGTATGTATTTACAAAAGAAGACGGTACACCGATGAGTAATAATACATATTCGGTATTTGTTAAACATATATTTGAAGAGCTTTTTGGTCGTTCGACCGGTGTATCACTTCTACGCCATATTTACATTACGGAAAAACTCGATTTTGATGATATGACAATTCAAGAACAGGAGGATGAGGCAAAACTTATGCTTCATACGTCTGGACTTCAACGGCGTTATAAGTGGCCGAAGAAGGTGATTTGCCCCAAACTCTGTGCGCCGTATATGAAAATAGATACGACGCCCAAAACCAGGAAATTTAAGCGTAAGGTCATCCCTAAGCGCGTTACGAAGAAGAGCCGCCGGTCTCATCAAGATTAGCTAGTAGTGCGTGTACGCCCATAACTAAACCCGAGTTGTCTCTATAATCGTGAAGCATTGATATAACAACGGACTGAAGAATACGGTATTTACGCTCCCACGGGGAGACAATCTTTGGTGCAACACCGGCGCCTGAAATATCAGTCACTTCCTCAATACCATCAACCGTCTCTGTGACAGGTGTAGTATGGTGAACCTCTTCAGGCACAAATTCATTCTCTTCAGGCTCTGCCGCTCCACCTACTGCAATCCGTCCATTTAAGATGTCGTCACCGTGCTTCTTAAATGTATCCCATACAACATCGTACGCGTTCGAGCAGTAGTCGGCACCAAGTGCTTCCAACACTGCCGAGGTTTTCAGAAGTTTGATAAGTGCGGCTTTTGGCTTCGCAAATGAGGCACGAGTCTTAAGCTTGAGTGGAAAGCCGCGAATCCATTCCACTGGCTCGCGTACAATAAAATCAATATAAGTGCGAAGCAAGTCTTCGCCCTTGTATTTAAATGCCTCGTAGACGACCGTGAAGTAGCGTTCGTTTGCGCCGAGTAAAGACCCAACATCCTTAAGTAGCATTCTACTTTATCATCAGAACAAAAGTTTAAATCCACATTAGAGATGTTTCAACTTGCTATTGTAGGTCTCGGACCCGCGGGCATTTTTACATTGGCGTCTCTACCGGAAGAACTATTGCCCGAAACACTCATACTTGAGCGTGCGTGTATCGGCGGAGATCTTTCGTCCCAATATAGTAGTGTAGTGGCAAATATTACGAAAGAGGATTTTATAAGACTGTTTCATATGATTCCTAAATGGGCGAACGAGACATTTCCAGAATTGAATGCTTATAGTGATACTACAGCTCCTAAACTTGCTGATATATGTAAAATTCTTCGACGGCTGGCAAAACCAGATATTCAAAAAGCGCATCTTCATACAGTAGCATTATCAAATCTAGTCCAACAGGACAACAGTTGGAATTTAGTAACGGCAAAGGAGACGTATCAAGCAAAAAAGGTGATTTTATGTTTAGGAGCCACTCCTAAAAGTATGGATTTGCCCCTTCCGTCAATCCCTTTACCTATAGCCTTATCACCCACACAACTCGCTCATTCTGTTACACCGGCAGAGACTATAGTTGTATTTGGAACTTCGCATAGTGGAACACTGATTCTGAATAATCTTAAAATGCTTGGATGTGAGCGGGTCTATGCGGTATACCGTGGCAAACAACCCTTTAATCTTACAAAACCAGGTGAAGAGTTGAAATTAGCCGCCGCTGCTATAGCAAACGAAATTCAGACAAATGCCTGGGGAACCTTGACACCAACACTTATAAATTACGATGACTTTGCGGCAATGTATAGGATAGTATCCAAAGCGGATATGGCAATTTACGCTATTGGCTTTGAGCCCCGCACGTTTACGTATACAAATCAAGCAGGTATATGTAACCCTGTTACAAATAATACACCAGGTATTTATGGATTTGGTATTGGACGACCGCGCACAATAAAAACCCCTGCCGGCGAGTCAGTGGTAGATATTGGATTTGAAGCATTCATTAAAGCGATACAACTTGAACTTCCTATTATACTTTCAACATAGATTCAAGGGTTGATACTCGTCCACGTAACGTGTGAAGCTCGGCAAGACAAAGGGTCACCAACTTAGGATAATTCACGTGGAGTCCTCCCTTTTTATCACGTTCAACGCAAAGCGGCTCTACCGACAAGACATCGTCCGCAAATACGCCGATGTCTCGTTGACCTGATGCTATCCACGTGAACTCACGGGGCTCAGGTAAGCCCTTGGATACATAAGGCACCGCATCTTTTTTCAACTTAGGATCGGACGGTGTTATAAAGGCAGTGGCATAGACATTGCCGCTCACGTGAGCGTTTCCAGTTACGTCAAGCGGATACGCAGGGGTTTGTATGCCTATGCCAAGATACCCAGCGGCAGTGAAGCGCGCAACTTCTTTGCTATTGACATCAAATAGTAAATTATTGGCGGCGTTAACACCATTCGACATTAATACAGGAACATTGTTATAATAAATCTGAGCATTACTCATATTTATATTACTTTTCACTGTAATGTTGGAACCACTATATGCTTGTAGCACATTGGTTTTTACAATTCGATTTGTTGTATCAACCATTGTTTGAAGTTGTGCTGTAGTATATGCTGAATTTCCTGAAATCCCCGTTGCCGAGGTAACAACATTTTGTAGTTCAGGTACGTTAATAAGGTAAGCACTTGGATTTGTAAGAATACTCATATCTAGTTTATCAAACGATGAAAAAAATCTATCTAAAACGAATGTGAGGCATAGAAATAGGATATGGCTTCAGGAGGAGGACAGCTTTATAATGCGTATCCATCCGATTCGGAGTCGGATACAGATTCAGCATCATCCGATTATACACAACGGTCAGACGTAACAACAAATTATTTGATAAACATTCCCGGTACTCAGCCTCCTGTATCAACAGGATATCAGGCTCCAGGAATGGTTCCAGATCCACCGCCAAATACAGGCACAAAACTGGAATTCAAAGCCGTCGATACAACATCGTTGTTTATGTTAAATTCACGGGATCGCGATATAAATGCCTACCCATTGCCGACATCCTTTACATTGAGACTTCCACGTGTCTATAAAAATGTAAAGTCGATTACACTCAATCAAATTAATTTATTGAATTCGTTTTTTAACTTTTCGGCAGCGCAGAAAAATACAACAATGTATGTGTATGAGGAGGGTCGTACGCTCGCCGATGGTTCGTCAAATATTATACCTGTAAAAATTCCCGATGGTACATATAATTCGACGGACTTGGTGACAGCACTCAACAATGCAATGAATGCTACACCAGTTTTTTCAAATATTAGTTTTACGGATTTCGCATCGGTCTTTCAGAAAAATGGAGATTTTACAATTCTATTTAATACACCAGGACCGGTTGTATACAATGTAGTCACAAATACCTACGAAACAAATCTAACCATCAATGATATTGTCAATCGCTATTTTCAACAGTCGCAAACCGCCGGTATTACTAGTTTTACCTACGAGGAAACACTTGTTGCGTACTACTATCCCATTATGTATCAAATGATAGCAGCGGCAAATACAACTGTGCCATTTAGCACAGTAGGTCAATCGGTACCCACCGGATTCAACAGTTGGTACGACTATATTTTGTTTGGATTTCAGGGTCTTAACGATCCGTATGTGTACACGATCGCCCAAGATAGTGGAAATCAAACAATTTTTAACGCATATCATTACGAAAATACATTCAATACAGCATTAGTGAATTTATATAATTGTAGTTATAATTCACAACAAGGGCGATTAGTTATTTCTGCGCCGAGTTTGAATGCAAGTATCGTCGCAGATCTTAATTCACAATATTCAAATATTTTAAACGCGCAAATTACAACGTACGATACGGAAAATTCGAATTATAATCTTCAAAATATAAATAATTTTAATACACAATTTGCGGCTCTTCAAAACTCGAATGCGGTTGTTATATCATTTTATAACTATTTTCAAGCATTGTTTACAAGTAATTTTGGTATTAATTTTGGAACATATGCGGCAGAGTTTTACGCAAATTCGAATAATCAAATTACAATTTATAATACGTTAAATGAATTTGGTTGGAATTTAGGATTTACACCGGCGGTGTCGGCTATCCAAATCTCGTCGAATCCGTTGCCGGCACAAACGTCAAATTATTGGCCGAATATTATATTTTCAAAAACGTCGTCTATACCAGCAGTATCAACCTTTGTATCAACGGTTACATCGCCATCTTTCCCTAAACTTCCTCCCAATAATCTTCCTCAATTATCCTTTTCGAATGCAGGCGAATCACAATATGGATACACCGATATTGTATTTCCTATTTTACCTACAAGTTATGTCCGCACAGCATTTACTACAAAGTATCGTCAGGATATTAGTTTAATGACGATTCCTCGTTATAGTAATAACCGCGGTCCAAATACAACGGAAGTTTATAAATTTAATATAGGGACATCAACTCCGTCACTCTTGTTTGATGTTCGAAACGCACCAAAAGAATATATATTGACCGATATTTCGGGTATTAGTATTTTCAATATGTATACAGTTATACAAAATATGTTTAATTCGTCAGATTATATGCGTGCTTACAATCAATGGCAGAATTATATGTTTACGAATATTTTGAGTGGTGTTCGCGTACAGCCTGGTACAGTCAATTATGGTATAAATCCGCCACTTTCTGATATTAATTTGACAAGTTATCGTCCATTTATATTTTTCCAAGTGGATGCGGATCAATATCCTATTTCACCAAGCGCACATTTTAATATTACATTTTATGTGGAAACGCAGCCAAATGCCGATGGTTCAAATCCAGGATTTCCTTCACCGATTACAATTACCTGGTATAAAGATCGTGCTGGTTTTATGGCGGATGCCTTACTGGCAATGCCAACCGTCAATGTAAACACTGAAAATCCACGCAACTATTTTCAGACACAGACGTATCCTATTGGAACAACATCGGCAAGTATGATTGTTGATGTGAATAATTTACAACAAACGTATTTTTACGTACATTATGCCCTGAGCGGAAATCAGTCAAGCGTGAATTTACGGGTATTTTGTGTTCTTACGGATCCGTATGGCGTCTATACACAGGCGACTCAGAATCAACTCTTAGATATGCCATATATGAGTACTTTAGCACCAGGGGCAACAAAATATACACCTGAAAGCTCAGTATTTCAGAATAATTTAATATCTATCTATTCGACAACGGTGACCTCACTCGGTTATGATATTTCAGGAGTTTCCAATAATTTAACCGATTATATTATTGTGGCACCGAACTATAATTTCTACGATCCGACAAATATTGATACGTATAGTAATGGAATTCAATCTGGAGTACGATATCAGTTTAATTTATCAAATGTAGGCGCACCGACGCCGTTGCCAAGTTTAATTCCACCATGGTCGCTCTACTTTGGTTCAAATAGTATAAATGCTATTTTAGATTTGTATAATCTATCAAATACGACCTATTTAAGTTCATTACAAAAACAAACATTTCCTGGCGGTTCAAATTATATTCAAAATAGTGAATACACACTCGCGACATTTTTGGATCCTACAAATTCTAAAATCAAGGAATTTTTCTTGACGCCAGGGCAAGATTTAAATATGCCGATTGCGTCGACAACAATTTTTGAATCGTGTATCAATAATCCATCAATTATAACGGATGCCTCTACAACCTCGGCATTTATCGACACAAATGGATTTTCTGGTGTTAGTTTCTTTTTACCGCCAAATAGTATTGTAAATCTATCACAATTTATTGTAAAGTTTGCGTATACTGCGCCAACCCAGACAAGTGACTCAAATTACATTACACAAGTGAGTAGCCCTTTCCAGTATTACGGATATAACAATATTCAACAGGGTACAAATAATAATTGGTTGTATAACAATAGTGTAGCACAAGCAATAAATTCAACTGGTTTTTATGGAAATCCTATAGGAAAAATTTTAGTTGTTGATACTACATCGCCATACGCCCAGCAATATCAAGGCGCCTTTATTGTATATGTAACACCAGATGCATATTCATACATAAGACCATTATTTACAGGTACAACATCTCAGCCAGCAACATTTACAGCAACGGATCCAGTGTATGTAACATTTACATATTTGCCTACAAATACAGTATATACAGCGCAGGCATTCGAAGTAAATTTTGATTATAATCCAGGAGCGGGTCTCTGGAGACTCATTTTGGGGGTTTCAGCCAATGTACCTCTGTTTTTTCCGACATATGAAGATACGTATAGAATAAATATAAAATTTTCTATAAATGGATGGGATGATTGGTACCTCTGGAATCGTATAAATACAAAGATTGGTATCTTCCCCACAGCCCAAATTCAGGGAGCTAGCACCAATATACTCTCACTCTCAAGCGCTCTATATACAATGACATTGAATAAGGTTACACAGGTCTGTCAAAATACAAATCGGTTAGGTACACTTCATACACGTGAGCCGGATTGGGGCACCTTTTATGAATATACAGTTCAACAAAGTACTATAAATTTGACTGCGCCTATAGCCACCAATATTAGCAGTATTTTTTCAACGATTACAGCGCCCGCAGATATAACGCCTACATATATTACTGGTAATCAAACGTATCCTGGATATACATTGACCGCACCACAAATTTATAATTATACCTATTTGCCTCGGTCGTACGGTATTGCCCCTTCCGTTGGCAATGCTGTCAATTATCCCTATCCAGGGATTTCCTCGTATACGGCAGATATTCAAAACTCGTATACGGCAGTACCATTTTCATATAATGTTGCGACGCAAACATGGAATGTGAGTGCGTTCTATGCGGTCAGTTTTACAAGACAACCCTCTTTGCCGAGTACAGGTCTTATTGGCGGCGCGCCGTATTATGGACCACCTGGTATTTTTGGCTGGACCTCGAGCAATGGTGTATTTTCTCTTTACAATGGCGAGCAGCCGACATTCCAACCGTATTATTGGCTCGGCAAGGTCGGATTTACAACATTACAAAATATTCAATATAATCCAGCGACCGATTTATCTGCGTTTGGCGGCTATGCGGGACTCAGTGGCGAATATCAAGACACATTTATGTTTTTCTATGGCAATAGTACACTTGGAGCCGATTATAAAGACATCTCATACAACAGCAATAATTGGCGTTGGGGGTATGAAAGTAATGTAAATTATTTAGCGTATGACGATCAAAGTGGATACAATTCATTATCTTATTTGAATAATGTAACGGTTCGTCCATCAATTCCAGAGTACGCAGTTCACATCCGCGCGTACGATCCGATACCGCAGTTTACAACGGGTCTTCGTATTATTGGAAACAATTATACTAACTTTGGTACGCCTACCTTAGGAGAAATCGCACAGGAGATTAGTTCTTTAGCTGGATATACACCTATTTCAGATTTGTCAGGCTCTCTCTATTTACAAAATACTCCTGCTTACAATAAAATCATCAGTACAAACAATGGTATTCGATTGGGTAATGGAAATCAATTTAGCCATGCGTACGCAGATGCTCTCATAAAATTTAACAACCAATTCTTTGTAAGTTCTATAACATTTGGAACAACATCACAGTATCCAGGTGTTGCGTTCACGTTTAACGGATACGCGGATACACTCTCACAGTATGTATCGTATTATAGCACAATTACATCAGAAATAGCTATTTATACAACTATTTTATCGACAACAACAGGATTGCTAAATGAATATATTGTAAAACGTTACGGTAATATTTTACCGGCTGGCATTACTCAGCGCTCAAGTTATACAGCTCCTATTCCGTTCCAATTGTTATTCAATTACAATTTACAACCTCCTTATAATCAGCAAGCCGACCAATGGGGTCTAGGATGGTATCTTGGATTCCCTAAAACCACGGTACCCGTCATTGGTCCGCGTACTCTTGTTAAAGCCTCTACCTTTATCCGTATTGTACAGAATTACATTTATTTACGTCTCAATCCTGCTCAAAACATTAATACTATGGCGGTATCGGCAAAGGAGAATTTGAGTGAGACTCGTGAATCCCAAGGTATGGATACGAAATATTTTACAAAGATTATTCTTGCCGATTTTGCGAATTATTGTCGTGCGGGGGTACAGCTACAGAAGGACTTTTCACCAGTGCTCGGTAAATATGAAGTCATAGAATGTATTTTAACCGACCAGAACGGTAATACACTCAGCAATGCGGATTGTGACTATGATATGGTGGTCCAAATTACCGAAACGACAAATGTCCCTACAACTGATTCAAGTCTGTTAGGTCCTAAAAGCAATTTAACTGTTTATCAAAATAAATAATTCGTATACCTTAGGAAATGGCAGCGATCAATGCTACATTAGCGGACTATTACAAGGGTGGACCTAAGGATTGGAATGAGGTCTTCAAGGCGACGTGTATTAAGTCGCACTGGGACCCGACAATGCTTGTCAATCATGTTTTGCCGAACTTTCATCACGAAATGGCACTTGACCCTCGTGAATCGGTTCGCAATTGCTATGTCTATTATAATACATCGCCTGGTGATGCTCCCTTAAAGAATTACCCAGTAATGGAGCCAAGAACGGCGCCCGCTTATTTATTAGGTGGACCGCATCGCCCAACGACCTACGAAAAGCCCCACCCACCTTCGAATATACCAGTATTTCCACCCGGTGGCGCCGCAAGTCTCGGTTTCCCATACAATGAATTCAAACCGAACGTCGAAACCGATGTGTTGCGTATTGATGAACCGCTTACTCGATGTGCCGAGAAACGTTATATCCCACCTGGAGGCATCCCGGCACCGTCCATGCAAACACGTGATGTGCCTGGTGTCTATCTTGGCGATAGCTCTACGCTATCTCCTCTTTTGACGCGTGTAACTACACAAGCGGGTTGCCGCAATGAGGACGACCAACTTGCCTGGAATCGTTCGGCACGCCTTTTCTTCAATCCTACAAAGTATGACCGTACAATTGCCGTACCACCGAATCTTTACCAGCCTAGTTCTCATAATGCCCTTGTGTGCCCGCCTTGGAAATCACAATAAAAAGTCGTAACCCAGCGCAAGAGCCATCTATGAGTAATATATATCGCATCTATCCCCAACTTTGGAGTCAAGGAGGATGCTTTCAGGCGCAGACCGTCTATGCTATTGATAGACAGCCTCCACCTAATACGTTTCAGACGCAGTGTAGTGCGCGCCAATCGGACGATCCGTCTTATTGGTACGATAGTAATACATTTCAGCGGATCTTACCACCTCCCGCCACATTCTCCCAGACTTGCTGTTATCAATCACCATCTTGGAATGCTGTGACTTGGCGTAGTATAACTTTATGGCTTTCGTACGTTCAGTCCGTCGGCTACACTGTAACCACTGATTTATCAACACTCACGCCGTTTTCCAGTATTTATATCAGCGGACCTTAGGAGATGAGTTATCCGCTGTATAGCTGGAATTTGGAGCCAACTATTAGTTTTAGTTGGGCTGGTAATGGAAGTGGCGTTATAGGAAATCCTGCGCTCGCCATAGATTCTAGCCAAAATACCTATTTTGCGGCGGTTGTTATCGGACAGAATCCGACAGCGTCTCCAAGTGTAGATCCATTATACAGAGTTTATAATAATATTGTTGTTGGAAGCACAGATCGATATGGTAATCTTTTATGGTATAAATTTTTCCCAGAATTGGTGGTTGATGCGAATCAATCGCAAGTATCTCTTGTTGTAGGTAAAAATAATGATTTATATGTGGCATTTGTAACTCCGTACTGTGTGTATGGATGTTATAATATGGAGACTACGCCAGGCTGGTGTCCGCCACTTTATCAACCATCGCCAAATTCACATGGTCCCTATGATATTGTATTAGCACGTATTAATTATACAACGCAAAGTCAAACAGTCGCGTGGGTTATACAAAACGCCCAAATAAATTCAGTGTGGGATGAAACATCACCACAACTAGCAATTGATACAAATAACGGATTACTCTATATTGCATATCAAACAACCGGTGATATTCTATGTTATACTGCTATTGGAAGTTCCAATGTTATTCTATCGTGTTTTACGTTAAATGGTAAACAATTATGGTTAGAATCTCAGGGAAATATTAATAGCGCAGGTGCTAATACAAATCCTACAGTTGCCGCAGACAATCAAGGGGGCGTGTATTTAGCGTATGAAACAACTGCAACGGTCAGTGGCGGTGCCACAATTACAAATCAACAAGTGGAAATGGTGAAATTTCAAACATACTTAAATCCCAATAATACGCTAGCGTCCTATAGCCGGCAGTGGGTGCTGAGTCAGTATAGTAATATATTTACACCCGTGCCAGGCACATCGTCGTCACCTTCACTTGCATGTGATGGTACAAGTGTATATCTTGCTTTTCTTACTACAGGTTCGGTAGGAGGAAACATCCCAACGGGCTCTATGCACGATTTAGTGGTTACAAAAATAACACCGGCGGGATTGACCGTTTGGATACAACAGGGCAATCAGTTCAATCGTACACCTTATATATACTCTGACGCGGGATATCCGTATATTACTGCTGATAGTATAGTCTCCCCAGGCGATACACCAAATATTTTAGTATCCTTACAAACCTATACAGAGGCACCACAGGAAGGTGATACAAATGTATTTGTGTTTAAGATGTCCGCTATAACCGGCAATAATATGTTTGATGTAACGGGATTCAATGCTTTACCGATTGCTTCCTCTATAGCTGGTTCGACTGCTCTATTACCAACCGCAGGAGCCGGTGCCTATTCACAGGTAGCAGTAAAAGCCATATATAACGTCCTTTATTTTTTACTAGGCTCTCTTATACCGTTAAGAATGAATACTCCTACAAGTTGTGAAGCGGATCTTATATTACTCAAGTATAATCTGGTAACCTATTATGCCACGACGTCACCCTTTCAATTTATGTCGAAGAATAAAAAAATATGTAGTTGTGGAGCAAATTGCGGATGCTCGAGTGGAGCCGTTATTCCAGGCGCCCCCGCAAATCTAGTTGGAATACCAGGCAATAATAGCGCACTCATTTATTTTACAATCAACGATGGAAATAGTCCCATTATTAATTATTCTTATTCTATTAACGGTGGCGCCTTTTTGCCACTTGTTCCCGCCCAGTATTCGAGCCCACTTACAATTCCAGGATTGACAAATGGTTTATCATTTAATATTCAAATTAGAGCAACAAATGGAATAGGTGTAGGGTTCCCATCAGCAACAGTCGTTGTCATTCCTGGCACTCCTGCTCCACCAACAAATCTAAGTATAGTACCTGGTAATTCATCAGCAGTGGCTACATTTACACCAGGTGCCGACAATGGTTCATCTATAACAAATTACTTAAATTCCCTCAACGGTGGCACTACATTTACAGCATTTAGTCCAGCTCAAACAACAAGCCCACTTACAATTAGTCCACTTACAAATGGTGTGTCTTATACAATTCAAATTAAGGCGGTAAATAGTGTGGGAACCAGTTTAGCATCATCTAACTTGTATATAACCCCAGGTACGCCAAGTACTCCAACAAATGTTGTCGCTACATCGGGTGCGAGCAGTGTAGTAGTTACATTTACACCCAGTACGGCGCCAGTAGGATATCCAGTTACAAATTATGAGTATTCAAAGAATGGTGGTCTGAGTTTTATTCCATTCAGTCCATCTATAACAAGTGGACCTGTAATAATTTCTGGACTTGTCAACGGAGTTACATATAATATTCAATTACGTGCGATAAATAATATCGGACATAGTCAGCCTTCGACAAACTTTCCAATTATACCTGGACTACCAGCTCCTCCTACAGCACTCTCATATACATCAGGATACCAGAGTGTTACAATTACATTTACACCTGGTGCGTCAAACGGTTCACCTATTCAAAACTATGCGTATTCGTTACATGGTGGCTGTACGATTATTGGATTTACTCCGTTTGATCCACCAACCGGCAATGTTACATCTGTTACATTTAACAGCCTTACAAATTATGAGTCGTATGATATTCAGCTAGAAGCAATTAACGGAATTGGTACAGGATTACCATCTGCGACCATTACAGTCGTACCACAACCCCAACCATTGCTATATCTTGATGCGGCATTATATACATCTGGTTCTACATGGTCCAATACCGGTACTGCCAGTTCCGCCTTAGATATGACATTAAGCGGAAC
>Ga0208616_1000147_pt1 | contig 24170 bp, 25 predicted proteins | sample CryBogCBE16Oct07_FD_184575 | JGI IMG/M metagenome (GOLD analysis project Ga0208616, IMG submission 184575) | Freshwater microbial communities from Crystal Bog, Wisconsin, USA - CBE16Oct07 (SPAdes) (version 2) | ecosystem: Environmental > Aquatic > Freshwater > Lake | place: Crystal Bog... | reverse complement strand
AGAAAAACTTCATGCCCTACAGATTGGGCCAGAATGGGTAGAGCCACTCAATGCAACGATCCAAAAGTTCAGCATTTTTACCGTCAAAGAGCAGGCCGCATTTATCGGACAGCTTTCACACGAGTGCAACCACTTCCGCACACTGGAAGAGAATCTCAACTATAGAGCAGAAACCCTTCAAGCTCTCTTCCATACACACTTCAAGCCAGAAGAGTATGCCCTTTTTGCCCACAATCCCCAGAAGATTGCCAACCGCATTTACGCCTCTAGGGGAGGGAACAGGAATGAAGCAAGTGGGGACGGGTACTTGTACCGAGGAAGAGGGACAATTCAGCTTACCTTTCACGATAACTACTGGCACTGCGGACAAGCTCTTGGTCAGGATTTTGTGAAGAACCCAGACTTAGTAAAAACACCTATGTATGCGGCCATGAGTGGGGGATGGTTTTGGGCTACGCATGGATGCAACCAACTGGCTGAATCAGGTAATGAAGAGGGGCTATGTAAGCGTATCAATGGCGGTCTATTTGGGCTTAACGAACGCATACAATTGACAGCTAAAACCCTTGCCGTTTTAAGCGCCTAATGAGAGAATAAGCCATGCCATTACAAGCCATCAGATTCAGGCCCGGTGTTAATCGGGAACAAACCCAATATACCTCTGAACTGGTAGGTACAGTCAACCCTAATTTCCAGATCACTGCTGGCTGGTATGCGTCTCAAAATGTAAGATTTAGGCAAGGATTCCCAGAAAAGATTGGTGGATGGTATCCATATAGCACAGGCACTTATTTAGGTATCTGCCGTTCTTTATTCAATTGGGCGGCATTAGATGGTACAAGTTTAATTGGAGTTGGTACTAATTTAAAGTTCTACATTAGTAAAAATGGTACTTATTTTGATATCACTCCTATACGTGGAACCGCAACTTTAACCAATCCATTTACGGCAATTAATGGCCAGGCAACGATTACAGTGTCGGCTACTGCACATGGCGCAGTCACAGGTGACTTTGTAACATTTAGTGGCGCTACAGGATTAGGTGGAAATATCACTGCTGGTGTTCTTAATCAACAATATCAAATTACAGTTTTAAACGCTAACACTTATACGTTTGTTGCTACTGCTACGGCCAATTCAACTGATGCCTCTGGATCTCCAGGTGGTGGTACTGTTACCGCTACATATCAAATCAATACAGGTCCTGCTATTGAAATCCCATTATTTGGTTGGGGAACTGGAACATGGGGAGCTGGTCCTTGGGGTACAGGTGTTACCACTACCATAGCCTTGAGACTTTGGAGCCAGTCTAACTTTGGCCAGGATTTAATCTTCTGTCCTAGAGGTGGTGGTATTTATTATTGGGCCTATAGCTCAAGTATATCTAGCCCAGCAGTTAACATTTCCACTTTGTCGGGAGCTTCAGATGTACCGACTATTGCTAATTTTGTGTTTGTCTCCGATGCTAGTCGCTTTGTCTTTGCATTTGGCACTAACGCTTTGGGAACCAGCACTCAAGATCCTATGCTTGTACGTTGGTCAGATCAAGAATCAGTGACCATGTGGACGCCTGCGGCAACCAATCAAGCGGGTGACATTAGGTTATCACGTGGTTCCCAGATCATCAGTTGTGTACAAAATAGGCAAGAGATTATTGTATTTACAGATACATCAGTATATTCCTTCCAATATATAGGAACTCCTGGAGTTTGGGGTTCTAATATTGTTGGAGATAATATTTCTATACTTAGTCAGAATGCTGCTGTGTTAGCGGCTGGTACTACGTATTGGATGGGTATTGACAAGTTCTACAAGTACAACGGTACGACTTCTACACTGCGCTGTGACTTGCGTGAGTACATCTTTGCCAATATCAATCTATCACAAAGTCAACAGATATTCTCTGGAACCAATGAAGGATTCAATGAAGTATGGTGGTTCTATTGCTCTTCAAATAGTACTTCTATTGATAGCTATGTTGTATACAACTATCAAGATGACATTTGGTATTACGGACAAATGGGTAGAACAGCTTGGATTGATTCTACAGAATTGACCTATCCTATCGCTGCGACGTATAACAATACGCTTGTATACCATGAGTATGGATTAAACGACAACACAACTGGTACAGATAATGCTATGGATTCTTATATCCAGTCAGCAGAATTTGATATCCAAGATGGAGATCATTTTGGATTTGTTAGACGTATTCTTCCTGACGTGACGTTTAGAAAATCAACGGCATCCAATCCCCAAGTCACCATGACTTTGATCCCTATGCAGAACTCAGGATCGGGCTATAACGTGCCACAATCAGAAGGTGGTACAAATATAGCCACGATCAATAGAACGGCTACAGCGCCCATTGAGCAGTTTACAGGACAGGTATTTATCCGTGTTCGTGGACGCCAGATGATATTCCAGATTGAAGGCAATCAGCTGAATCTACAGTGGCAGTTGGGTACGCCTAGGATTGATCTACAACAAGATGGTAGAAGGGGTAACACATGAGCATTCCAGTCATTAATGTATCTCCTAACTTACCATTGCCTCCTAAGCAATATGATCAAGCATACATTGACACTTTAACTAAAGTATTACGTTTGTACTTTACGAGTAATGATAATGTAAATCAAGTGATTAGCAATCAAGTATCGACTAATCAAACATTGATTTGGTTGGGGGTTTAATGGCTAATTATCAGAACGTCACGCCAGTACAGATTGCGCAGGCTGCTTTAACGACCAGCTATGCTACGCTGTATACCGTACCCACCAATCCAAATACGCCTACCCGTACGTACTTAAAACAGATCGATGTTTGTAATACTACAGGTGGATCGCTTACGTTTAACTTGCATATTGTGCCGGCCACGTTTAGCGCAGGAACACAAAATGCTTTGTTCTATTCTCAGACAGTAGCGGCAAATAGTACTTTTTCCTATGTTGGGGTACAGGTTTTACCCACGAGTTCTTTCATATCTGCAAAAGCATCTAACACTGGATTGACCATTACCATTAGTGGTGGGGAGGCGGTTTAATGCCAGCATCAAGTCCAGTCCTGCTTGTCTATCAAAAGACCGTTGATGCTGTAATGAATGGCAGGGATCCTGCTACCGATCCTGGTGTACAAGATGCTATAGCCAATGCTAAAGCGGCAGGCATGAGCGATGCAGATATTAATAGTTATTACCAGTCAGGCGTAACAGCTCCGTCCAGGACAACCGGTGGTGGTGGCTTCTTTGGTAGTATTGCCAATAGCATTCCTTTGATTGAATCTGTGGCTTCTGTCATGATTCCTGGAGCTGCTCCTATTATTGCTGGGGTAAATGCTGCTCAATCATTAGCTAGTGGTAAGCCTATCAATATAGGTACGGCTTTGAATATAGCCACAGCTGCTAGTGGTTTACCCGGTGCTTCGTCTGCTTTAAGTGATGTAACTGGCATTGATCCAGCTACATTGTCCAGTGGGCTATCCACTGCCAAGACTGCTGTAGGCGCTGTTAATGCTGTACAGACTGGTAACGTAGCTGGAATGCTCAGTAGTATTGCTCAGATTGCTGATGCCAGCTCTGACGTTAAAACCGCTCTCAGCGTAGCCAATGCCTACACCGCTTACCAAAAAGGCGACATGGCTGGCGTTGTCAGTGCTTTGAATAACATTACTGGAGCAGTAGATCCAAAGGTATTGAATTTGACCAAAACAGTCATTAATACCATTGACCCTACTATTCTGGCCACCAAACCAACGACCAATTCATCTGCAGTCGACAGCAGTAACACAGCATCTAATACCGATACATCGTCAACAAATGTAGATACATCGACAACACCTGCATCGAACACAGCTACAAATACGGCATCGACTACAGTAAATCCTTTGGCTGTTCCTACTGGTCCAATGAATGCTTCAGGTCAAACAGTTACCAATCCTTTGGCATTACCCAGTATGCCTACTGTAAAAGCTCCATCAGCAACAATTGGAAAGATGAACGAAATAGATTTGGCCAAGCTATTTGACCAAGTAAATTCGCTAAATCCTGTACAAGATACTACAATTAATGCTAGGAGTGGCGGGTCTATCAATGACCTCGTTCAACTATTAAATTCGAGAGGCTGACATGGCTTACCAAACAGATGTTCAAGACAATGGTGATGGGACTACAACATATACCTATTCAGATGGATCAACCCAGACCGTTGATTCATATTCAGGTGACGTAATCAGTTCCACTGGACCTACTGATTCATCAAGTTCTTCCAGTTCAAGTTCAAAGCCAACTGTTGTCAGCCAAGCCACGTTAAATGGTAATACCTATAATAAGATGTCTGATGGCACTTATCAGGTAATAGATGAAGCTGGAAACATTTCTTCTTCTAATGCCACAGATTTTAACAATGCCCAAGCGGGCAAACAAAGCACATCAAATACACCTATTGTTGCTAAGCAGTACACGCTTAATGGCAATACGTACATGCAGATGTCTGATGGTTCTTATAAAGTAGCTGATGAAGCAGGTAATATTACTGATTCTAATGCTACGGACTTTAACAATGCTGCCACTACCGGTACAGCTACAACGCCTGCTAGTTCCACGCCAGCATCAACTTCTACCAGTTCATCTGCGGACTCTCTTAGTAGTTTGATTAGTAAGATAGCATCAGGTAATGTTACAGCTAAAGATTTTGCTAACTTTGCTTCTTCCAATTCAGGTAGCATTGCAGCACTTGCTGGGTTAGCTGCTTTGACAGGCGGAAACAATGTAACCACTGGTGCATATCAAGGTAGCATTCCTAAGCTTCAGGCAATTAGGAATCAGGTAAATGCTGCTGTTTCCCCTAATCAAAGCCAACAGTATTTTACAGATACACAGTATGTAAACCCTTCTGATGCTACCGCCGTGGCCAATGCTAAAGCTGGCTCTGCATCACAAGCTGCTGACATCATAGCTGCCGCCCAACAACAAGCTGCCGCACGAGCTGCCGCACAAGGACCTGTCGCTGGTTTTGCCATGCCTTGGGTTAACCAAACGGCAGCTGGTAATACGCCAGTTACATCTGCCAATAACGCTGGTTTACCTGCAGTCATTGACAGATCAAGCCCTGGTTATACTTCTGGTTCTAGTACAGGTGCAAGTATTACCCCAGGACAAAATGTTACATTGACTCCTGGTTCTACGGCAACAGATGCCGCTGCCAAGGCCCAAGCTGCATATGAACAACAGTTAGCCCAACAAAAAGCCGCTGCTGATGCTGCATTAAAGGCGCAACAAGATGCTGCTGCTAAAGCGCTTGCCGATGCAAAAGCACAGGCTGCACAACAACTTGCGGCTGCTAATGCTGAAAAGACACGTTTGCAAGAACAAGCAGATATGGGAAATATTGTTCAGAAGTATGCTGGTAAAACTGATCCTGCATCTGTTAATCAAATGCAAGTTGAACTTGCGCAATATATGGATAGCAAAGGTATTACTACCAGCCAACTGCCAAATATTGTAAAAGGTGCAGGCTATGCAACTGGATGGACACAAGATGCTATAAACAAAGTATATCAAGCGGTTGATCCATTGGCTCAAGTTGTATCTGCTTATAAAGCAGGTCAATCACCATCTGCTGTTGCTGCTTTAGCTGCTAAAAATAATGTTACGCTTCAGAGTTTACAAAACTTTGGATTGGATACGGCAACATTGAATGACTTGGCAACCAAAGGATATTTGGGTAGCGGAGCAACGGCAAGTCCATTGTTAACAGGTTTGTTAGCAAAAGATTATTCCTCTGCTACACCAGCTGATATAGCAAACATCAATGCAATTGCTAAAGCTCAGAATTTGACGACTGATCAAGTACAAAAGATGTTTCCTGGTATTGACTTGTATCAGTTAAGCCAGCAAGGTATTAACGTTCCTGGCTATACAGCTCCAGTGCAAACGTTGACAGATATGTACAAGTCTAATGACATTGCTGGTATTAATAAACTATTGACGGCCCAAGGAATCAATGCCAACGATGTATCCAGCATGTTTAAGGGTGTTGATTTGGGAACGCTTGCTAGCCAAGGCATTAATATTCCTGGATACACTGCTCCAGTTAATAATACAAATACCGGTTTAGGTTCTGTATCTTCTACTGCAAATAATGCTGCGGATAACACAGGAATAGCTGCTGCCAATACTGCAAATTTCAGTAACTTTGTAAACAATATTGTTGGTCACGGAGCTGACAATACAGCTAACACTGCTTCATCTAATACTGCTGTTGATAACTCAACTTCTAGTGCTGCTCCTGCGTACACCAATTATTCCTATAACGACTTTGCCAACTATGTTGCAAATTCTGGAATTGATTTAAATGATCCTGCTGCCGTGGCCGCTGCTGTATCTACCGCTCACGCTGATCCCAATGCGATCGCTGCTGACATTGCTCAATACAATGCTGGCACTAGCGATGCTTCTTCTGGCGGTGGTGATACCACGTACGGCGCCAAAGGTGGATTGATGGACTTACACTATGCTCATGGAGGAGCGACACCCATGCAACCAAGATATTTACAAGGTACTACCGATGGTATGGCCGATGAAATTCCTAGCTCTATTGATGGTGTAGAACCAGCTAAGCTGAGCCACGGTGAGTTTGTAATCCCTGCTGACGTGGTATCCCACCTTGGTAACGGTAACTCTGATGCAGGCGCTAAAAAGCTTTACCAGATGATGGATAAAGTACGCATGGCCCGTACCGGTACTAAAAAGCAAGGTAAGGAAATCAATCCTGACAAATTCTTAGCAGGCGGATCTGCTTATGCTAACGGTGGCGCAGTGGCTTTTAACGCTGGTGGTATATCTGATATCAAAGGATATTCGGGTACAACAGGTAGTACCGTTTCCACAGGAACAACAGGCACATCATCTGGTGTGACTACCCCATCAATTGGCTATTCTACAGTTAACGCTCTGTCTCCCTGGGCTGGTGACTATGTAACAAATATGTTAGGAAGCGCTCAGGCTTTAGCAAATACGCCTATGCCCGTGTACCAGGGTGAATTGACTGCTGGTCCATCTGCCCTTCAGAACCAACAGTTTGCTGGCTTGTCTGCTTTGGCTAACACTGGTGCTCCTCCTGTACAGTTCCAAACTGGTACATGGTCTAACCAAGGCGCACCAGCTATGCCTAATGTAAACACACCTGCTGAGACATCTTTGATTAGCCAGGCTGCTCAAGGAAACACAGGAACGTTTGGTCAACCCATGCAGTTGAATACTGGTAATACAGGTATTGCCGGTCAATACATGAATCCATATTTACAGCAATCCCTTCAGCCACAGTTAAATGATTTGGCTTATCAATCGCAAATTGATCAACAAGGATTGTTTGGTAACTTGACAAAACAAGGCGCATTTGGTGGATCAAGACAAGCTGTAGCCCAAGGTATTGGTGAAGGTAACTTGTTGGCTAAACAAGCTGATATCATCGGAACCGGTTATAACACTGCTTATAACCAAGCTATGGGTCAATTTAACCAAGAGCAACAGAATGCTCTTACTGCGCAGCAAAATCAACAAGCTGCTAACCAAGCATCTGCTAACTTTGGATTACAAAGTCTTAATGCGCTCGGTACTGCAGGTGCTACACAACAGGGTCTGCAGCAGGCTGCAGATACAGCTGCTCAGAATCAGTTCAACCAGCAAGCGTTGTATCCATATCAACAGCTTCAGTTTGAGCAGAGCATGCTTTCTAACTTGCCAATTTCTACTCAGGCTGTTGTTCCCAATACATCCACATTGAGTAATATTTCTGGTGCGTTAAACACATCGATCTCTTTGGCCGATGCCTTGGCACAATTAGGCATTAAATAAGGAACTGATATGAGTATCTATCAAGACGAAAAAGATATGCAGTACATGCCTGATTCTGCTGTTGAAGCATACAAAGAAGGCAAGGGATCTAAGCCTGATGAACAGCTCTTGGCGTTGTTAGAACAGCAAAAGCGCTTGGGTTTAGAAGCTGATAAGCAAGCTGAACAAAACAGGCCCATGCCCACAGTAGCCCAGCAAGTACAGCAGAAAGCCGGCTTGATGGACCTACAGAAGATGGCCCAGAAGCTGGGTATGCAGATCACTGGCATGGCTCCTATTGGTGCTCCCGTAATGGGTGCACCTATGCCTGCTGGTCCTCAGCCTGTGATGACTCCACAAGGACAGCCAGCTCCTGCAGGTATAGCAGCTGCCGCACCACAAATGCCCGGTCCTGCAATGCCCCAAGCGGTAGCACAAGGCCCCGCTGCACCACGTCCTATGGCTCATGGTGGTTTAGCTGCTGCAGCTCCTAGCCATATGTTTAAGTTTGCTCATGGCGGTGGCGTGCTGGGATTTGATGAAGGCGGAAAAGCCGATGCGTTGGCTGCTGTCAATGCTGCTATGCCTGCTGAAACACCCGAGCATACATCCTTAACACCTGCTGAATACGACAGACAAAGACAGTTGGCAATTGATGCAGTGATCAGCAATTTCACACCTCCTGCTCCACGTCAAGAAACGTATGCAGAACGTGATGTAAGAATGCACAATCAACCACCGTTGACATCCTATAAGGATCCGTTCAGCATTTCTAATATTCTGAACACGATTAATCCACCTGTTCCTAAGTTTGAAAGAAGTACTCTTCCTTTAACAGATGAAGATGCAGCTGCAGCACAAGCCGCTAAAGCACAACCAGTGCAAGCTGCTGCACCAACCGTTACACCAACACCTAATGTGGCGCCACCCGCTCCAGCTGCTCCTGCGGCTCCTGTGGCAAAGCCACCTGGTGCTGGCTTGAATAACATTCCACGTACAACACCTACCGGCGGTGATCCAACAAAGATTGTTCAAGCATTAAGCGCTTCATTGCCTGGTGCGGTTGCCAACAAACCAGCTACTGAAACAGCAGCTGAACAGAAATCATTGGCCATGAAAACAGCTGAAAAGGCAATGGCTGAACCAGACGCTAAAGTTGAAATTCAACGTGAGATGGATTTGGCTAAAGCATTTGGTTACGATACTCCTGCTGGTCAAGATGCTATGCGTCGTGCTGATCTTATGGAAAAGCAAATGCAAGAATGGAACAAGACCCATGCTATGGATAAGTTCCAATCATTGTTGACAGGTATCGTCACTGGTGGATATGCTGGCGGAGCACCTGCCGCACAAGCCAATGAGAATGCTTATAGAGAAAACGTTCTCAAGCAAATGGAATTGATCAATAGTATCAAGTCACCGATCGAACAACAGCGCAGAGCTGAGGCTATCCAACATGGTAAGAATGTTTCTGAGAACTTATCTAAAGCAAATGATGTTGCATCAAGAACTGCAACATCGTTGGTTGGTGATGAGTCAAGAGCCAAGAGCGCTAAAGAAGTTGAAGCCATGCGTGCTGCTAGTCAAATGGCTGTACAGCAATTGGCATCTGCTACTCAGATTAAGATTCACCAAATGTCGCAAGCGGCAGCTGATGCTCACCGTGAATTGACACCACAAGAAATTGAAGTAGCATTGCGTGAAGATCCTAAGTATAAGGATATGACTTATGCTGATCGGTTGAATGCGGCATATGGAATCAAGACAGGACGTTCTGATAAGATGGGATTGTCTGAGTTATCACAGTTGAGCAAATCGCTAGGACCTTTGGCAACAACAGATGCCGATGCAGCTGAACAGTTGAAGTGGGTAACTGAGACGTTGAAGAAAAGATATCAAACTGAAAACGCACCGCCTCCTCCAAAAGTTGGTGATGTTGTTCGTGGATTTAGATTTAAGGGTGGAGAGCCTTCTAATCAGGCCAACTGGGAAAAGGTATAAGATATGGCGTCAGCACCTTGGGAAGACTATGCGGCTAGTGGTCCATGGAATATGTACGAGGCTCCTCCTGAGCCACCTGCTCCCAAGCCACCTAAATCCGGATTGATGGCTGACTTACAGCGTGGAGCTGAGTCCATGCTGTCGTCTGACATTACTGCTGCACAATCTGTTCTTGGTGGTAATGAAGCCGCTGAAGCATCCAAAGCCCGACAGGAAGATATTGCCAAGCGTCTTGGTGAAGGCGAAAGCTTTAAGAAGGTACAACAAAAGTTTGAAGAGAGCGGGCTATTGCCTGCTGTTGGCGAATACATCAAACAAATCCCAGGCGCTCTAGCTGAACAGGCCCCACAAATCGCTCAGGCGTCCGCTGCAGGCCGTGGCGCTGCGATGGCTGCTACTGCCCTAGGCGCTCCTGAACTCGCTCCTGTGGCCGGTTTAGGTGGCGTATTCGGTAGTTCCTTCATGCAACAGTATGGTGGAAACATTGAGCGTCAAGCAGAAGAGCAACGCAATGCTGGTAAACCGGTAGATGTTAGCCGTATAAGTGCTGCATTGGCCGCTATTCCACAAGCCGCATTAGATGTAGCTGAGACGTTTATACCTATGGGTAAATCATTGGCTGGTGCGATCTTTGGTAAAGATGTCAGCAACATGATTTACAAAGGTACAACCTATGAAGTAAAACGTGCTGCAGCTGAGAAGCTGGCTAAAGAAGGATTGGCTAAAACACTGGCCATGGGTACGGCTAAGGGTGCTTTGGCTGAGATCCCTGCTGAGGTGGCACAGCAAGCGCTTGAGCGTGCACAAGCTGGCTTATCGTTGACCGATGATGACGCCATGCGTGAATATGGACAGACAGCATTTGAGGTGGCTAAGCTAGCTCCTCTTGGTGCGGTAGGTCGGGTTGTTGAGAAGGGTGCAGCTAAGACAGAAGCAGCCAAGACATTGCCAGAATACGATACGCCTGACATGGCTAACTACCATACCAACCCTGCCAAGGGTGCAGAAGAGGCGTTTGTAGATCGTCAGCGTGATACAGCTACGCACATGGACCAGGTCAATTCTGTAGCGACCAATCCTGATTACGATCAGTTGAGCAAACATGATTTGTTTGGTACTGGCGCTCCTGTGGTAACCAGCGATATCAAGTTGCCAGAACAACACATGGGGGAAATTACCCATGCAATTTCAGAAAACGGTAAATTTGTTCCGGTACAGTACGCAGTAGTTGAAGCAGGTGCTTTGACACCAAGTCAGAAAGCAGATGGGACGCCAAATGCCGAGTATTCAAACATGGCGAACACCGCAATTCGACCCGTGGCAGGAAATGGTCGAGTGGCTGGAATTCAGGAAGCCTACTCCAAAGGTAATGCAACAGATTACAAGGATAAGCTTTTACAAGATGACACGCACGGTATCGACAAAGACGCAATAGCTAAGATGCAGGAACCAGTATTGGTTCGTGTAATGCCTAAGCGTGTGATGACTCCTGATTTGGTATCGGGACTGAACGTTAAGCCATTGGAACAAGCTCAGAGAGACGCACAGCATATTGACCCAGACAAGATGAGCTACAAGACAGATGGCTCATTAAGTAATACGGCTACACAAGAATTTGTAAGTCAACTGCCCCGTACCGAGCATGGGGATTTAATTCATCCTACAACGGGTGAAGTTACAGAAACTGCACGCAATCGTTTGCGCAATGCATTGTTGTACAAAGCATATGGACACGATCCAATTATTGCTACACATGAACAAGCTCGTGATCCTGAAGCCAAAAAAGCCATTAGTGGATTGGTTGCAGCTGCACCAGAAATGTCTAAGCTTGATGGCGCTGGGAATTATGATGTAAGAAAAACTGTTGCTGATGCATCTACGGTTTACACGCATGCAATAAACCAAGGATTAAGTATCCCACAGATGGATGCAATATCTAATGGATTGCAACCAAACGAAAAGAAAGTATTTGATTTTTTCCGTGAAACAAAAGATCCACGACAAGCTGGTTATGGTTTAAGTCGCTTGGCAGGCTTGGCTAAAAAGCAAACTTTAGAACCAGATTTGACCAAGCGCATGCCGTTAGATCAGTTGTTTGATTCGCTAAAAGATACTTACTTTGAAATACCTGAGCCCACCATCAATCAAATGAAAAAAGATTTGAAGGGTGCTACTATGGCAGAGGCTGCAACCTATGCAGCAGACCGTGCTCCAAATGCTTTCATTAAAGAAATCATGGAGAAGGTTAGGGATCGTGTTATCGAGTTTGATAAACGTGGTGTTCCCATGTCTTTTGCGTTTGAGAATCTTCCTCGCAATGAATTAGGGCATGTTAAAGATGTAAGAAGTGCTGGTAAGAATTTGCGTTTTGATTTGCGGTTAAACGAAAATACTGCAAACTATGAAACGTTAGCGCATGAATTAATCCACGTAGCTTCATTGGCTGAGTACTTGGTATTGGAAAGTGATAATCCACAGGTTAAAGCTATTGAAGAGCTGTATCAAATAGCTAAGGCCAGGTTTGATATTGATAAAAATATACCTGGCAAATTGTCATCGCAAGCGATCAATCGAATCAATTATGCATTTAGGCAGTATGGTAAGGCACCAGGGCCAACCTATCGTCCTGAATTCATTACGATGGGGCTATCTAACAAGTTGGTACAGGAATACTTTGCTACGATCAAAGTTGGCGAGAAGTCAGCGTTTACCAAACTGGTTGAGTATGTAGGACGCTTAATTGGAATTAGTCCTGCGTATGAAAGCGTATTGGAAAAATTAATTTCTGTTTCATCAGAAATGTTTGAAACGCCCGCATTTGATTTGGCTACAGAAGTTGAAAAGAAAGGGTATGTGCTTGGTACTCCAACCGGAACCAAGTTGCCCAACATTAATATCAAGCCAAAGCAAATTGTTTTTGCATCAACAGCACCGACTAAAACTGGTAAAGAGGCATTAGATACGATTGAGAAAATGGGCAGAAAGGTGGAGGCACCACCAAAGGGTTATGTTCAAAGCTTAAAAGATTCATATAAAGAATTCAGTAAGATACCCAATAAAACTGCGGTGGCGAAGAATTCTTTCCAAAAGTTCTACGACAAGTTTTCAACCAAAGTATTTGCTACCGATTCTGCATTGAATAACAATATCCGTCGTGCTATAGAAGCGTCAGGTGCTGCTATTCCCAATAAGATCAAAACACTTTTACACATTTCGCAAAGTCAAACTGTACACGCAGATGGTTTGGGTAATCGTTTCTTGATGGACGGCAATCTTATTTATGAAAAAGATACGTACAAATGGAAGGCAATAAAGGATAAAGACAATATTATTGCTATTGCTAGTCAATTGGATGCTATGGCTAAAAAGCATGGCTTAACAAAAGAACAAGCAGAGTTAATTGCACACACTGCATTTGAAGCAAAACGTTTAAAGTCTATCCAAGATTACAACAAAACTGCTAAAAAGAAAGATCAAAAATACGTTCACTTAGAAGATCACGAAATCGATGCTGGATTGAAATTATTCAAGACAATGCCAGAGTTGAATAAGATCGTAGACATCTGGAATGGAATGCGTAACAACACTAGTAAAGTGTTGGTTGACAGTGGATTGTGGACCCCAGAAGAGGCGGACATACTTTTATCCAACATTGACTATGTACCTTTCTATCGTGAAGATCAGATTGAATTAAATCAAGGTCCAAAAGATTTTGTTCCTGGCTTACAAGTTCAAGCTAAAGAAAGAAAGATGCATGGTTCTAAGCAGCCAGTTCACGATGTGTTTGACAACATGGTACGTTGGACGCAGTATGCTATAAACCGTTCTATTCGCAATAAATCTGCGCTGTCCTTGATTGATGCTTCTGTTGCATCTGGTTTGGCAACTAAGGTACCAGAGCCAAAGCGTGGCATGAATGCTGTTAAGGTGTGGCGTGACGGTAAGCTTGAGCACTACGATATGGTCGATCCTTTGTTTGTTGAGGCATTCACCGGATTGGAATCCATAGCTATTCCTACCGTTAAGTACTTCTCAAAGATCTCCGACGTGCTTCGTAAGTCTGTAGTGATGTATCCTTTGTTCTCTGTGAGCCAGGTACCACAGGATTCGTTTGCTGCGATATTCTCCTCCGGATTGAAGCCTCAATATGCTTTGTCCATTCCAGCTCGTGCTGTAAAAGAATTCGTCAAGACATTGATGAACAAGAGCACCACGTTCGATGAGCTGAAGAAGTATGGTGTGGTCGGTGTACGTGACTACAGCGCAACAGCTGCTCGTATGGACGCCGAAGTGTACGCCGGTATCAAAGCTCCTCCTGGACTATTGGGTAAGGTCAAAGAAAAGCTAGAGCATATCTCAATGGCGTCTGATAACGCTGTGCGTCAAGCTGTTTATGAAGCTGCTATGGCCCAAGGATTGTCCAAGGGTGAGGCTTTAGAAAAAGCATTTGAGATCATTAACTTCCGCAAGCGTGGTAGTTCTAAGATGCTGATCCTAGCTGGTCAGACTATTCCATTCTTTAATGCTTATATCGCTGCTCAAAGCGTAGCGGTTAAAACAATTTCTGGACAAGGGATCTCTCCACAAGAGAGAGATGCTGCAATGAAGACATTGGCTGCTACAACGGCTTCTGTTATGGCTCTATCGTTGATCTATGCAATGATGAACGGTGACGACGATGATTATCTGAAGAAGCCTGCCACGGTACGGGACCGTTTGTTGATGATCCCAGGAACTGGTGGATTGAGCATCCCGCTTAGAACGGATCTATTTACTCTGCCTAAAATATTGACAGAGCATATGTATCTGTTGATGTCTGATAATGGTACAGAGGATGGTCGTAAGTTTAGGGATTCAATGAAGTCAGCTTTGGCCAATTCAATCCTGAGCCCAACACCCATCCCACAAGCGGTCAAGCCGTTGTTAGAAGTGCAAGTGAACTATGACTTCTTCCAAGGTAAACCATTGATTGGTAAGTGGCAGGAACAGCTGGATACATCTAGGCAGTTTAACGACAGCACATCCGAGTTTGCTAAATTGCTGGGTGATACTGGAGCAATCAGCCCAATCAATGCTGACCATTTGATTCGTGGCATGTTTGGTTCTGTGGGTGGATTGTTCTTGCTAACCACCAATCAGATCCTGCACAGTGATCCCAATTCACCACGCCCCGAGATGACGATGCGTGAGATGCTGACTGCTCTACCTGGAACCAGTGGATTCGTGGCCAAGGACTTTGAGACAGGATACAAGAAGGACTTCTACACACTCAGAGATGAAGTGGATCGTGCTGCAGCAACGTACAGTGATATCCTTAAACGCAGTCCATCAGAAGCCAAGGAGTTTATGGAACAACCCGAGAACAAAGCTAGGTTGGGTATGCATAAGGGTATCGATAGGATTGCCAAAGATCTGGCCACTATCCGTACGTCGATCAATCAAATCAGCAACAGTACAAAGTACACAGCTGAGGAGAAAGAAGAAAAGATCAATAGGTTGAAAGAAGCTGAAGTTGCAAAACTAAAGAACATCAACCTGAAGAAACTGCGTGAGAAAGCAATGATTTAATCGGTGAGCAGGCGTTCTATGGTGAGAGCCAAGGCGTCTAGCTCATCCAGTTTGTAAATAGCCCACATTCTTTTCTGTCCGTGGATGCCGTTTATATTTCCACGGTGGCAATCAGCGCAGAGAGGCAGGGAAGTGAACCACTGTCCCTGCTTGATCTCATGGCACTCGCTTGGACCAGACATTCCACAAACTATGCACTTCATCTCCTTTATCCGGAGTATGTGATCCTTCTCCGCTTTTGTCGGAGCCTTTTTGTTTTTGCTTTGCATGTTTGTGTTCTTCTGCCATTAGTAGATTTGTGAAGTGGCGCCCGCAATCTTCACAATGGAAAAGACCGCCTTTGAAAACAATCCTTCCCTTGCGCTTCATTTTCTCAGCATTCCAAGGTCGGACACAATGCTATCAGCTATGGTCTTGTTCCCATAGCTGATGGTCCTTGCGCCCTCGTTGCTTCTGATGATGTCCACTGAATCTCGAATGCCTTTCTGATATCCGCTATTGTAGGTGTCATTGCCCTCTATGAGCATTATTATGGCATCTCTAACCATAGCAGAAGCTTTCCTGTCCACGGCTGCAGACTTCATTTTGTTGTAGATCTCCTCCGGTAAATGGACCGAATATGGGATCATGCGTTTTGGTGTTTCCATGCAATGTATTCCTGGTAGATAAAGTTGTAATGCCGAGCAGCTGTTGGGTTATCCTTAAGCTCAGCCCTTGAGCTGATCTGTAGTTCTTCCCTGAGCCATGCCACGGCCTGCAGTTCGCCCTCCTCGTTGATCTGGCCTGTCTCAAACAAGAACTTGTGGAACCCAGGATCCCTGCATAGGATGGCTGAATTCCTAACAATGTCCTTGCTGTAAACCTGATCACGGTCTAGCGGTGTTTCCTCGTCTGATAGGCGTACCATCACGACTTGGTATCTAGCTCCCACAAAGTCACGCATGACCTCTGTAGGGACCTCATCTGGGTGGATGGAAAGGGTAAGTACATACCCAGTCCTATCCTGCCTCAGAGCTACCTTAAGCGCCTCGAACTGATTCGTCTTCATCAGAATGGCAGATCGTCTGAATCATCTGCAGTCGACTGCACTTGCGGTTTGGGTGCAGGAGCCTGCTCAGGTTTCTTGTAGCTATCCCAAGCCAAGCGCATGAACGGGCCACGAGAGCCTTGCATATTCCATGCAGACAGTTTGATCTCCACGTCCTCGTCCGTATTGGCCATCATGAGCTCCTTGAGAACGACACGGTTCATCTTGATCGAGCCCTTGAAGTCAGGCTGTTTCTCTGAGTTCTTGTAGGAGTTAACGTTTAGCAGTCCGCTGTTGGGGTACTTATTCGCCATATTTTTCTTTCGCTTTCTTGAATTTGTTCATGAGTTCTTCGTATGCTTCAGGGGCGTCTGCCTTGATGCGGTCAAAAATAACACGGTTAACTTTGAAGATGTTCATCACATCGTCCTTGTTATCCGCAGTATCGAGCATGAGGTCAGTTGAATCGCTGACGATGCCGATCCATGCTGCCAGATCTGCATCCGGTGTAGCTGTTACCTTGAGTTTCCAAGGCTGATCCTTGCCCTCGATCACGGGTGGTGGAGATGCCTTTTCCACGGGTTTAGGAGCGGGCTTAGCCACTGGCTTAGGTGCAGGCTCAGAACCGGCTGTGGAATCGATAGGATCGTTCTCAGTGAGCTCTAATGCAGTCATCCACAAGTACCTACGCTGATAGGTTTCAACGGCGCCTAGGTTCTGTATTTCATGCGCTCCCTTGAGCTGTGCAGATACCATAGGTGAAGTGATAACGATTACAGTTCCGTCATCAACGTCGGTGATACAAAGTCTTGCGTACTCCGTATCGTAGGACACCACACCGCATAGGCCATGTTTCATGAACAGATCCATTGTGGGAGGTAGAAAGTCTGCGAGCTCAAAGTATTTGTAGCCGGCAAACTTATTGTGGCCAGATTTCTCTAGCTTGGTTCGTAGCAGATCACAGCGGACCTGCATCAGTTTTTTATGTACGCTCATTCAGCTTCCTTGTTGGTTATGACTTCATGTCCTTCTCTGTTCAGATAATCCTGGAACTGGTTACAGAACTGGGATACCTGACAGTACTTCTCGCAACGAGTTCTTTCTCCCTCACGGGTTTCGATCTCGTACCCTTTGCCGGCCTCAGCAAGGCCCGCTTCCGCTTCTGTAAGGATGGTATAGACCTTCTTGGCTCTAACCCCTCCAACCTTCTTTAAAGCGTACGTGGTGGGCTTTTCCCACATATCCTCTGGCGTGCACTCGGGGAGCTCGCCATCGGTTTCCATCTCAAAGTAAGCGCTGTTGTGTGCAGCAATCTTATCCGTGATGTATTTCTCTCTATCTGCAGTCGACTGCAGTTGGTACTCGATAACGGCAATTGGAGACGGAGGATATCCCTCTCGATTAACGGCGTCCCGAGCAGACCAGTCACGAATGATAGCAATGATTTGTACCTTTTTAACTGGTTTATTTTTCACTCGCTCTACAAGCCAAGCGTAGATGTTGAGCTGTTCGCCCCACTCGGCTTTCTCATTCATCACGGCCCAGACACTAGTGACCTTGTAGTCATTAATTACAATTCCGTCATCGTAGACTTCCTGTAGATCGATGGCGCCAGAGATATTCCATCCATTGAACTCGGTGTGCAGGCGCTCTTCCACGACGTGGTGGGCGTCCTTACCGTGCTCAAGGATATTGTGAACGGCAGATCCGAACAGGGACCAGACCATTTCACTGGCATCTTGGGTAATCTCTTCCCAATGTTTTTTCTTGAGCTGTACGATCCGTGGGGATGTCAGGAGCTCAGTGGCTGATATGTGTGCCTTACCCTTTGAATAGGTTGGCCGTGTGATGACGTTGACGAATGTGTCTGGTAATCCAAACTTATTTGTTAGTTTCATTTTCTATCCTATGTTAATCCTACGATCCAATGCTCTGGCCCACTCTACGTCCGGAGACTCAAATGTTCCTCGGATAGCATTATCTTTGGCCAGTTGATCAATGGCGTCGTAAAAGCGTTTGCCATATTTCTTTCTGCAAAAATCAATGATTCGTCTTACCTCTGGCGAGTGCGATGCGCTTGTATCGATTGCCAATAGCAAATACAAGGAACGCAAGGTAACCCAGTCAATTGCTTTTAGTTTCATTTTTCTCTCGCTTTCATCATTTCATCTGCGTATTGGTAGGCTTTTCCGCCTACATAATCAAGGGTTGTTGAAAATCTTGCATCCGATCTGTTTACTATCGCCTGCATAGCAAGACCAGCAAACCAGTCTCTCAAGTCCATTCCATAACTGGTACAAGTAGCAACATGACCATCAATAATTTGGTCATAAGTGTGTGGAAATGCTTTCATTTCAAATTCACGAACGGTGTCGCGCCTCCTGCAATGGTTGCTGGTAACTTGCCATCCCACTTCTCAATTGCTTTCAACTGCACATAAGATGCACCGCCTTGAGAATTGATAGCCTGTGTCTCGATCTGAATGGCTTTGGCGTGACCTTCTGCCTTGGCGATGGTTTGCTTTGCTTCCACCTCGATCCTTGCCAGATCCTGCTCTGCCTGTAGTTTGCTCTGTGTGGCGATCACCTTTGCCTCGATTGCTCTCTGGTACTCCGCAGAGAAGCCAAAGTTCACGAGGGAGATATCGTTCACAGTGATGTTGTACTTTCCCAGCTTTTCTGACAGCTCCGATTTAATGCCAGAAGAAACCTCGTCACGCTTGGTGATCAGCTCTTCACTGGTATACTTGGCTGTGATTGCTTTGAATGATTCATTGACAAAAGGCATGACCACTTTGTCCTGGAGATCCAAGCCAAATTCCTTGTAGATGTGAGCAGCCTTATCACCTGATATGCGGTAGTTGACAACGATATCGGTGTGGACCTGTTGCAGATCTTTTGTGCCTGCTGAGGAACCTGATAACTTGGCAGATACCAAACGAACGTCCAGGTTTTGGACATCAGACATGGGATTCACAAAGTGTAGACCTTCACCCAAAGTCTCTTGGTTAACCGTACCAAATGTCACTTGAATGCCAATGTGACCCGCTGGGACAATAACGTAAGACTGTAGCGTCACAAAGATAAGAGCCAAGATCGAACCCCCGATTGCTGGCTTAGCAGGCTTGAAAACAGGTTCTCTTGTCTTTGCCTCGGCAATCTTTTCTTCACCCATTGTTAAAGGATATTTTTTGAGAAGTGACATCTCATCATTCCATTCTTTAATTTGATGGGCATAGAGGAACATGCCAATCAAGAATGGCAAAGCAAACAATAAAATCGCAATAAAAAATAAACTCATTTTTTTTCCTTTAAGCGCCTTTGACGCACATTACTTGTTTAAGGGTGTGAACTACTTCGACTAGATCTGTTTGGTTAGCCATTACCTGATCTATATCTTTATAACTGGCTGGAATTTCATCTATCACTGACGCATCCTTGCGGCACTCTACTCCTTCGGTTTGTTTAATGAGGTCATCAATGCTGAAGCGCCTTTTAGCTTCAGCTCTGGACATACTGCGTCCTGCCCCGTGTGAACAAGAACAATAGGATTGAAGCTCACCTTTACCACGGACAATATATGATTTTTGGCCCATCGAACCCGGAATAATTCCCAAGTCTCCGGATCTCGCACGAATAGCTCCTTTACGAGTAACCCAGAGGTTTCGTCCAAAGTGATGCTCCTTTTCAACATAGTTATGGTGGCAATTGATTGCTTCCTGTGTGATCTTGAATTCTTTTGGAATATGCTTTCTGAGCGCATCCAAAACAACTTCCATCATGACCTTGCGATTTTCTAAAGCATAGTCTTGCGCCCACTGTACGGCTTCCATGTAGTCGTTGAAGTCTTCGGTGTCTTCAGGAAAATAAGCCAAGTCTGAATCAGGCAGCCTGATAAAGAACTTTTCCATTTGACGCTTGGCTTTTTCAATGTAGTACGAACCAATCATGTTGCCAATGCCACGAGAGCCAGAGTGAAGCATGACCCATACATCCTGATTCTCATCAATACAAATCTCAATGAAATGGTTACCCGATCCCAGTGTGCCTAACTGTTGGCCTGCTTTTTTCCAATAATCTGGCAGGATCTTTTCGTTTAAATTCTTTACCACGTTAAATGATGCATCAGGTAAACGAGTGTATAGATTCTCTAACTTCCATTCGCCTTGATGACGACCACCAGCTCCCAGTGGAACATCACCCTCAATCTGAGCACGAATATCTTTCAAGGAATCAGGCAGATCAGAAGCCTTTAAAGACGTTCTGACAGCGTTCATACCGCATCCGATGTCAACGCCTACAGCAGCAGGAATAACCGCTTTCTCGGTGGCTATGACCGTTCCAACGGTTGATCCTTTGCCCGCATGAACATCAGGCATACAGGCTACACCGTTACTGTTGATAAAAGGTAGCTTAGCCAGGTTCTTAAGTTGAATTAACGCCTCGTCCTCTATGTCGTACGTCCAGATCTTTATGGGCCTGGAGTCGGCTTCTTGAATTGCTTGTTTCATTTTTTCTCCTTTGGTTGAACAACGGACATATTGCATCCGTTCTGCATATCTTATAGGTGTTGCATTATGGTGTCAACAGGTATTACAATTAATTTCATGAGATATGCAAACCGAATCGACGCAAACCAAGGCTCCATAGTGGACGCACTCAGGCAGTGTGGAGCTACTGTACGGATCATCAGCCAAGGTGGGGGCATCCCTGACCTGCTAGTTGGCTATAACGGTTATACATTGCTTCTTGAGTGTAAAGATGGAGATAAGCCTCCCTCAGCGAGAAAGCTAACAGAGGACGAGCAGAAGTTCTTTGAAGAGTGGAGAGGTGGCATGTTGGCCATCGTAAATAATGTTGAGGAAGCGCTTGAGTTATTAAAGAATTGTCGATAGAATAAAAGCGTTAGTTGCTTTTTCTTTCCTTTGAGGTTGAACATTATCCCGTCCTATGTGGCGGGATTTTTTTCCAACACCAAGACGCATGGGGATTGTTGGGGGTGCACACCCAGTTGCTTAGCAATTCCGCAAGAGCAGTCCCCAGTCGTGTTGGTGAGCGAGGCCACCTGATGTAACAGGGAACCGTAGGGATGGACTTGTTTGTAAGCCTGAACCCACCCCGTCACCAACAACTTGCGTTTCCTTCCCGTGATTAGGCAAAAGGAAGGTGTAGGTCAGCACTATCGTCGCCTGATGATCCCGGCAGGGTGAAACCGAAAGGTTGCGACACTACCCCATGCTGACTACGATGGGTAGATGGCTAATCTGACGCTTCGGAAAGACGAAGACTAACATGCAGATACCCCACCGACCATCAACAAACTATTGCATAAATAATTATTTTTGATATACTAAGCGCACAGTTAGCCGTGAGAAGCGATACTGAAAGCCGTTAAGCTAGATCCCGACCCCGAATGGGGTGGCGTCCTACAAGGATGTTTTCTCACCGGGGTCTACCTTAACGGTTTTTTTTTGTCCTCACACTTCTGTCTCCAAAGACTCTATCGGGTTTTGGTTCGGCATGAGGGAAGCGTAGGAAGCGTAAGCCAAGTCCGCAGTCCACCGAGCCTACAACGTTCTTATCTACGGAGTACGGCGCAAAGAAGAGCAAGCGCAATTGGGAGTGATGCCTTAGATGTCCGTGGTTCAATTCTGCGGGTGGCAGTTAAGGTTCAGGTGGCCAAGCTAGGTACTGCAGTCGACTGCAGTAGAAAGCACCTGAAGTCCGTTTGACGAAGCATGGCTCCGTCGGTGGAAAGTCCTAGGGAAGCTGAGGCGGCCCTAGGCAGTTCTTTGTCCAAAACACTTGCATCCACCATCGGTGGAGTCAATTAAGCACACGAAAAAATATTTTCACGCTAAGGGTTTTAATCGCTTGACAAGGTGCACCTTAGTGTAATAAAGTGTAACCACATCAACACAAGGAGAGAAAAATGGATGTAACGTATTTAAGGACAGCTAGGCGTTTATGGACGGTGGATTACATACCGTACTGGGAGCAGAGAGCGAATATGAGGAAATGGGTTAAGGCACTGAGGGTGGTTGGTGACAACTGGTTACTGGCTAAAAGGGGATGAAAGTGAAAGCAGTATTTGAATTTGACTACCCCCAGGATGAAGGGGATTTCAAGGTCTACAGCAAGGCGCATGAGATGCATCAGGTGTTTGTAGATATCGAGGCAAGGATAGCGGAATACTTTAGGCACGACGATCAGCCGGAGGCGGTGATTGAATCGATTCGTTCGAAGGTAGCCAAGATTCTTAAAGAGGTGGAGTGATGGATCTGCTGACGTTCGTGATGATGGCTATATCGTTATTGTGTGCGTTTGTATCAGCTGGATTGGTGATGGTTGTTATTTGGATTGGATACTGGATGTTAAATTCATGAGGAAGAAATCAAAGTACAAACCCAAGCCAGTCATACGTGACACGATGGCGTATGTTAAATCAGGATTGATGCACATGATAAATATGAAGGAGCAATTGGTTGCTCTTCAGCTCAAGAACCACTTGGCTCTAGAAGCGCTCAGGACGGGCACGGCAGTGAAGGAGGACATAGATGTACTCATCAGTGCTTTTAACATCACTGAGGCGCTAGCAAAGGCCAAGATAGGGGACGATTACCTGGCCGATATTAAGTCAGCACAGGATGCGTTATGGGAATGTGCCAAGCGAGGAGTGGGACTTGGCTATAAGTTCATCTTAAAGGGACCGGAGTTAAAGGCAATTAACTTTGCGATGGAGCTGCACGATGCCCAGTTAGAGGCGAGTACGGTGAAGGACGTAGAGAGGGCCATTGACTATGTAAACAAGATGATTGTTCATGGAAATGCAAGACCTATCGTGGAGAGAATATGACTAAAGAAGAAATCATAGAGATGGCTAAAGAAGCTGGATTGGCTATTGGCGTTGCTTTGGATGGCTCAAAGTCCGTTGGAAAGCATGAACACAAATCGTTTGCTGTTGGTCGTTTGCCACTAGAAGACTTTGTGGCTTTTGCCAAACTGGTGGCAGAAAAAGAACGTGGGGCGCTTGAAGTTGAATTGCTAAAGATGAAGCAAGGCGTTGCTTCCAAAAGCGATTACATCCAAGGGCGATGGGATTTGATTGGAGAGTTTCAAGACATCATAAGAGCGAGGAGTAAGACATGATTGACGCTTTGAACAATGCTTTTATATTGCTTATGTTTGCATTTTGGATGTGGGCAATATTTCGATAAGGAGAAAAACACATGACTCAAGATGAAATTATTCCTTTGCACATAGACGATAAATATGTTTACGACTATTTGTGGGAGAGAGCTTTGATTGCGATTGATGACCCATGTTGTCGTAGCCATCCGCATGAAAACATGAGTAAGTATTGCCAACACAAAACCGAACTTGCACGATTAATGAACCAAAATTCGCAAGGAAAAAAGAATGACACAAGATGAAATCATTAAGATGGCTCATCAAACCAGCAAAGAATGGCTTAAAGAATTTCCAACGCCCGAAGAAACGGCTCATCAAGTACCTAAACGATTTTTGGAAATCTTTGCCAAGCTGGTAGCAGAAAAAGAACGTGAATGGTGTGCTTCTTTCATTGAGGATTTGGATGAAAGAGGGTTTAAAGAACTAGCAGGGCTAATAAGAGCAAGGGGACAAGAATGATTAGCGACACAGAAAAATTAGCTCTTATAAGAGCTTCTAAAGATTTGACAATACTTGAGTTGATAGAAGCTACTTGTGAAGCGTGTAAGGCCAC
>Ga0208616_1000139_pt1 | contig 24804 bp, 24 predicted proteins | sample CryBogCBE16Oct07_FD_184575 | JGI IMG/M metagenome (GOLD analysis project Ga0208616, IMG submission 184575) | Freshwater microbial communities from Crystal Bog, Wisconsin, USA - CBE16Oct07 (SPAdes) (version 2) | ecosystem: Environmental > Aquatic > Freshwater > Lake | place: Crystal Bog... | reverse complement strand
AAGGAACAGGAAGAATTTGCTCTCCATGCAAATAACGATGAAGGCCAAGAGGCTGCAATCAAGATCACGATTGCCAATTTGCAGATGGAGAAGTTGAATACGGAGCTGAGTGATTACATGGTATACCACGTCCCACATGAGTTGAAGGATTTGTATACTCGGGTCAACCAGCAAATTGGTCACATTGCCAATGTGCAAGCGCTAGCGAGACGAGAGGAAATGTTAAGGGAGCGTCGGGCAAAATGGCAACAGGAGCAAAAGGCGGATCTAATAAAGGGAAGAATGGCGGCTACAGCAATTACAGTGCTGATGCTGATGTGGATATGGCTAATGATTCTCAGCATGACACACTCGCCATCCTACTGATCGTTGTTTTGTTGGTTGTTTTGTTATTGTTGATTCCGTTGATTGCTTGGATGTATGTGGATGTGAGGCAGATGGAACTTAGGGTCAATAAAGCTTTGACAAGGATTGAGGGGAAATGATTAAAAAACGCCATTTTCTATACATGAGGAGTTTGACATGTTTACTTTTTTTACTTTTGTGTGCATGTGAAGACCGCTACAGATACCATTGTCAGGACCCTAAAAACTGGGAGCAAGAGGACTGCAAGCCGCCTTATTGCGTGGCTGCGCAGAATTGTCCGGAATATTTCAACAAACCGAAAAATGGCACACAAAACCCCTGAACAATTAGACTACGAAACCAAGTCATTCATCCTAAAAACCATGTGTTTTGTGATGGTGATGGTGGCGTCATTGCTTGCTTACGGTATTGTGTTTACCGAACAGCCTTTGTTCATTGAGGCCCCTGCTGATAAAGCCATCATTGCAATTCTATCCATGACGATGGCGCAGATATTCACGGTACTGAGTTTGGTATTGACAGGCAAGCCACCAGCACCCACCCAGCCACCCCAGCTTCAACCGCCATACAATCCATGCATGGGCCAGCAAAGAGTAGGGTATTCCCCTATATACGGAGCGCCTGCTGGTAATATTACCAATTTGGATAACTCAATGTCTGGTTACAGCATTGATCCTGGTGCAGCTTGGACCCCACCTCCACCTCCCACTACGCCGCCATCTTTAGAGCATGAAGAAGAGCGTGAGCGTATGGCAGCAGCTAGACGGGAGGCCATATGATTGGTTTGCTGTTTGGGAACATCTTTTATTACTTAGCGCTTGGCGCTTTGTTTGGTGGCGCGGTACTTTATTTTTTAAGTTACTTCGCTAGAATCTTGCCCGTTGTGGCAACTTATTCCCTGCTGATTCAGATTGGTGGGGTTCTTTTATCCTTTACAGGAGCAAGTTATGTCTCAAATATTCACGGCTATGAAAGAAGAGTTGCAGAAGATAAAGCAGAGATTGAGCGACTTAATGCAGAGTCTCGGGCAAAAGAAGCAGAGCTCAACGGAAGACTCGCAAAAGCAGCCACCCAACTGAAGAAGGCCAAAGATGACATCAAGACCAAGACTGCTTCTATCAATGCTCGCATTGACTCTGGCGAGTTGCGCTTCCCCTCCACCTGTGGTGTACAAGCCAATTCAAGTTCCCCCTCTGGGGATGGATCCGCTGGAGCCGAATCTGAGCGACAGGCTATTAAAGATATTGTCCAAATCGCAGCCGACGGAGACAGCGCCATCGTCAGCTACAACTCCTGCATCGCCCGCTACAACCAAGTGATGGAAACTGTGAATGAGGGGGTTAAATGATTAGCACTGAAAAGCTGCACGCGCTGGGTATAGGGCCAGAATGGTCTGAACCCTTGACCACAACCTTTACGACGTTTGGCATCAATGATCTTAACCGACAAGCTGCGTTTATTGGACAGTGTTCACACGAGTGCAACCACTTCAAAACACTGGAAGAAAACCTCAACTATCGCGCCGAAACCCTTCAAAAGCTGTTTGGTCACAAGTTTAAACCCGACGAGTTTGCCGTTTACGCCCACAATCCCGAGAAGATTGCCAACCGCGTTTACTCTGGCCGTATGGGAAACCGAGACGAAGCGTCCGGAGACGGCTGGCGCTTTCATGGGCGTGGATGTATACAGTTGACTGGTCATGATAATTATTGGCACTTTGGCCAGGCTGTGAACCAGGATTTTGTAATGAATCCTCAATTGGTTGCTACCCCCATGTATGCCGCTTTGAGTGCAGGCTGGTTTTGGAAGACCCACGGATGCAATGAATTGGCCGAATATCAGAACTGGCAGGGCTTAACAAAACGCATAAATGGTGGTACATTTGGGCTTGAGGAACGCATAAAATTGACTCAACACGCGCTTGCCGTTCTGGGCGCTTAACCGCAAACGTGTATGCCACTTATTAAGCCTACATTCAGACCCGGCGTCAATCGCGAGAACACCCGTTACATGACCGAAGGTGGTTGGTACGAGTGCGACAAAGTGCGTTTTCGCCAAGGTAGTGCGGAGGTAATTGGCGGCTGGAACCAGATCTCAAGTTATACCTATCAAGGCGTTTGCCGTTCATTGTGGAACTGGGTGACGCTTAATGGTTTTAACTTGATGGGCGTAGGAACAAACCTAAAGTTTTACATTGAAAACGGCGGTAACTACAACGATATTACTCCAATCCGATCAACCGTAACCCTACCTACAGATCCATTTACAGGCAATGGTACAACCACCGTACAGGTTTATTCCCCATCTCATGGCGCATCGGCAAACGATTTTGTAACTTTTAGTGGCGTTTCTGGCGCATATGCTTCGCTTTTAAACGGGCAGTATCAAGTAGCTTCAGTCATTGACACTAACAATTACACAATTACCACGGCAACTTCTGTTGCATCTGGCACAACAGGCGGCTCTTCTGTATCTGCGGCTTACCAAGTAAGTGTTGGCCCAGCGATTGAAACACCCCTACAGGGATGGGGCGCTGGTACATGGGGTAATGGCAGCTGGGGCAACACGTCAGCTACAAACAGTCTTCGTTTGTGGAGCCAAATGAACTGGGGTGAGAATTTACTTTTTGCACCCAATGGCGGAACGATATATTACTGGACGGCAAGTAGCGGACTGGCAACTCGAGGATCGGCTCTTAATTCTCTTGGTGGTAACGTTACCATTACAGCTGGCATTCCAATTGTTGTTACATCAACAGTACTTTATACAGAAGGTGCTGCGCTTCAGTTTGGCGGTAATTTGCCCCCAGGCATGTCTGCCAACACGACATACTATGTTTACAACGTCAACGGATTAAATTTTAATCTACTTGATTCAAACGGTAATTTGGTAAACTCTACCAGTGCTCCCAATATGACTGGGGTAAAGGCCACGGGTAGTGTTGGATCAATGACAGCTAGCATTACCGCAGCTCCTGTTCTCACGGGCGTAGGTGCAAGCGGGGTTGCGGGAACTTTACCAGGATTTAATCTTACAAGTAATACAGCGGTCGGTAGCGTCGGTACGATGACCGCATCAATATCTCCGCTTGTTTTGCCAATTACTGGCGTCTTGTCTTCAGCGAATGTAGGTAAACTTACGCCCGCCCTGACTTATAGCGCCTACGTTTCTTTGATTGTGGACGTGCCAGTTGTGCAGAGTTTCCTCATGGTCTCAGACACATCAAGGTTTGTGTTTGCATTTGGCGCCAATGATTTAGGGTCATCTCTTCCTGATCCTTTGCTTATCCGTTGGTCAAACCAAGAGGACGTTTATAACTGGACGCCAGATGCCACCAACTCTGCTGGATTCATACGGCTGTCGCACGGTTCTAGGATTGTTTCTGCTATTCAGACGCGCCAAGAGATTTTGGTTTTGACCGATTCAAGTGCATATTCTGTGCAATACATCGGTGCTCCTTATATTTGGCGTTCTCAGTTGTTGGGTGATAACCTGTCTATTGCAGGCCAAAACTGCATGGCTTTGGCATCAGGAGTTGTTTATTGGATGGGATTCGATAAGTTTTATTACTACAACGGTACTGTGCAAACGCTTCAATGTGACCTGCGTAGATATGTGTTTTCAAATATTAACACAAGCCAAAACCAACAGTTCTTTGCGTCCACCAATGAGGCATTCAATGAGGTTTGGTGGTTCTATTGTTCAGCCAACAGCAATACAATCGACAGTTATGTTGTCTACAACTACTTAGAAAAAGTATGGTACTACGGCACAATGGCCAGAACTGCTTGGATTGATTCAGGCCTGCGCCCATACCCAGAGGCGGCCACTTATTATAACAATCTTGTAGATCATGAGTACGGATTGAACGACAACGCAAACGGAACACCAGCTCCCATTGATGCGTACATAGCCTCATCTGAGTTTGATATTTCAGACCCAACTGGAGACCATTTTGCTTTTATATCTAAAGTATTACCTGATCTGACGTTTGAGAATTCATCCGCAACAAACCCTGTTGTGACGATGACCATTTCTTCTTTGAATAATTCGGGTGGTGGTATCAGCCAAACGTACCCCAATTCTGTTTACAGTGTTAATATTAACGGCAATCCTGAGACATTTACCGGCTATGTGTATACCCGCATCAGGGGCCGACAGTTCATCTTTAAGATGGAGTCTAACCAGCTCAATACTGCCTGGCAGCTTGGTGCTCCTCGATTTGATGCCAGAGCGGATGGACGCAGATAATGTCAAAAATAGTAAACACCAGCCCACCGAGCTTGCCGTTAGCGCAACCTGCGTTTGACCAGCAATATCAAGCGCAATTGAACAACATATTGAGGCTGTACTTTAATCAGCTAAGTGATGCGTTAAACACGTTAATTACCACCGCAAACACCAATGCAACAATCTACACGGTGGCAACGTTACCAACAGCGTCAACTGCCAATATGGGGACTAAAACCTATGTGTCGGACGCAGCAAGTCCTGCTTTTGGGTCTGCTGTTGTTGGCGGGGGTACTGTAATGGTGCCGGTGTACTCAAATGGTACTAGCTGGATTGTGGGCTAAATGGTAAACTTAAACAAATTCTTGGAGCAAGCATGAGCTTCTTTTCAAACCCAATAGCAAATATATCCGGCGGTATCCATGACCTTGGAAAAGGCATTTCTAATGCCACCAAAAACCCATTGGTAGATATGGCGGCAGCTGCGGCTTTGGATTATTTTACTGGTGGAGCTGGTGAGCTTGTTGGCAGTGGCGGTTTATTTGATGCTGGATTAGGAGCGGCAGGAAACGCAGCGCTTGTGACTGGCGGAATTGCAGGTCTTGCTTCAGGAAATTTGGCTCAAGGTTTGATGGCGGGTATGGCCGGATATGGTGGCGCAAGTCTTGGCGAAGGCTTAGGCATGGGCAATTACAGCACCAACGCTCTTAACTCGGCCAATACAGCAAACGAACTTTCTGCGGGTTACCAAGGTACTGGCAATCCAATGGGAGGCCCAACTCCCGCACAGCCTGTTAATGCTCCTGCAAACGTAGCGGGTGATCTGTCCCCCAATGCCGCACCACAAATTTCTCCAAATGCGTCTTCTGGCACGGGTTTAAAAATGCCTACGGGCTACACTGCGCCAACTACCACACTGCCCAGTCTTAGTACTGAAGTGCCAAAACAATCTCCGTTTAGCCAATTGACTAGTTGGTTTGGAAAGCAGGACTTACCGACACAGTTGGCGCTGGGTGCCGCGGGTGTGTACGGCCTCAAATCTTTGGCCACACCCCAAAAATTAAACGTACCCAATACGCCTGACACACGCTTTATCCGTTTCAGCAGTTACTCGCCTATGGGTGGATACACGCATCAGGGTATGGCGCCTGCTACTCAAGTCGCTACTGGGGGCCTTGTGGCGTTGGCCAAAGGTGGTGGCATTCATCATTATGATGATGGCGGAACCACCGATAGCAGCGCCGCTTCTAGTGCTGCTCCAGATCAGGCTTTAGCTGATTATCAGGCTGGTAACTATGCGGCTGCCGCACAAGATATTACCAATTCTGGAATGTCAGCCCAAGATGTTGTTAATAAATATGGTTTAAGCGAAGATCAAGCCGCACAAGTTGCACAAAATCTTGGTTATGCCGGAAATGTTAGTGGCTTGAATTATGGTTCGCCAGCTGCTTCTGCTGGATCTCCAGCCGCCGCAGGTCCCGCGTATACAAATTACACAGCAGATCAGTATTCGACGTTTTTCAATGATCCAAACAATGCTGCCGTACTAAACACGCCTGGGGGTTTGGCGGCTGCTGAAGCTCAGTATCATGCAGATCCTAATGCTGTTTCATCTTATCTTCAGCAAAATGCGGCTCCATTAAATCTTTCTGCGGCCGATTTGTATCAGATTGGTCAAGGCCAAGGTATACAAGGCGTTTATAACGCCATTGATTCATATGCAGCTACGCACCCTAATGCCAGCGCATCTGATATTAAATCAGCTATGTTGGCTTCTGGAATTAGTTTGAATGACGTAGACAAATTCTTTAACCAACCTGATTCTGCATACGGCAAAAATCTAGCGACTGGCCAAGCCTTTACTGGAGCTGGTGACATTTATGCAGTCAACCAAGGAAAAGGGTTGTCCAGCATTACCAATAGCATTACAAACTATATACAAACACATCCCAATGCTACGTTGACTCAAGCTCAAGCGGCGATGAGTGCTTCTGGATTGAATGAAGAAGACGTAATTCGCGCAACAGGTAAAACATCTGCTCAAATTTACTCTGATGCAAAAACTCAAATTCCTTTGACCAAAACAGGAACAATACAAACAGGTTATGGCGGCAATTCTACAGCTCCTGTACCCGGTGATCAGGGTAATGTAACCAACACACGCCTACCAACTAACCCTGGGACTAATGCGCCTGCTGGGACATCCAATCCTTACGGCAACGTAAACAATCCCGGTGATATTACGTTTAATGCCGATGGCTCAAGAACGATAACTCCCAATGTTCCGGGGCGTCCTTATGGCGGATTCTCTGGCATGGATGAGGTGACCAATGCTTATACTGCTGGAGGTGGCAGCACTGGGTATGTCAATCCTGTTTATCAAAACATGGATCAGTTTAACGCGGCCAATAACACCTTAACCGGTGGATCAAAAGCGGCGTATGACTACTTGATGGGTAAGACGCCTTGGAACCCACTCCCAACCACTCCAACTGGACAAGTGTCTGTTCCATACCAACAGTTGATGGGCCAATCATTGAGTCCTCAATACTTGGTCAATACGCCGCAGATATACGACCCAGCAACGCACACATACAAGACAAACCCCAATTATGATCCTGCGTTTAGCGCAACCAAAGATTATTTGGGCGTTCCACAAACAGGTCTTACCAATCCCAACGCTCTTAAAGTTTTGGGGTATACAGAGTTTGCAAAAGGCTTGATGGGATACCCCAACGGAGATGGTACTTTTACCGGAGTTGATGGTAAAAAATACAATGCTGATGGAACTTTGTACGGAACCATGCAAGGTGATGGTCCTATTGCGCAAACCGTAAATAAAGTGGCACAAGCCGCACATGGAGGTTTGCTTGGTCTTGCAGCTGGCGGTATGTCAGTTGGTCACTTGGGAGGGTACTCAGATGGTGGACGTTTACTCCGGGGTCCAGGCGATGGTGTCTCTGATTCAATACCTGCTACTATCGGCAGCACTGATCCTGAGCCTGCTCGTCTTGCTGATGGCGAGTTTGTGGTTCCTGCTCGTATCGTTTCTGAGCTGGGCAATGGATCAACTGAAGCAGGCGCTCGTCAACTCTACAAGATGATGGACCGCATTCAAAACGCTCGTCGCAAAACAACTGGTAAAGATGCTGTTGCGACCAACACCAACGCAGCCAAATACCTTCCCGTATAAGGAAATATCATGACCACGACGACCGGAACTCCTTCCTCGATAACCGAATATCAAACGGGCTTTGCTCCCGAGATTGCTCCTTATGCGCAACAGATGCTCAGTAATGCAGCGTCTTTGACCAACATCAACACCAACCCATATCAGCAATACATGGGTGAGCAGGTTGCGCAGTTTACGCCTTTACAGCAGTCTGCGTTTAACAATGCTTCACTGATGCAAACATCCCCTCAGTTGGGGCAGGCTACGGCGCTGGCAGGTATGGCTGGGCTTGGTGGGCTGAACGCACAATACACATTCCAGCCGTCTAATTTCACGGCTGATAATGCACAGCAAATGATGAATCCATATTTGGATGTCATGAATGCATCTGCAAGAAACAACGCTGCTATTGCTCAACAAGCGCAACAGGCACAGGCTACGCAGGCGGGCGCTTTTGGTGGTGGCAGAGACGCAATTGCAAGAGCGCAAGGTAACGCTGCCCTACAAACACAACTGGGTCAGAACCAGTACAACGCGTTCCAAAACGCTCAACAGCAGTACAACACCCAAAACCAACTTAATGCTCAGCAGCAACAGTTTGGTGCTAACTTAGGCATGCAAGGCTTGAATACAGCTTTGCAAAGCGCCAACACGATGGGTACGCTAGGCAACCAGCAGTACAACCAAAACCTGGGCATCATTGGTTTGCAGAATCAGCTGGGCGGTCAGCAACAACAGCAAATTCAGAACATTGATAATACCCAACAGCAGAACTTCTTAAACGCTCAGAACTATCCTTATCAGCAGTTGAACTTCATGTCCAACTTGATTCGCGGTTTGCCGATGACTCAGCAGTCTGCATCTGTCTATCAAGCGCCTCCAAGTATGCTTTCACAAGTAGCAGGTTTGGGCTTGACTGCGGCAGGATTGGGCGCATTTAAATCTAGTGCCAAAGGTGGCGCAATCAAAGAAAAGAAATCCAATGGACTTGCAGACTTGGCTTTAGCTAAGATGGAGGCATAATGAGTTTAGCACCACATAATGTAACTTCTACATTGCGCATGATGTCTGATGCGCAGTTGGCGCAGTATGCACAGATGCATCAAAACGACCCTTACATTTTTCCTCTTGCCTTCCAAGAAAGCCAGGACAGAAAGAACATGCGCGCTCAGCAAATGGCTAAACAAACAGGCCAAGCACAGCCGCCAGTAGTTCAACAGGACTTGGCGCAAATGATGCCCCAGCGTCCTATGCCGCAACAAGGTATGCCCCAGTCCGCTCCTCAAGCCGCTCCGCAAGCGCTGCCTGAAGAACAGGGTATTGGTACTTTGCCAGCTGACAATCTCCAAAAGATGGCAGGCGGCGGTATTACCGGTGAACACCATTTTGATAAAGGCGGTAGTGCTTATGGCTATACTCCCTTGACGCAAGCTGATTTGCCAACCAATCCAACTGCCGAAGAAATCAACCAATACACAGGCACATTAAGAGCTGGAGCTGAGGCGGCCGCCGCCCCAGAGCAGGCTAAAACCGCTCAATTGTTTGATCCATACATTCAAAAGCTGCAAGCCAAACAAGCTGACATAGAAGACAGAAAAGCCACCAATACACAAATGGCATTGTTGCAAGCTGGTCTTGGAATGTTGGGCGGCACGTCTCCTTATGCCTTTCAGAACATCGCCGCCGGTGGAAAAGAAGGCGTTGCAGCTTATGTTTCTGGCAAAAAAGCCATTCAGGACTCTCAAGACGCTCTTGATCATTCGCAATTCCTGGCCGAACAAGCCAAAAATGCCGCACTTAAAGGTGACGTACATGATCAAATTGCTTTGCAAAATGCCGCTCAATCTTCAATGATGGCCGGAAAACATCTTGATCTTGCAGGCATTTCTGCACTCAGCACATCCCAAGCTAAGGCAGGAGAGCTCAACGCCAAAGCTGAAGAAAACTTAATTAAAAAACAAGAAGCTGACACTAATGCTTTAAAAGCTCAAACTCTTGGCGTCTTACAAGAAAAAGAAGGGAAGTGGTATGAAACAAGAATACCAACCCAACAAGAAAAAGACGCTCTAAAAGCCCAACATATGGCTGAAACAGAAGCAGCGGCAGCCAATCTTGCGCTGAAAAAAGCTCAAGGAATGTACTCGCCAGGTACAGAAATGTACGACAAATATGAGAAAGCGATGTATGAAAATACTAAAAAATATTACAATAAATACAAATTGGATCTTCCTCCAGAGCCAACTCCAACATTCAGTGTTGCGGGCGGTCAGGATGATGAATGGCATTGGCCTTCATGGTTGGGTGGGCCTTCCACTCCAGCTTCTGCACCAGTAACACCATTGCCTGTTCCCGGAGCGCCGTTGCCATCTGGCGTTCCTGGATCAACACCTAGAGGCCCATTGCCACCTGGAATGAATCCAAACAATCCAAAAGGTGTAAAATTTCTAGGCTTTGAACAATAAGGATAAGCCATGCCAATCGCAAGATTTGAATTGCCTGACGGTCGCATAGGTCGCTTTGAGGTCCCTGAAGGCACAACGCCTGATCAAGCGATGCAATTGATTTCCAGCAATTTGCAGGATTTATTGCCCAAAGAAACGCCTGCAAATGACTCGGCAATTTCCGTGCCAGACAAGCAATTGGTAAAAGTACCAGCGCAGCCTGTTCAACAAGCGCCCGAACCAAGTCTTGGCAGCCCTATGGGGGATGATTTTGCGTCTGCCATAGCCAATGTTCAAAGGCCAGAATATCAAAGCGTATTGGCTGGCACTCAGCTGCCACAAGAAAACCTGCAAGGTCTTAATCCAAACTTTATTGCAAACATGCAAAAGAATTTGGATGCAATGGATTTAGATAAAAGGCAGCAGACCATTGATAGATTGACTCAGCAAGAAAATACTGTTGGCGGCAGAGCGGCAAAGATCATTTCTGACCGCTATAAAGCAATGGACTTGCAGCCTGAAAAAGCAAAGTTTGCTACTGATTTAAGACTTGAAACTCAAGCTGATCGCTATGCAAGTCAAGGGCTTAACGCTCAAGATTCTATCAATCAAGCCAGACTAGACGCATTAAGAGGCCAATCTCGTCCTGATTTTCAACAAATGACTCCTGATATTGTTGGTGAACAAGCTGATAAAGCTGTCCAAGAACAGGCAAAAGAACTTGAAGGGGCTGGATTCTTAACTCGAGTTGGCGCTGAAGCTAAATCACAGCTTGCGCAAACAGGCATGGGCTTGATGCAAAACTATGCTGACCTGATTGGCGATACCCAAATGTCCAAAGATCTGATGGGCGCTCAAAGGGTTGAGTCCGAGAAAGGCGCCAATGTGCCAACTGGACCAAGCCTATTTGAAAAGTCGGCTCAACATGCAATTGCCACGCTTGCTACTCAAGCTCCAGTTATGGCAATTGGAACAATTACCGGTACTGCCGCACCAATGTTGGCGTTTGCTGGCGTTCAGCAGTATGGCCAAGCTTATGGCGAAGGCAGGCAAGCTGGTCTTGACCCGGTAGCAGCATCAGCAAGAGCTGGTTTGCAAGCGGCCGCAGAAGTTATGTTTGAGCAATTTGGTATGCCTAAGTCATTGGCTGGATTGAAAACATTGTTCAAAGAAGCCCCAAACAAAAAGCCAGTTACTGCAAACGACGTTGCCGCCTATTTTATGAATGCGATTGCTCATGAGCTTCCTACTGAGCTTGCAACAACTGCCACCCAATATGGGATTGATATATTGCCAGGAATAGGCACAAACAAAAATCCAAGTATGGCTGATCTTTATGAACAGCTTGCTGAGACCTTGAGACAAACAGTTATTCAGTCTGGCGCTACTGCCGGTGCTGCTATTGGCGCCACAAAAGGCACGCAAGCGGCTCAAAGACAGCTCGAGAAAACTGAGTTTGGTCGCAATCTTGCTGTTGCAAACGCCATCAAAAAAGATGTTGCCAACGCTGAATTTACACAAGAGGGCATCAATAAAGACGTTGTAGCGCGTTTAAATCCCAACTCGTATGCATATGCTCAGTTTGCTCCAGAAGAGATGCAGAGACCGCCTTTAACGGCTGCAAACATTGAAAAACAGGAAGCCGCCGAGAAAGTTTTGCAAGAGCCAAAAGAAGGAGATGTTGCTCCTCCATCTAATAGCCAAGACACTCAAGCCATGTTGGATGAGTTGAATGGCAAAGAAATTACCAATGCGACATCATCTACGGATACTGCCAACCAAACTATTGCTCGCACTGAGCCTCAAGCTGCGCCCGCTGCCCAACCTGCTCCTCATACTCTTGAGGAAATTGCGGATAAGGGAGAGCCTGTTCAAACAAAACAAGAAGCAGAAAAAGCTCACAGTGATGGTGATACCGTTTATGGATTCCATGAGCAAGATGAAGAAAATCCTGTATTAATCAAAAACATTGATGATCTCAAAGGATTTACACCCGATCAATTGTTGGTTGTTCCAAAAGAAGAAATTCCAGAAGTTAAGCCCAAAATTGGCGTTTCTGAATCTGCTATTACACCTTTGCCTGTTTTGGAGGGCATATCTAAAACTGCGGTTGGCGCCATCAATACAGCAAATGGATACGTTCAAAGGCTTGCTGAGGCCTTGCCAACAGCAAAAGATCCTGACGCACATCAAAATGCGATTGAAAAACTGAATAATGCGTCAAATGCCATAAATGAAAAAGGTCAGATTGTTGCCGAGGAATCATCCAGAAAAAACAAAAAAACACCTGGCGAACAAAACAGAGCTATTCAAGCTGCGCAAAAAGAATTGAACAAAGCTTTGATCGAGCACGACAAGGCTGTAAAAGACGCGCGAAAATTATTGGGTGACATCAAGAAAAAAGAAGCCAAACCACAAGTTCGTAAAGTTCGTCCCGCAATTGAAGATCTGCCATATCCAAAAACACAAGAGCAAATGGATTTGGAGGAAAGAAATAAAGATCTTGAAGTTGCACGAAGAAAAAAAGCTCGTTTGCAAAAAGAAGGCGGTCTTTTTGGCGCTCTTAGAAAATCTCTGAGTTTATCTGAAATTAAAAACATAAGCCCTGAAAACCATTTTCTACAGCTCAAAAGCCCAAATGATGAAGGAAGGCTTGTTGATATTGTAAGCGGTAGCGCAATAGAAGACTATTTGCCTCATGATATGCGCTACAAGTCTCCTACTTTTGACCCGCAACAGTCAGAGCAATACATCATAGAAAAATTGCAGTCCGGCAAATACATGACGTATGATGCCGAGCAAGAAATTGAAAGACTGACCGGCGATATTGATTACATCGAAGGCAACATCAAAGAATTAGAAGATTTAGTAAAAGAACAACTGGAGTTAAAAGATGTCAATCTCCTCATTGAAGAAGCCGCCGATGAGCAAAGAAAAGCTGATCAAGCTAATCAGGTCTATGAGCCCGAACACGAGGCTGGAGTTTCTGAACCAGGTGAAAATGAACTGGCACTCAAAAGCGAAACCCCCGATGAAGTAAGGGCCAAGGAGCGCGCTAAAGAAGAACGCGCCAAAGCCGAGCGTGAAGCAGAAGCTCGCGCCAAGGCAAACGAAGGCGTTAGTGACTTTACTTTAACCGGTAGCGATAGGCCCGCCGATCAAGCAGCTGCTCGTGGTCAAGAGGATTTGTTTGGCCAGCCCAAAGTAGAAGCAAAGCCCGCCGAAATGGAAGCTTTGAATGACAAAATACATGATGCTGTAGATAAAAAATCTCAAGAATTTTTGCCTGGAGATCATGTAACACTTGGAACAGTTCCAGGTATTGTTCTTGGCGTCGAAGGTGATTACGTTAAGTTTAAGCCAGATAGCGCAACAAATCCAAAAGCTTACCAGCGTGTGCCAGCAAAATCTCTATCGTTTGAATTTAGACCCGGTAGAGAGCCAAAAGCTTCTGCGTCTAAAGCATCCGATAAAGAGACGGGCACAGAAAAGGGTAAGTTAAACGCCGATATGGGCGGCTTAATCAAGCTCCTGGGCGCCAACATGTATGCAGCCAATATAGCAGACGTATCTGTAAAAGAATTGCTGCAAAACGCTTTTGATGCGTCCAAGGCGGCAGTCAAATTAGGCATTGTTAAAGTTGGAAAGATTGACATTGTTGTCAATGCCGCTGATAGAACAATTACTGTTAAAGATAATGCTCGAGGCATGACGCCAAGTATTGTGAAAGATGCGTTTTTTACTGTGGCCGGATCTGATAAGTCTGATCTTGATCCAAAAGAACGTAGTGGCGGATTGGGTTTAGCCAAGATGGGCTTTATGTTGGGCTCTGAAAGACTCAAGCTCGATACCGTTAGAGATGGAATTAGGACCACCGTTGACACTGATTCTCAGGCTATTGCTGATAGCAAGTTTGATATCAAGAAAACCAAAGCTCCAGAAAAAGAGCATGGCACATCTGTAACAGTTACCATTCCAGAAAATTACACCGATCCTAAAACTGGCGAACAAAAAGGCATTTGGTTTCCTTGGAGCATAGAATCACTTGACGCATTGACTCAACCGCTTGTTGGTCCTGTCGAAGTTAACGTTGATTTCAATGGTGAAAAAGAAACGTTACCAATTGGTGTTAATTTCAATCAAGACAAAATGCCCAAGTTAACAACTGTTCACTTCTCGTGGGGTGATGCAGATGTTTATTTTGGTGTTGAAAGAAAAGAATCAAGCGGATATACAAATAGGCCAAATCACAAAGTTTTGTCCAGCGGCGTATATCAATTTAAGAATGACTTCGCTTTAAATGATTCAGAGGTCATTCCCTATGATATTCTGATCAACGTCAAACCAGATGTAGATGCGAAACACCCAGATTATCCATTTGAAAACAGCCGCGAGCGTTTCAAGGCGCGCATAGAGAAAGACATCAAGTCTCTTGGCCAATACTTAAAACAAGTGGCAATGGGCAATGAAGCCAAAGACCTGCAAGAAAACTTCAAGGGCATTGTTTCAATGCCTCGTATTGAGGCTGGCGCAGATGTGGCAGATGCATCTAAAAAACTCAAAAAAGCTTTTGATACAAGAAGCGGTGCAAACGAAAAGAAATTTGAACCACCAGCTGTACCAAAAGAAATTTATGTGAGCGATGGTTTTGTTAAGACAAAAACCGGCAAAGAGTTGGTTAAGCCAGAAGATCAAAAGAAAGAATCCACCTTCAAGGCTGAAAAAGAAGCGCCAAAAATGGCCGATTTCATGCTCGAAATGAAGCAGGATCCAAAGCTGCCAGTCTTTCATAACAACACAAACGTTGATTATCTTGAGATTGGTAGGCAGTACGGCGATCCAGAAAAGTTCTTTGCAGAGCTGGGCACATTGTTGGTTGAGATGAAAGAAGATCTTTCCAAGAGCGGCCTATACAGATACGACATGCTCAAGCCTGAGAATCTTTTCTTTGGCGGTATTTCAATTGATAAAAAGTATGGTGGTGTACACATCAGAGTTCCATATAAGGGCGTGTTTGTTAACCCGTTCTATGATTTTGGACAGAAAAGCTTGTTTAGCGCCAGGGAGACCATCCTCATTACAATGATCCATGAGATTGCCCACACGGCAGACATGGACCACGGCGTTGGGCATAACAATCAGATGATAAAAGTTGCCAACTATCTTGCCGATAGTGGTATGCTTGATTATTATCGCGATGCCATATTGGATACCTTGACTCGTCATGAATCCGCATTTGCTGCAATGAAGGAAGCATATGGAAAATCTACTACACAGAACACTTCAAAGTCTCTTGAAGATTACGGCAAATCCTCAGCCTCAAGTACATCTGGACCAGCTAAAGGGGTGGGTGTCAACCAACCTTCAGCTGTACAAGCAGGAGGGAGACAAGGAAGCCTACTCCCTGTACCAACAGCTGGACAAGCTGGTGGCCCCGGCCAAGTCAATCAAGGAGGTGGAGGAACTCCTATAGGACCACAAGGGCAATTATTCCCAGGTCTTCCCCCTCCCAAACGAAATATTTACGGCAAGCCAGTTGGAAATTCTCGCTGGGAACTTGAGCCGGAAACAAAAATTGGCCATTTGATTGACACGATTGACCACGCCATTGTGGACAAACATGTTGACACAAGAAAAGTGCAAGCGGCAATCAAGAAAAGCATTGGCGCAATTGATGATGCGTTTGATGTTTATATGAAAGAAGAGCTGTATCACGGCCGTACAGCAAATGCCGTTAAAGACTTTTTGGATGATGAGCTTAGCCCAGTTATTTCTGATGCAATCAAGGAAAACCTTACGATTCCAGAAATTGAACAGTATTTGCACAATCGCACCGCCGAAGAGCGCAACGATGCTATTGCAAAGATCAATGATAGGTTTTCTGATGTAAACCAAAACCCTGGATCTGGAATTAGTACCATTGCGGCCAGAGCTTATTTTGCAAATCTTGATCCAAAAAAAGAAACCAAACTCAAAAAAGTTGCTGAAAAAATTGACAAGATCATCAAGAAAACACAGCAAATTCTTGTTGATAATGGTCTTGAGACACAAGATGTCATTGATAACTGGAACAACGCATACGAGCACTATGTTCCACTAATGAGGGATCAGGAAGAGCTTGACTTCAAGCACCACGGTTCTGGTCTTGGAAAAGGTTTCCAGGTCAAGGGATCGGCCTCTAAGCGCGCATACGGATCAACCAAGACTGTTGTAGACATCTTGGCCAACATTGCTATGCAACGTGAAAGCGCAATCATTCGCTCTGAAAAAGCAAGAGTTGGTCGAGCCCTGTATGGATTGGCGTTGAAGAATCCCAACCCAGACTTTTGGCTGCCAGTTAATCCTGATGCAATCAAAGACAAGACCGCTTTGTACAAAGAGCTGATTAGCATGGGTCTTCCTGTTAATGTTGCGCAAAACTTTATTCAAGAGCCAACCACACCCAGCATTGATCCAGTAACCGGCAAGGTGGTTTACAGAATCAATCCTGCGCTTAGAAACAGCGATAACGTATTCCCAGTCCGTATCAACGGTAAAGATCGCTACGTTTTCTTCAATACAAAAGATGAAAAAGCCATGAGAATGGCGGCCGCATTAAGTAATCTTGACCCTCAAACGCTGGGCGGAATACTTGGCACAACAGCAATGGTGACCAGATGGTTTGCATCGGTTAACACACAATTCAACCCAGTCTTTGGTGTAATTAACTTTGCTCGAGATGCTCAAGGCGCAATCTTCAATTTGACCAATACACCTTTGGCTGGCAAACAAAAAGAAGTTTTGTCGCACGTCTTTCCCGCAATGTTTGCAATCATTGGCAATGAGCGCGCAGCCCGTAAAAACCAAGCCTTGACAACGTATTGGTCTGACATGTATGACAGAATGCGTCGAGCTGGAGGAACAACTGGCTTTAGGGAAGCTTTTGCTCGAGGCAAGTTTAGTGGTAAAGATACCACCATCATTGAAAGAGAATTGAAAAAACAAACTCGTGGTGCTGCAATGAGGCGCGCGCGTTTTGTATTTGATCTTTTGTCAGATTACAACGATGGAATGGAAAATGCCGTTCGCTTATCTGTGTTCAAGGTTGCTTTGGATAATGGATTGAGCGAAGATAGAGCCGCAAGTTTAGCTAAAAACATTACCATTAACTTTAATCGCAAGGGCCAAAACACGCCCTACATGCAAGCTTTGTTTGCATTCTTTAACCCAGCGGTTCAAGGCACGGTTAAATTGGCGCAAGTCCTAAGCGGTCCTGCCGGTAGAAAAATCATGGCCGGCGGTTTTATTGTTGGCGTAATACAAGCCATTGCACTTGCTGCGATGGGATTTGACAATGACGAGCCACCAGATTACGTCAAAGACAAGAATTTTATTTTTCCCTTGTCAAATGGTAAATATTTGTTTTTCCCAATGCCGCCCGGATTCAATGTATTCCCAGGTGTTGCAAGGATTGCAACGGAGTATGTGTTGGGCAGACAGCATCTTATGACCGGAGCAAAATCTGGAATAGATGCAACAGCTCAAGTGATGACTCTTTTTGCGGATGCTTTCAACCCACTCGGATCTGGAAGTTTCCTACAGCAAGTCACGCCCACACCTCTTGATCCAATTGCTGCCGTTTACACAAACAAAGATGCTTTTGGTCGCCCCATTTACAAAGAGGACATGGCAACCAAGCCAACGCCTGGGTTTATGCGTAGCCGAGAAAATGCAACTGCCATTAGTCAAGCTATTGCTCACTTCTTGAATGACATCAGCTCGCCTTCTGGAACGCAGTTTACAAAAGGCAAAATCAGCCCAACCGCTGACGAGTTGGATTACTATGCTGGTCAGTTGGGTGGAGGAGCTGTTCGTGAGGTCATGAAGGCCGCAGAAACACTCAAGGCGCCATTTACCAGCGAGCCGCTACCATCGTATAGGGTTCCTCTTGCCGGACGTTTCTATGGCGATGTAAAGAGTCAGGCGGCCATTCAAGATAAGTTCTACAACAACATCACGTTGATGAACAAGTATGCGAATGAAATAACAAACATTCAAAAATCTGGACAAGATCCAAGCAAGTATATGAATGCTCATCCAGACGCCCAGTTCTATGCGTCAGCCGCACAATACAATGAAGCTGTCAATCAAATGAATCAAAACAAAAAAGTAATGTTGAGAAACAAAGTCCCAATGAAAGACATCAGGGAAAATGAAGCTCAAAAAGTAATGTTGATGAAGCAGTTCAATGATCAGGTTGCCCAGATTCAGAAACACCGATAAAGCCGCGTTCAAAGAGGAGCCCAATCGTTTTGCGATGGGCCTCCTCGAACATATCAATCCTCTCTTGTTTGGAGAGTTTTGATCCCTGGTCCAATTCCATGTGGCAGGTGTAGCACAGGGACGCAACACGGTAATCGTGGGCTTTAAGCCCGCGTCCTTTGCCGTCTCTGAGCTGGTTAGAGTGAGCCGCAATGACGGTCCCGTCGATGGTGCCGCAATGCTGGCAAGGCAGCTCACGACAGGCGTTCAATAGCGGTCTACTCCGATACATTCTTCTTCCTTTTCTTGAGGGCTACGATCCCCTCCGTTGGTTCTAATTCGTCCAGTAAAGCATCGGCAAACATGACGGCGTGTTTTGCAACCTGAGCTGCTATTTCTTTATTGCGTTCTTCATTGGGGTACTGCGTGTGATGCATATACGCCAGTCTATTGAGCGCAAACATGGACGCAAGAGCCCTAAAGTTTTCTCTGTCTTCCATCAGTGCATCTCCCCTATAGAATCGGCTAGAACGTCCTTGTAGACGTTTTTAATGAGGTTCATGGCGTCATCTTCAGGAACACCCATGCGCACCCCCATGCTGCAAAAGAGGCCAGCAAAAGCCAAAAAGACTTCTGTTGGCTCTTCCAGAATTGCGTCCTCCAGCTCGCGTGAGATGAAGACGGCTATTGCATGAGCGGTTCTCATTTGTACAACTTCAACATTTGTTTTGTGAGCACATCAGACACAGGACCGTTTTTGACGGCCAGATGTTTAATGTCCTTGTTGTCTTTGATCACCTTGATGGCGTCTCTGACACATTTGTTGTACCCAGCTTTGAACTCATCGTCACCGTCCAGGATCATGCAGATGGCGTCTCGGATGAGACCAGAGGCCTTTCTTTCTTTGGCCAAGTGCTTGATCTTGTCGTAGTATTCCGACGGCAGATAAACGCTGTACGGTATTAGTTTGTCACTCATTCTTTCCTCCAATGCTCAAAACTTGAGCGTAACTGGTTGAACAAAGTACGCGCTTCCTGATTGGTTTTGAGCTCTTTTCTGGACTCAATATCAAGATAGGAGCACAGCCACTCTGCACAAGCGGCCTCGTTCTTCTCCATCAACCATTCTTTGCGATTGAGCCACTCCCAGAATTCTTTGTCCCGACACAACATGCCTGCTATTTTCACAGCCATGTCGCCCGGGAACTCGTCTTCTCGAACCATTGGCATCTCGTTGTCACCCAGCCGGACCATCACAACAACATACCTGGAGCCAATAAAGTCTCTCATTAAGTCGTCGGGCAGGTCGTCTGGGTGAACAGCCAAAGTGAGTATGTACCCATCTTTGGACTGCTTCAAAGACGTTTTAATTGCTTCGAACTGAATTGGCTCGCTCAAGCTTGTTCTCCAAATATTCAATGATGGCTTTGTGTTTCAAAGTTTTTTGTGTGAAGAAGGAGATTAACTCCTCCTGTTCCCTCACCCTGTCGTTAAGTTTTAAGTTTTCATCTGTCAGGAGCTTGATGGCCGCTCTGATGTTCTTAATTGTCCCAGGGGTCGGCGATTGGGGTTTGTTGCTTTTTCTCATAAGTATTTACTTTCATTGAAACCATGTGATTGCCTTCTTTGTCCTTGCGCTTCCAGCCGTCAAGTTTGATCTTGACTTCATCGCCGTCGGACTTCTCGATCAAGGCCAGTAATAGGTCCTTCTCGATCTCGATGAAACCGTTGAAGTGCGGAGACTTCTCGTTGTACATCTTCTTGGCCGTGAATAAAGTGCCACTGTTGGGGTAATCTGCGCTCATTTAAGTGCTTCCTTTCTTGTTTTAAATAAATCTAATAACTCTGTAAACTCAACTGGGAACTCGGTCTTTAAACGCTCGTAAACCGCTTTATTGACGCGGTAGATACTCTGCACGTCCTCTGGCGTCTTTGTGAGCTCTATGGTCATTTTGGTGGCTTGCATAACGGCTTCTTTCCATCCTCCATCTTTAACCTCTTTAATGTTGATCTGCCATTCAACCATCGGCTCAGCCACGCCAATTTCCTTCAAGCCGGGGAACTCTTTGGATTCTTTGGGTATTGTTGGTTTGGGGTTCTCGACCTTGTAATCCTTTTTATGTAGGAGTTGTTCTGGCATTAATGCCACTTTGGGTTTTTCTATCGGTGGGCTTGCGTCGATAGGATCGTTCTCAACGAGCTCCATCGCTGTCATCCACAGATAGCGACGTTGATAGGTCTCAACAGCACCCAGGTTTTGAATATCGTGTGCGCCTTTGAGCTGGGCTGTGGCCATCGGGGAAGTGATCCTGATGGTTGTTCCGTCGTCCGTATCTGTGATGCACAAACTCGCATATTCGTTGTCGTAGGACACGATTCCGCAAAGCCCAAGCTGTTCAAAGATCAGTTGTACGGCAGGCAGGAAATCCCCCAACTCGAAGTATTTGTAGCCTGCAAAACTGTTTTTACCAGTCTTTTCAAGCTTTGCCTTCATCATCATGATTCGGGCATGCATTAGTTTTTTATGTACGCTCATTTATGTAATCTCTGTATTGGTTGCAAAATTTATTAACGGCGCAGAACGTCTCGCACCGTGTTCTTTCTCCCGGCCGGACCACGATCTCGGCCTTTCCTTTGACAGTCTTGAGTGCCTCTTGAGCCTCTGCTTCTGTCGCATGTACGCTTGTGGCGCGTTTGTTTCCTTCCTTTATAACGGCGTAACTGGTTGGTTTCTCCCACATCTGGTCAGGCGTGCAGAGCGGTAGATTCTCGCCCATTTCAACGTCCATCTCAGCATTTGAGTGTTCTTTTACTCTGTCGATCACAAACTGCTCTCTCTGCTCAAAAGGCCACAGATTGACCGGTATGACCTTTATCGGAGCATCGGGATAGTTCTGCCTTGTCTCGGCCTCTCTGCGGCTCCAATCACGAATGATGGCCACGATCTCGATGTTCCTGACTGGCATTTGTTTCACCTTCTCCACCAGCCATGCGTAGATGTTCAATTGGTATTCCCAGTCAATCTTCTCGTTCATAACGGCCCAAGCACCGGTCGTCTTGTAGTCGTTGATGGTCACAGAACCGTCTGCGTTGATGATCTGTAAGTCGATAGCGCCGGATATTCTCCAGCCCTCTACACTCGTATGAATGCGCTCCTCCACGACGTGATTCTCGGCCTTACCATGCTCTAGGATGCCGTGTATGGCGGTCCCAAAGATAGACCAGACGTTCTCAGTCACATCACTCTCGAGCTCGTCCATGTGCGCTTTACGCAGCTGTACAAGCCTGGGGGCAGTTATCAGCTCAGTAGCGGATAAGTGTGCTTTGCCCTTGCTGTAAGCAGGGCGCTGCATGATGTTGACAAACGTCTCGGGTAGGTTGAATTTATTCGTTATTTTCATTTCTGGCCTTCATCATGGCGTCTGCAACTGAATAAGCATAATGCGCAAGAACATTACAACTGTCCCAATGGTTTTCTGAATCTTGGCTTGCTAACTCACCCTGCATGGCAAGACCGGCAAACCAGTCTCTTAAATCCATTCCATAATTAGTGGTGTGTGGGAATGCTTTCATCTTTTCTCCTGTAGAATAGTGGTTGTTGGCAACACATTGTAACCACACTAATTCATGTCTTGCAAGGGGACTTATGGCAACATCCACAACTCAGCTCAGTTTGAAGCACATGCGAGAGCGTGGGTTTTATGCGGAAGTCGTTGAAAGATTTAACTTTTTTACCAAACGCAAGAACGATTTCGCAGGGTTTATCGACATACTTTGCTTGTCAGAAGGGGTCGTAATGGGTGTGCAAACAACGTCTTATGGCCACGTTAGCACAAGGGTTAATAAGATTTTGACGCATGAGAACTACGTTGTTGTGAAGGCATCGGGCATCAAGATAGAGGTGCATGGTTGGCGCAAAGTAAAAAACCGTTGGCAAGTGAGAATAGTTGAGTTATGATGCAGGCGTTTCTTCTGTAGTTGCTACTTCTTTGTGAAGTTTTATCCCGGCCTGGTGTCGGGATTTTTTTCCTGTGATAACATGAATTTGTTGGCGAAGCGGGTTAGCGCCGTGAGGGCAATTCTTAGAAGTGTTGTGCAACCTCATCACTGCTTTATGTGAACGCCAACAACCTATTGCATAAATAATTATTTTTGATATACTGTGGCCATCAACGGCTTGGTAACCCGTTGTAGTTTTCGATACAAACGATCCGCAAACCCATTGGTGAGCGGGCTTCGTCAAAGCTAGGGAAAGTGGTATCGACACTTCTCTATGCGGCAACCAAGCCTAAAGCTCGTTCACCAATGGGTTTTTTGCTTTCTGCCGTTACCCTTTATGGAGTCTATCGGGTTATGAGCGGCATGAGGGAAGGGTAGGAAGCGCAAGCGTAGTCCCCAGTCCACTGTCTCTACAACGTTCTTATCCATGAAGTACCGCGCAAAGAAGATGCAAGCGCGAATGGGGGTATGCCTTGGGTGTCCGTGGTTCAGTTCTGCGGGTGGCGCTCAAGGTTTAGGCGGCCATGCTAGACAGCTCTACTGCTGGAAAGCGCCTAGAGATGAGCCATTGTAGATAGAGCTCATTCCACCGAACACTCAGCGTGGCTCCGTAGTGGAAAATCTGCCAAAAAAAGGATTCGGTTCCTAGGCAGATCTGCACCCACCAAAGCCTTGCAGTTCACCATAGTGGAATTTTATGAGCAAGAGCACAGCGTATCTCAAGCGTAGGGCGGCCAAGATAGCGTGGAAGATGAGGGTTGAGTCCATGACGGACGCAGAGCTGGTGGAGCACCTGCGGGCCAACTGCGATATGTTCCTGATATCAGACGCTTGGAGGGCGCTTAGACAAGAGGCCATTAAAAAATACGGCGCTGTATGCCTTAGATGTGGCAAGTCGGCCACTAAGCGCTCACCCATCAATATAGACCACGTTAAGCCCAGAAAATACTATCCAGAACTCGCGCTTGACATCAATAACCTTCAGCCCTTATGCGCACGATGCAACAAGTGGAAGGGAAATAAAACAATTGACTTCCGTATTAGGGAAAACCCCTAGAGACATTATCTAACACATGATTCAAAATTGTTTCCATGTCTTACAACACAAGGAGCAACATGGAAGACTTAAATCCCACTACAAGACGTTACCCTCGCACGCTAGAGGAGGCATTCCCAGGTTCACCGGACATGGCTGAATGGTTCTTCAGAGACCCAAATCCACACCCGGTTGGTTGGTACATGATTGCCACCGTGGCAATTGTTTTGTTTTTATTGATTACTTTACTTGTGAGGAACATATGCACCCCGTAATCAACGCGCTGACTGAACTGCATTACAAGCTTGAGGAGGCACATCAGCTGCTCGAGAAAGTGGCAGATGAGTACAACACGATACTGAAAGAAAACGTACAGCTCAAAGACAAGCTGTTTTGGCAAGATGAAACTGACGATGGGAAATGCTAATGACTGAAGGACTACCAACATTTAAGCAGCCAGTTCTGGTGCTTAATGACATTATTTACTTACCGCCTTACAACAGACCGCCATCCAGAATATTCTGGTACGGACCTGGTGGCAGAGCCTATAGCACCAAGGAGCTTTTGGACGCCGGAGCCCGCGTGATGATCATGGATCTGTGGGAGAGATACTGGCTGAGGAGCATGGTGAAGATGGAGCCCAACGCAACAATAGGAGAGATCAAACGTGCCTATCAAAGACTTTTCGGAACTATTTGACGAATGGAAGAAACAACAGGAGAAAAAAATGTTTAAACCTACAAACAACGTAACAAAAGAAACTTTCAATTATGTGGTCAGTCATCCAGGTTGCAGATCGCATGATCTTGTAACTTACATCACGAGCATTGGATTAAACCCAAGCTCTGCTACTGCGATATTGACGGCTTGCGTGAAAGAGAAAAAGATCAAGAGAGAAAACGGCAAATACTTTGCTTTGCAAAATGTTTATACACCTCTCAAGTTCAAGTACAAAAAAGCAGAACAAAAGCCTGAACCTGAAGTGGTAAAAGTACCAGAGCCTGCAAAGCCTCCAAGACTGTCTGCTGAATACATCGTGTCTCACATTCCGGTGAACGAAGCAAAGGCGTTATACATCGAGCTCAAAGAGATCTTTGAGAATGTATGAAGTCACCAGCTTCATATTGGTTTGCATCGCATTGATCTGTGCTCTCATGAGCGCGGGTCTTGTGATGTTGTGTGTATGGATAGGGTATATGGTGATGAATCATGACTAAAGAAGAAATCATAGAGATAGCTAAGAAGGCTGGATGGTCTGGTATTTATACGCAATGGGCAGAGCCAACAGGTGAAGCAGATTGGTCGCCTTATAAAGTTAGC
>Ga0208616_1000136_pt1 | contig 25256 bp, 45 predicted proteins | sample CryBogCBE16Oct07_FD_184575 | JGI IMG/M metagenome (GOLD analysis project Ga0208616, IMG submission 184575) | Freshwater microbial communities from Crystal Bog, Wisconsin, USA - CBE16Oct07 (SPAdes) (version 2) | ecosystem: Environmental > Aquatic > Freshwater > Lake | place: Crystal Bog... | reverse complement strand
TTAGGATTTAGGGTCAAGGTAGTAAGTTATAAATAAGCGTGAATTATTCGCTTGAATAGTTCCCTAGGTAATATAGTTTTATATCAAGCTGGGATAAACTCGGCTTAAAATAAATAAACTCAAATGACTATTGTATCTGTTAAACTAAATAAAGTCGGTGCAGACTATGAAAAGTCTGTTAACCTTATCGAATCCCTTAGGGCTTCGGGTTGGTCGTTGTTATCAGTAAGCGAAACGCAAGAACCTCAAGTGGTTTTAGGCTATGCTGAGTCTGACGAGTCTTTCTACTCGTTGAAAGGGGGTAAATAATGTATTCTAACTTAGAATCTTACTTGGATAAATTGTCTCACGATGTAGCAAATTTATCTTTTAAGGATATAATTGCCCGTAAATTGAATTTGCGCGTCTCGTCTTGGGAAAGTTTAGCCTCTAGGCATAAAAACAAAGTTTTGCGTCATTGGATTGAGACGCTTACTAGCGAAGATCAACTAACGGCTAGAATGTTTGATGGCGATGGGTGGGAAATTGGCGTAAATAAGGATTTTGACCCCGTTAATTATCAATACAAAGTGGGTGCGTGTCAGGGTATATCTATTGAAGGTAATATAATACTAGTTAAAAATCGGTTTGTTGATGATTACACGCAAAAGGCGTATTTGCGTAAATATGCGCGTTTACTAAAAGAGACGTATTCTTTAAATGCTTTGCGCACCTACGTTCGCGATCATCAATGCGAGTCTATTGCAAACGAGTTAAGGAACGAGTGTAAAAGGTGGAAATTTGAGCAGGAAAACATCGAAAAAAGGCAAAGTATTTCTTATTTAGACAAGGCTCGCAAATTGCCTTTGAATCCCGATTCTTTTAAATATGATCGCGCTATAGGTATTGAGATTGAGTGTTACGGCAAAGAATTAGGTACTAAATTGCCCGTATGGTGTCGCGAAAAAGGCGATGGATCATTAAATGCCGGTGGTATAGAATTTGTCGCGCTCGTTAAGCGTTCAGAGTTAGAGCATCGCCTTTATAAGTTGTGCGATTTAATTAAAGGCTACAAAGTGGACAAGGCATGCGGTTTGCATGTGCATTTAGATTTTAGGGGCAAAACAATTAGCGAGATAAAAGTCATAGCGCGTAAACTAAATGCTTGGCTCTATGCGTTGCGCGAATTTGTGCCGGCTTCAAGGCGTGGTAATCAGTATTGCGACTTTGGTATCAGTATTCGCGATCGTTACAAAGCCGTAAATGTATGCGCTTTTAATAAGCATAGTACTATTGAAATTCGCTTACATTCGGGCACGACTGATTATACCAAGATAATTTCATGGATTCGCCTGCTAGAATTATTATTAGTCATTAAAACTACTCCACGAGGAAAAGAGGGCGTTCAGGCGTTGCTCGATTTGCCTTTATGCGAATATGAACGCGCCTATTGGCTCAAACGTCATCAAGTTTTAAATCCTGCGTTATATGCAAATGCAGTACCCTCAACTGAAGTAGAATAACACGAAAAAAAATTATATATGTGTAAAATAGCTATACTCACGAATCACGATCCGAAACAGTTAGAGGCTTTAATCAATAGCCTTTGGCTCAATTTCAGTAAAACTGAATATGACGGCTATGGCGCGTCTTGGATAATGCCAAACGGCAAGCTAGCAACTCTCAAAAGCTCTTTACCGCAAGCGCGTGGCGATTCCTTGCCTTCGTTTGTTAACGGCTTTTATGAATTAAACGGCGAGTTAAAAAGCAACGGGGGCGCGCTACTAGTTCACGGGCGCACGGCAACTTGCGGTGTTAACTTAGCAAATTGTCACCCGATGCAATCAGGCCAAAGTGCGCTTATTCATAACGGCGTAGTGCGCTCACACTATTATAAAAATTCGCGTGCAACTTCCTGCGACTCTGAGTTAATCCTTAATGCTTGGAAGCATGGTGTCCGCTCTGGCAACTCGCTCGAAAACGTAGCCAAAAATATAGAAGGATACTATGCTTTTTCTATACTCACGGCTAGCAAATCAGGCGAGATTTTAGACGTAGTGCGAGACGATCAAGCTAGCCTTTATGTAGGTTCTAAAAATAGCGGGTATTGTTTTGCGACTACACGGGAAGCGGTTGAAATTTGTGGCGGTAAGTTTTTAGGCGAGTTTACTAAAAACATTCATGCTCAGTTCATTAACGGCGTGTGCGTTAAAACTTCAGGCTTTAAACCATACGTTGCGCCTGCTCGCGATTATACTTTTGAACGTCAAGCTAGCAGGGCGTTTTCGGACTATAAGCCTTACAGTTATGAACGTGAGCTATTACCCGAGGAAACAGACGAGGATCTATATACAGACGCTAAACTACAAGGTCTCTAAATAATTTTAGAGCCTTTAAAAGCCTTTACCCTCGCAGGGTAAGGGCTTTTTACGACTCTTGATTTTTAAGCGGTAATAAATGAACACAAAACGTATTAAAGGCACTCAATACAAAAAACAGTCAGACGGATTTGCCGTTTGGATTCCTACACGTTCGGGCAATTACTTAAAAACTTTTTCCGACTATGACTTAGCGGTTTTATTTGTAATAAAATTCGGTGGCGGTCTTAAAATAATAAAAAATACCTATGAATACTTTTAAAAAAATTCGGGATTCGCCCGAAAATCTTAAGTTAATTTAGTTATCATTAAAACCGCTTGCGTCATATAGTCGCAAATGCGTTTCGGTAATGAGTGCGTTCAATACGGATTCCGTATATATCACGTTCAATACGGATTCGGTATAGAACACGTTCACCTATTAACTCGTTTTTTGATTTTTTTAATTTTATAAATAAAAATAATTTAATTTTAATTTCCCCGATTTTTTTCGGGATTTTTCAACCACAAATAAATACTACAATGCCAAACTGCAAAAATACAGAATCGTTAAATACTAATAACAATAACAATACTAATCCTATCAGGGTAGATTCCTTTGATTGGGAAGATATTATAGAATGGATCGTATTAGGAGCTATTGATGCTCATAAGTTTCACGGGAAGGGATCATTTCACGGCAAGGAATCTGTCGAGGAATGTATAGAAGATACAATAGAAGCATTAAAAGATAATGCTTTATCTCATTATGAAGAAATTAAATCCCAAGAGGGTAAATAACCTAGCGTTGGGTTATATATACAACAGTAACAATTAAATAAAAAGGATAACAACAATGGGCATGGACTTAAAACCAATTAACCCTTCACCAGATGCACCTCAAGATGAATATGGTATTGTCTGGGGAAGATACAACTGGAGCGGTTGGAGTGAACTAATAAATTACTTAGACAAATGGGAAATAGATACCTCTGAACTTTGTCATTACAATGATGGTGAAATAATATCAGAAGATAAATGTATAGAAATAGCTGATGCTATTGAAAACAACCTTAATAAAATTAAACCAGATGAACGAGATTGGTATAAAGCCGATATCGTGCTTTGGAGAACTTGCGGTGGATACGAACAATGGTAATAACAAAAATAAAAACTCAAATGAAAACAAATACAGAAACAAACACAGACACAGAAACTAAAAAGAAAACATACTGCATTGAATATTCAGAAACTGTAACTTATAAGGAATTTATAGAAGCTGAAGATGAAGATGAAGCTAATGAAAAATTTTTTGAGGATTTTAATTATGAGCCATTAGAAACAAGCTCTAATTATTTAGATATTACCGAAGTAGATGACAAGGAAGGCGAAGATAATGAGTGAATACACAGTCATTAACCACTACACGCTTAAGGTAATGCATTTTGTTGAAGCAGAGTCGCAGGAACAAGCCGAGGAAATAGCTAGAGATAAAGAAACCAATATGTCCGACCATGACATATTGGAAATGGGCTTGGACTACTGCAAAACAGAAAGCTACAAGCGTTAAGTAGTTTCTATATTAGGACATTCATCGCTAGGTCTATGCCTAGCGATTGATGTTTTTACGAACTTAGTAAAATCGTTTTGCCTGACACACTCGTCTAGGTTTTGGGCAATCGTTTTATTGGGGCGTACATGCTCGGGCAAATTTTTGCCTTTTGTCATTTCGTCCCAATGATGCACGGCTTTTTTGCCACCCAAAGCTTTCATGCCAGCTTCGGTATGTGCCCACTTTTTTTGTGCTTCAGAAACGTATGGCATTATGAACCTTTTGGCCTGCCACCCTGTGCACCATTAGCATGTGATGCTTGGGCTTTCTTTGCTGATGTGCTACTGCCTAAAATTCTCGCAGCTTCAGACTTACCTGTAATCTCACCCGAACTAGCCATACGGGCTACGTTCTGGGCGTGTACTGAGCTTTTGGGGGCACAGTTATCGTAGGGGAGATTTCCGTGCTGAGGGTAGGTTGGTTGACGACCTGTGGTATCGGTTGTTGTATCCATGTGTTATTATAACCTAGCGTTGGGTTAGAAGAGATTGAGGTTACCCCCTTGACGTAAACTGGGCTTTGGACTTTGAAGTTTATCATGTTGTGGAATATCGTCCTGTAGTACTTGTTTTGATGCGGTTGTATAGGTTGCTTTATTACCTTCCGCATGCATGCGAGCTACGTTTTGGGCATGAGGGCTATTGTTACGAATAGGTTGGTTGCCTATATGGGGTATAGAACCATTAGTCTTAACTTGATCCCATTGTGGGATTGATATAGAGAAAGGAAGTAGCACACCCCTAAATTTAACCTATTATACCCACAATCAAGCCAAATTATATATGAAGCTGGAAGATGTAAGACAGGGGCAATTTGTCAAATTCGAGGGAGAACCCTATGTCGTTGTGCTTATTGTAGATAATAAATACATAGCTTTATCCAAAGTGACAGGCGGTTTGGTTGTGCCACCCGATATGATAGAAGAATACTTTTTTGATCACGAAACACAAATAACAAAAAAATGAAAACTGAAAAACCATCAAAGAAAAAACTAATTAAGGACGAAAAGCAGAATTGTTTAAAACTGCTTAAATATGCTAATGATGATGTTAAATATCTTTTAGAAAGATTAAATAATATCAAGGAATCACAATGTGAATTACAAATTAAATTAAATAAGGCTGAAACAGATCGTGATAAAGCCAATGTCGAATGTGAGATTTGCAATGAACAACTTATCGTTTTAATGGATTTGTTAGATAAGTTAGACGCAAGTAGGTTGTTTAGATTGTTATTTAAATCACAAGCTAAAGATTATCGTGCATTTCTAATGCAGAAATTCCCTGTCGAAACTCATTACGAAACCACATCAGACACCGTTACATACAGTCAGGACAAAATCGGTTAATCAGGTTAAAAATATATTGATTTTTTATTTAACCCGATTAGACTGATCGGGTTATTTTTAAAGTCTAATTGTTTTTTATATGTGTTAAACCGACTGTCTTAACCGATAGTCGGTTTTTCGTTTCCAATAGGCTCGAAACAGGTACACCTCACCCCCTATACAGGGAATGAGTAGGTTTTATGATTCCAATAAGGACATCACAGTTTACAACAATACTACTAGCTTACTTGGCATTATCTATTCAATAAGTCCGAGCCAAGTGTTTCAAAAGGTTACTCAAATATAGACACAGTGCCTAACAATATATACCCTATTACAGGATCTCCCTGTACATCATGCTTGGTCGGAAAAGTAGTATCTCACTAGAGCTAAGCTCTAATAGGATTTAAAGCAATATGGTTTGTGGTCAATATTGCTACCAAAATCTTTCACCTTCACTCACTAGGGTTTCTAGCTTCAAGAGTGCGGTTGCGAAAGTTTATATGTAGTAGCCAAACTTACAAAGCTAGAAACTGTATTGCCGAAAGTATATCGCCATCGTAACGATATAATCTCGTTGTAGTCCTTTAACGGGTCTTGTCAAGCAGGCACTAAAAAACCCCACGCTAGTGAGGTTGTTTAGACGATGTACGAATACAATATAGTTCTAGCTATATAAACCGCACAAACACCACTCTATGCAACTTATGCATACAATCAACAACTTTCCGCAACTGTCCGCTACTGTACGCAACTGTCCACTATTTTTAACCGCCATGATGTGATTTAAATCACGGAGATAAATTTATCGTTAGTAAAATTGCGTTTTCGCTAACGATAAAACTCCCGTTATTGAATAACGGGAATGGAATACAAAAGAATTATTTATTTATGATGCCGTGTTTACGCATAATTATTTAATTTGTTCACTTTTATTATTGCATTTATACATTTAACCTGTCTTTCTGCCTACACGATGAACGATGAAGAGGTTATAAATGAGGCTATTCTTGCTACATTTAAGGAGCAGGATAAGGCCGATAAAGAACTACGGCATTTAATAGCCGAGGAAGCTATTTGCGAGGGTCGTATCCCACGTCACAGAAAAAAAAGGAACTATGAATAATATCCGTTTAAAAGTTAAGATGGTTGTATCCGTATGGTCAGGTACTGATTTGGGTCATTACGAAAACAAACCTGTTAATGTAAAGATGCACCGCAAGCCCGATGCCACCATATCGGTTAATCTAGGCCGTCATTCACAGATACAATCAGGCAAGGAACGCCAATTTGTATCAAACCATATACAGTCATTATTCAACGACTCTATCGAAGTTATACCAGCTCTTATCGACAAAGAGCTTTCACAGAAACACAAGTTATGAACGACATTCAAATACGAGTAGTCAAAGGTGCGGGCCGACCACGTTTTAATCCAGATGATAAACGCATCAGGGTTTCATATACAGTAGAAACCAAAATAGATGCACAGATTAAAGAATGGTTTAAACAGGCACAAGACAACAATCCTAGCATCACTCAAGGCGATGTAATTAAATCCATGATAGAGTTTCTCAAAGCTCACAATTTTGATCCAAAATGAAAACAGAAATATACCCACCACTAAAACCTGTTCGTATGTTCTTGATGGCACATATAGCAGACGAACTTACCGATATGTCCGAAAAGGAACTTAAAAAGTTAATTATTCAACAGGCAGGTTTTATTACGATAATGCATGATAATGTAGCAATAGCTACACCCGTAAAAATACAAGAACAGATACATAAATTTTTATCCGAATATTTATTACCACAACCTTTAGTAGCAGGAAATCCAACTCAAATAGAATTAAATTAAAATGAGTACAGAACTATCAGTCGCAAATAGTGCACAATTAAATCACCGCCAAGCAACAGATATTGCAGGGCTATGCAGAGATATTGTTATCAATACTTCACAGAAGATACAGGGACGCAATTATGTTCGTGTTGAAGGTTGGCAATCAATCGCAGCAGCACATGGTTGTATTGCATCAATAGATTCAGTAACAGAAGTTGAAGGCGGTATTAGTGCAGTCGCTTCTCTTATTGATAAAGATGGTAAAGTAAGAGCCAGAGCAGAAGGATTTGTTGGTGCAGATGAAAAAACATGGTCAGCTAGAGCTAAATATGCACAACGTGCTATGGCACAGACTCGTGCTATTAGCCGTGTTTGTCGTTCAGCTTTTGCTCACGTTGTTGTGTTAATGAACGCAGGGCTTGAAACTACACCAGCAGAAGAAATTCCGCAGGAAGAAGCTATTAATATTAACAAAGCAGAGGCATCAAAACCAGCATACAAACCTGTACAGAAACCTGTACAGAAAGTTGTACATGAGTCTAATATTATAGAAGTACCGAGAGAAGCGGTTGGTGAACCTGTAAGCTGGAGAGATGTTGTTGTTCACTTCGGTAAAAACAAAGGATTTACATTAGGTCAATTAACTGAATATCAATTAAAATGGTATCAAACAAAGTATGAGGCTAATGGATTTAACAATAAACCACCTACGGAACAAGATTTGGCGTTTCGTAAAGCCTTAGATGAATCAATGGCGTTATTTAGCCAAGTGCCAGAAGATGTTATCAATAACACACGCAGAGATCCAAATATTGAAGATGAAGATGTACCATTTTAATCTATGAAACTCTACGAACTATCAATCAACTTGCAGAACCTTTGGGATTCAGCCAATGAATTACTACAAAGCGAAGAACTTACTCAAGAACAGAAGGACTCAATCCTTCTGAATCTTGAGAAAGATTTAAAAGCTACCGAAGGCGATCATTTACAGAAATGCTTAGATGTAGCCTGTCTTATTAAATCGCTAGAAGCAGAAGCAGAGGCACTAAAAAACGAACAGGACAAAATCAACAATCGCAGGAAAAGGGCTGAAGGTAATGCTCAATGGTTACGAACCTATCTTTCAACCAACATGGAATCTGGATCAGTTGCTAAAGATGCTCGTGCCCAAATATCTTGGCGTAAAAGTCAAAAGATCGAAATAGCAGTTAAACCCGAAGCCCTACCCGAACAATACCAACGCAAAACAGTATTTGTTGAAGCCAATAAAACACAAATAAAGGAAGGTTTATTGGCTGGCGATATTAGTTTGCAAGGATTGGCTACGATACAAGAAAACTATAATTTACAAATAAAATGAAAACAAACAAACTCGAATATCCTTGGAAGCAATTTAACATTATGGTGAATCTTCACAGGCGTGAAATTACATTAAATTTGTTAGATCAGTATTTTGAACCGATTTACAAAAGATGGTTTAAATCAGTCGCAGAAAACCGCAAAGGCAGTAAAAAATTTGAAAAAGACAGAGATGATACTTTGGCTTTTCTTCGTGTTATTAAACACATCAAATTAGATATAGAAAAACAAGTTGGAAAACAAAAATGAAAACACAAAAAATAAAACTACCAAAAACTTATAAAGGATTAATTGATAGATTAAATTTTGCTTTAGAATTATTAGAAAAGTCTAAATACAAAAAAGGTATCAAACTTCCTTCTATTAATAAAAAACTTACTAAAGAATTGGCACTAAATTTAGCTAAATCGGGTATAGAATCAGTACTTAGAGCCGAAAGAGACCTTGTTGTATGACATTTGGAGAAAAATGCTCAAATGCAGTAAAGCAGTACTTAATAACAAATAATCTGAAAATGAGTCTTGGAGCTATAAACTCCAAGATTTTAACCGAGATAATTGATAAGGTATATACTTACGAAAAGAATTCAGAACAGGCCGAGAAAGACAAAAGAAAAGAGGACAATAAGGAACTTAGAATACTTTTTCAGGCTTTATGCACCGCTTGCGGTATAGCACATGATACATTAACCAAAACAGAACACTTGAGAATTAAGAAATGTTTAGATGAGATGATCTCATCAACTCCTAATCTTACAGGTTCAGACATTCACAACAGAGCAACTAAATATGCAAAAAAATACAGAGGTGCAGCTTTAACACCCTCAGCCCTCTGTTCACATTGGAGCGAATTTTCAGATATGACATTACCACCATTTGTAACACCAACACCAGAAGTAGATGATATTTACAAAGAACCCAAAACAGAATGGAGATCGAAGGCTAAAGCTAAATGGCCTAATGACGATTATGCACATGGCCATGATTTTGATAATGTTAAATGGGAAGATCTATCACAAACATGGAAACAACAAATAAAGGCTTTATAAGCGATGGAGACCTATACCTCAAAGTATGGGAAGTAGAAGGCGAACCACTACGTTATTGGGTGCAAAGTGATAACCCTTTAGAAGACCCCTATTTGGTTGATTTAGGATTACACCGAGGCAATGGCGAATGTTCATGCCAAGACTTCGTTATTCGTAAACGTATAAACATACCCGAAAAGCCATTGTTCAGCGAGTTTACTATATGCAAACACATACGATACGCTCATATATATTACCTGAGATCATCACTAAAACACATTTGCCAAGAACTGAACAAAAAGCCGAACCTATGACACGTTTGCTAATAGTTTATACAATCAGCATTGCCATTATAATATTATCAATAGGCACGGCTTACCGCATAGCTCACCCTGTAACAGATGTTAGTTTTAACCTTACCAAAAAATGAACATGGAAAAAGTTACGTTTATCACCGCAATGACTATGCTTATTGTGGGGTTTATAATGGCTATAATGATAGCACCATTTAACGACAAGGACGATGAATGATACACGAATTTAAAAACCCTATACCTGTATATAATTCACAACATGGTCATGGATATGCCATTTATGTACGAGATAGCGGTACTTTTGAAAACGATATATGGTGCGTTGTTTTGTGCGATGGTGGGGTTATTCGACATTATCAAACCGACCAATTACGCATGTTTATGAATATGACATTTAATATTACTAAAGATGAAACGCACACGATTAAAACCTGTAAGCAATAAGCGAGCTAGTAGGCTTAAGATTTACTATCCTTTGGCTAAGGAATATAAGAAATTACACCCTACATGCGAAGTGTGTAAAAAACGACCTACTGTTGATGTACACCATAAAAAAGGCAGATATGGTTCTTTGTTAAACATGGTTGAGTTTTGGCTACCTGTTTGCCGTGCTTGTCATGATTGGATACACCGAGACCCATGCGAATCTAAAAAACAAGGATACAAACTATGAATGAACAATTTGAATTACCCTTAGAAACAGGTTCTACAAGGCTACAAAATGCCTTTAATACGTTTATTGCACGTCACCCAGAGGTATGGACGCTTTTTGAAAAACTAACCCTTATAGCCATACAGAAAGGCCATAGACACCTATCAGCCGATATGGTCATGCACCGCATGAGATGGGAATGGGCAATAGTTACCAACGAAAAGCCTTATAAACTTAATAACAACCTTACCCCCTACTTTGCTAGATACTTTCATAAAAACCACCCGCAACACGATGGTTTTTTCAACTTAAGAAAAATAACAGGAGACAAATAATATGAATAACGATAACATACCATTCGCGGATAAAGTACAATTACCTACAATTAGAGACCAATTTGCTATGTCGGCATTAGCATCATTGGATTTAAACGTCACAAGTGATACAACAATACCTGCTGATCTTCCAAAAATACATACAATCGTAGCTCGTCAGGCTTATGCAATCGCAGATGCTATGCTAAAAGCTCGTGCGGAATGAGTCGCCTTACATTAGATCAAATTCCCCACAAATATCATGCAGAAATAGCCAAGCAGCTATACCCACATGAAAATAGTAGTGCGACACCCAGTACCAAGCCTAAACAAACTGTTCGCAATGAACCATTGGAGCAGATCCAGAGAGAAACATACTACACAGGAAGCGTTTCTGTCTGCATTACGAGCTATCGCAGAAGGTTGCTCGACCCAGACAACCTCTGCGGAAAGTACTTTCTTGATGCAGCGAGGTATTCCATGCTTATCGCAGACGATACACCAGAAGAAGTCTCATACACAATTAAGCAAGTCAAAGTCCGTAAAAAAGAAGAAGAAAGAACAGAAATAGTTATTTTAAAGTTGAATCCAAATTAGAAATACAAAATTAATTAATGATTAACCCAGCGTTAGCTTTAATGCCTGCTAAAATATTTAGGACAGACGGATTACCAGATTGGTGGACTCAGCTAGAAAAAGATGCTGAGTCTTGTCCAACGTCCTCAAGGTGCAGGGGTCACTCGCACGGAATAAAACTTAAAAACTATGACGGAAAGAAAATTAAAACGTCAAAAACCAGTTGGACTCCTAAAACAAATAAAGGTAAACGCTTATACTGGTGACAGTTGCGTGAACTAATTAATAATTACTTGCATAACTATACTAACCCCGTTATGGGGTTAATATAGTCAATAGGGTCGCATATTGGAACCTGATCTCTGGCAAGGGATCGACTTAGCCGAAGGAGAATATCTTTCGGCTTCTTTATTTAAAAAGTCAACCTGCTTTGGTAATCATTTTGTAAGTCTATACCAAACATTACGTTTTAGCTTGTTATTGTTTAATACAAAACCATCAAAAGTATCTAGCTTTCCGTTCTTTTTAAGCTCGTTTAGAAAGCTATACATGCGGTGATTGCCTATCTTTAGCTTATCCTTGATCTGTTCAAACGTGTACCAACCGCTACCTTCAGGAAGTTTCTCTCTCCTGTTTAGCTCTTTCTGTAGCATAGAAGTCCAATCATCAGTACGTTTTGATTTCTGTTGCGACACGATATTTACCTCCGATTGATCTAGCCTGAAATATTTGATATTCGTTGTTTGGATAAACTTCTCCGAAAGCCCACCCGTGAGACCACATAAGGCTTCCTAGCTTTGCATCAGAATATGTCATATCTAATTTGCAAAGGCAACCGATTGCTCGCCCTTCTCTTGGTTCTAATGACCTTACACTAACTACGGCTATGTTATGTGTATGTCCATGTATGATATTGGACTGATAGCTATTAATGTGAGTTGCCGTTGCATTAGGGCCAGTTGCAAAGCCGTGTATAACTTTTAAGTGACCTATGCGATAAAAGCCTTCCCTTACTGTGTAAGGTATTAATTTAGCGTTCCAGCGTTTGCAGTACTCTTTTATTTTTTTAATGCCATCTGATGCATAGTCACGAACCATGCCTTTATCGCTATCAAGGCAGTCCCAAAGCCTGCGGTCATGGTTTCCCAGCATTAATACATTTTCTTTACCGCTTTTAAAAAACGCATTGGCAAATCTAAGTCCTGCTTCCCAGTCGTCTGACAAGGAAGCCTGTTTTTCTGCTTCGCTAGCTGCTTTACGCATATTGCGGAAATCCCAAAGATCTCCTGCAATAACCCTGATTTCTGGGTTATAGTCTTTAGTAAACGCAAGCAATGCCCTTACGGCATTTTCATCTTGCATGTCGCCATGAATATCGCTGCAAACAATAAACCTTTTGGGTTTCACAAATCACTTTGAAAAAGAAATGTGTATTCCAGCTTCAATAGCCCAACCAACTAAAACTGCAACACCAGCAGCACAAACAGACCAACCTATAAGTCTATTTTGATAATCTTCTAATTTAGTGACTCTACCATTGGTCAACTTGGTTTGTTCTTTAATTTCCTTTAAATCTTTGTCTTGATGATCAAGGCGTTGTTCGATTTTGGCAAACCAACTGTCGATTGAATTAGGGTTTATTTGCATAGGTGTTAAGGTTTAAATCCTCGTTTTTGTAATAAACTTAGTCGAACCATGTATGTCATGGCTTGCATGGTCATTCTCCATTGTCCATTTGTATAAGATATACCCTGATCTTTTTTTAATGCAGGGACAAATATAGGAGAGCCGTCCTCTAATTTAGAATTTCCATATATTTCTATTAAGGCATTGTATCTATCTTTGAATGATTCTGTAACAATGTAACTTCCGTAATATCTGTTAATTATACCAGAGTTGGCTAATCCACCATCATATGATGGCTTTTCAGACAGAACAGGAGATTGCGTAACAGTACCGCAACCCCCTGTCATTAAAACTATAAGGGAAATGAAGTAAAACCTTATAGAAATCATTCAGAAGTGTCTTTGCGAAGTTGATCGAGCGAATCGGCATTGATATCGTCAATAGCCTTATCTTTGTCTTTTTGGATCAACTTGGCTTGTGCGTTAGATTGCATTTCCGAAGTATTATTAAGCGATTGTTTTTGTTTAGAAAAATCAAAGAAACCAGCAATGGCACTAAATAAACTGGAAATAAAATCAAACATTATGGTTTAGGCTGAGAGTTTTGCCATGTGGTTACACCATTTTGTAAGCCCAAAGCAAAAGCATTCAATAATATTTCTACATTAGCATCTGTAGTTGCAGCTACCTTTACGCCATATGTATCTTCATACCAAGTAACCGCATCTAATAATGCCGTTGCTAAAATAGCTTCAGCGTCTGCGGACATATGGTTTTTATTACCTATTAATACTATGGTGCTAGATATTGAATTAGCATCTAAATTGCCTGCTGCAAATGCTGCTGGTATAGCCGTGGCTACCGATGATATTACAGGTGCATAGCTAGGATTCTTAGCTAATACTAATGGTACTGCGGTCTGAGCAGCCTGTGTTACAAACGGAGCAATGTTTTTAACATTAGCCGTTGGCGTATTTGGTGTGCTTACGCAACCCGAAACACTAAGAGCTAACAGGAGTGGTAGGATTAATTTTTTCATCGTTTATAACTGGTAAAGGATTACTTTTGAAATACGCCAAAGCCTCTAAAGCGCAAGCCCCAACAAAGATTGTTATAATCTCATGTTCAGTCGGAGTTGGTACATCTTTCATAACGGCAGCCCCAGCACTTTGACCAAATGCTGCGTAAAGGGCTGATATACCAGCGTTCCAGCATGAGGCTACTAAACCGTAGCCATAGTGTTCTGCATATTGTTTCCAGTTTTTCATGGTGTAGTATTGTTTGTTGTTATTGCTACATTGTTAGTTGTAACTGCTACATTGTTAGTCGTTAAAACGGCATTATTAGTCGTAATAACTACGGGCGTAGGATCTTGCAGGGTGAACAACGCTGGAGCTTGTGCTACGTTGGTTGTTACTAATGGCGTGTATGTATTTTGTGTTGTTTGCGATGTTGTTGTAGAGACAACTTGTAAAATCCAAGTTTGATTTGTTTCGTCCCAATAATAATTTTTTCCATCTATTGGATAAGGAATTGGCGCTTGCCAAGTATAAGTGGTTTTATTTAAAATCCATGATTGATATGGTTGTGAAGCGTAAAAAGCATTTTTTATGGGATCGTAATTATAACCTATTCCTGCAAAATTATAACCTATTTGCGGCTCTCCATCTGGAATATCTGAATTAGGCGCGTAATGAATTCCACCTTTTGTATTATATGATGTTTGTATCCATGTACCGCTTAAACCTAATTCTTCATTTATACGCGTTTGCGCGTTAATAATCCATGAATCATCAATAACAATTATATTTGTTACTTTATTATTAAAATCTATTTGAGCAAAATGCGCCATGTTAAAATGTAAATGTTCCAGAAGTTAAAAAATAACATATCTTATTTGAACCCACAATTACAACATTCATTGTACCGGTATAACTTGGAGTTGCTTTACTTGAAGGAAAAGCAATAGCCACTACGCCGCTACCGCCGCCAGCCGTTCCCGAGCCATTATAAGTACCGCCGCCGCCGCCGCCAGTATTTGCAGTTCCATTTATACCGGTAGGAGTGCCGCCATTACCGCCGCCTGTCCCACCGCCCCCTAAACCACCGCTACCGCCGCCATTACCGCTACCGCCGCCGTTACTACCGCTACCACCACCGCCGCCGCAATAATAATTTAAATCGTATGACCATTGAATACCATTGTCTCCCGGGCCGCCATTACCGCTAGTGGCATCATTATTTCCTGCATTACTCATGCCGCCGCCGCCACCACTACCAAATGGATAATATGCATTACCGCCATTTGATCCTAAACTTCCTGTAGAAGGGCCATAACCTACCCAACTACCGCCGCCGCCGCAAGCACCGCCGCTGCCAGTACCTGATGCTCCACCCGATCCATTATCGCCGCCAATTATACTTATACCAAATGATGTTATGGTTGTTGTATTTCCTTGCGATCCCGGATTAGTTGTAGTTCCGCCAGCACCGATTACGACTGCATAACCTGTACCTTTTGTTATCGAGGAAGTGCCAGTAATTGCGCCGCCACCACCACCGCCGCCTGAAATACCGCCACCACCGCTACCGCCACCTGAAACGGCTATATATGATACGGAAGTAGGTGCAGGCAATAACGCTAATTTCCAAAAAGCAAATGGCATATTTCCAAAATTTGCATTAACTTTATTGGAAAAAATACTATATCCAAAAAAAGCTAATGCAGATTTAACTAAAAAATCTTTTCGATTTAATTTCATAGCTTAGAAGTTCTGAACATAAGATCCGTAATATTTAGCAGCAGTAGCGTTATAGTAAAATGTATATACGTCTGTCTTACCTAATGTAGCAGTTTGTGTAGGAGCTGTACCACCAGCCCATAATATACCTGTAATGCCAGACCAGCTTACAGTTGTAGGAGTTCCTGATGCTGGTTGATGAATAGCAATGGTAATAACTTGTCCATCTTGTGCATTTGTAAACGCCATAGAAGCAGCCGTAGCGGACGTTAATGTAAGATCAAAGCTATTGCTTAAAGACCAATTAACTGAAGGAGAAGCTCCTGAGGTCACTGTGCTTGTTGCCGGTGTTAGAGCACGTTGAGCAGCAGCGGCCGTTGTTTGGCCTGTACCGCCATTCGCTATCGAAAGCGTACCAGCACTCACGACACCACTACTTGCTGATAGAGCACCTGTTAAACTCGTAGCTAGCGTAGTAGTTCCTGTAGCTGTTAAACTTGTAAATGTACCAGCAGCAGCAGAACTACCACCAATAGATACGCCATTGATTGCACTAATTGTACTACCTAAAGCCTGTGATGTGCTACCAAAAGTAATTGAGTTATTAGCTAATGCACTATTAGGAATTGCAGTAAATCCTGTACCAATAGCACCAGATGTTAATGTACCAACAGTAGTAATTGAAGATGAACCTGTATAAGTAGTCCATGATGGATTAGCTCCCGCTCCACCTGTAGTTAATAATTGACCAGATGTTCCAGCAGGAAGTGCAACCCAAGCAGAACCACTACGATAAAGTATAGCACCTTGAGTTGAGCTAAACGCATTATCTAAATAAGAACTTACTGTGTTATACGCAGGAGCAGCACTTGATGAAGTATTGTTGCCAAGAATTGTATTAGCAGCAGCATTGGATAAGCTAAAAGATAATGCTGGCGTCGAAGTAGATGTAGCAACGCTAGTAGTAAATAATGGGCTAAGTGATCCAGAACTAAACGATGTAACTGTGCCACCTGTACCTGTAGCCGATAAAGTACCGCCAGAGAAACTTACGCCAGTACCAATGGTTACATTTGAGAATCCACCTGCTCCGTTACCATAGAGAATTGAACTACCAGATGTTGCTGGTGCGTAATCTGTACCACTTGCAGCAATCGCTAATGTGTTAGCTCCAGTACGTTTTACTAAACCAGTTGTAGATAAACCTGTAATTGTATCTTGGCTAATTGTGCCACCTAATGATGTGCTTGTGCCAGCAATCGTAATTGCGCTATTAGCTAATTGTGCATTGCTAATAGTTCCAGAAAGTGCCGAGGTTGGTATTGTTGTACTAGCCGTCATAGCACTCGTACCATTGCCATAAACATAACCTGTTAATCCAGTAGTCCCTGTACCACCATATAAAGCACCTATTGCGTTTCCGTTCCATGTTCCGTTTGTATATGTTCCAGCCCATGACAATGTATTTGTTGACCATGAAGCATTAAAAGGTGCTACGTTGTGATAATCCCAAGTACCAGCAGCCGAACCATTATTTAATAATACTAAATAGATATATGCACCTGATTGTGTTGTGCATACAGTAGTCCCAGAATTATTCTGTACAGTAATTGTGCCTGACGACTGATTGTTATTAAATGAAAACAATGTTCCGTTAGGAAGGGTGGTAGCATCAGGTAGTTTAATAACCTGTCCACCAGAACCCGAAATAGCATAATTAGGTACTGATAAAGCCGTTAATACTATTGTTGTTCCACTTGCTGCTTGATTACTAAATCCTGAATAAAAGTTATTTGCAGATACATTACTATTACTATCACGAAGCACTACGCTATTAGCACCAGATGATGTAGTAACGCCAGTACCGCCATTAGCTACAGGAAGTGTTCCAGTAACTTGGCTTGCTAAATTAATTGGAGATAAACTACCACCAAGTGTTAGATTTCCATTTGTAGTTACTGTACCACTTAAACTAATTCCTTGTACTGTACCTGTACCAGATACTGAAGTTACTGTACCGCCTGTACCTGTGGCACTAATTTGAACTGAACCACTAGATGCATTAAGTGTTACACCTGTGCCTGCAATTAAGTTAGTTACACCAGCATTTGTAATCGTTTCATTAGGAAATGAGCCACTAACAGATATACCTGTACCAGCTACAGTCGCTGGAGTTGCAGTACCCGTACCGCCATTAGCTATAGCAACTGTGCCAGTAACATTAGCTGCATTGCCTGCAATGTTTCCCGTAATAGCAGTTCCCGGAATTGTTGTAGATGCAGTCATTGGTGAACTGTTGTTACCATAAACATAACCAGTTAATCCTGCTGCTGATCCTGTACCACCATTGGAAGTGTTTAAAACACCACGCATTGTAATATTGCCAGTTGTTGTAACTGGGCCACCTGTAAATGTTAAGCCGGTTGCATCGCCATTAACATCAATTGACGTAACAGTACCGCCTGTGCCCGTAGCACTAATTTGTACTGACCCTGTAGATGAATTAAGTGTAACACCCGATCCTGCGGTTAAATTAACAACACCTGCATTGCTTAAAGTTGTGTTACCGCCAAGTGCTACAGTTCCACCGCCAGACAATCCTGTTCCTGCCGTTACAGTAATTGAATTGTTTGCTAACGCAGTATTAGGAATGTTGGCTAATGAAATTGAAATATTAGGAGTTGTGGTTGGATTACTTACATTTGTAATCACGCCAGCTCCGTTGTTTGTGCTAATTGATGTTACAGTACCACCAGAATTTGTAGCACTAATTTGAACGCTACCTGTTGAAGAATTAATAGTAACATTACTACCAGCTACTATGTTTGTTACACCTGTGTTAGTAATAGTTTGATTAGGAAAACCATTTGCTACGGATATACCATTGCCTGCAACTAATGAAGGTGTTGAAGTACCTGTACCACCATTAGCAACTGTAAGAATTCCTGTAACCCCAGAACTTAGGGGTAATCTAGTTGCGTTAGTTAGGTCAGCGTATGTTGGTTGTCCTAAATTTGGGGTTACAAGAGTAGGAGAATTGGAAAGCACAACTGATCCAGAACCTGTGCTTGTGGTCACGCCAGTACCGCCAGAAGCTACGTTTAAAGTTCCAGTAACTTGAGTGCCTAAATTGATAGGTGATAATGAACCGCCAAGTGTTAATGAACCACTAGATGTTACCGAACCACTTAAAGTAATACCTTGTACTGTACCAGTGCCAGATACGCTAGTTACAGTTCCTGCGTTTAATGTAGGAAGATTAGTTAATGAATAATAGTTACCAGTTGTAGCAACTGTGGCTAATCCTGTAATAGAACTTGCTGGAATAGTGCCAGAAAGAGCAGATGTTGGAATGGTTGATGAAGCAGTAATACCATTAGCACCATTGCCAGAAAGGTAACCATTTAATACAGTTGAAAATGTTAATGTACCAGCACCAGTTACTGGAGATCCACTAACTGTAAATCCAGATGGAGCAGATAAACCTACGCTAGTTACTGAACCACTACCAGCAGTAGATGAAAGAGTACCACCACTAAATGATAATCCACTACCTACTGTTACTGGACTAAAACCACCCAATCCGTTACCATATAAGATAGATGTTCCAGATGTAGCAGGAGCATAGTCAGTACCACTTACTGCGGTTGCCAATGTATTAGCAGCAGTACGTTTAACAATACCAGTAGAACTTAAACCTGTAATAGTATCTTGGCTAATGCTTCCACCTAATGCAGTACTTGTGCCTGCAATAGTAATTGAATTGTTGGTTAATTGAGCGTTAGTAATAGTACCAGATAATGCAGTAGTTGGAATTGTAGTAGATGCCGTTACATTATTTGTGCTATTTCCGTATAAATAACCAGTAAGTGTAGTAGTCTTTAAACTATTAAATGCACCAGCATTTGGTGTTGTTTGACCAATAGATCCATTGAAAACTGAAGTATCACTTAATGGAGTAATGTTACCTAAATTGAGAGTGATTGATGGCGTAGTAGTTGGATTTGTAACAACTGAACCTATGCCGTTTTGGCCTGTAACTGCTACGCTAGTAACAGTACCACCAGAGTTAGATGCGCTAATTTGAACCGATCCTGTGGCAGAATTAACAGTTATATTAGAACCAGCTACAATACTTGTTACACCAGCATTGCTCAAAGTTACTGAGCTTCCAAGTTGTGCGTTGCCACCACCGCTTAAACCAGAGCCAGCAGTAATTGTAATAGAGTTATTAGTAAGCTGACTATTTGTGATGCCAGATAATGAACCGCCTAATGTAAGGTTACCAGAGGTTGTTACTGTGCCTGATAAAGTAATTCCGTTAACACTTCCTGTACCGCCTACACTAGTTACAGTACCAGCATTGAGAGTTGGCCTATTAGTAAGGTCGTAATAGTTACCAGTTGTTGCTACAGTAGCTAAACCAGTAATAGTTGAAGCTGGTTGAGTACCTGTTTGGTTCGCACGTTGAATAGCATAAGCCTGTGCAGCAGCAGCAGCTCCAGCAGGATCATAAGCATTAGTAGATGTAAATGCTGCACTACCTAAATTGCCAGTAAGGCTAATATTAAGTACTGGAGTTGTTGTAGGATTTATAACTGAAGCTACTACACCATTATTAGTTGTAACGCTAAATGAAGTTACAGTACCGCCTGTACCTGTAGCAGTTAAGGTGTTACCAGTATAAGTTAATCCACTTCCAATAACTACGTTGCTAAAACCACCAGCATTATTACCAGAAAGAATTGCATTACCTGTAGTAGCTGGTGCTTTTGTAGCAAACTCAGATTGTAAATCGGTTTGACTTTGTATGTTACCAGTAATGTTACCCCATTGTGCAGATGTTTGCGTGTTAGATAATACGTTATTGGTAAATGCTAAACCTGTACCAATAGTAACATTTTGAAAACCACCATTGTTATTACCAGCAAGTATTGAATTACCGCTAGTTTGTCCTGCTGTATTTGTAGCGATAATCTGACCATTGCCTGTAGCAGTAATAGATACGCCACTAGGAACTACGATGCTTCCATTTGTAAGAGCATTTGTGCCTTGTTGTTTTTGAACATTTACTTGAGCTATTGCAGCAACTGCACCCAAGCAAAATAAACTGATGGCTTTAATAAATTTCATGGAATTAAGATAATGTTCCGGCAGCAGGTACAATCGTATCAAGAACTTGATAGTTTGTTCCGTTCCAGACTAAGTGAATTTCGCCAGCAGGGGTGTATTGATCTGAAGTAAATGTGCAAAGAATTGGATTAGTTATGCTCGTATCATATACGTTTATAATTACTCCAAACGCCGTTCCTGTACTAAATCTAAGATACACATGTGCACCGGGATTCAAGCCATATCCACTAACTATGCAGTTTCTTGATCCGGGTGTACCAAATAAACTAATCCATTCAGTATGTAGATTGCTTGTTGGGCTTACTGTAAATGTTGTACTGCTATTACTTACTTGAGCATGATAAGAAACATAAAATCCTGTAGGTGCAGGTACATTGTAGCCCGGATTATAAAACTCTACATAACCAGCACCATAAGTAATAAAATTACCTGTGTTAGTTAATCCCTGTAATTCCATCCAGTAAGGAAAACTGTTTTGCCCTTCTAAACCTACATCAGTAGCTGCTTGACTTAACACAAAGCTCATTTGTGTAGCATTACCAGCTAACCAAGCCTGATAAGTAATATTGGAATTAATATTAGCTTGATATACAGTTTGTGTAATTGATGGAGTTATTGCGCTTGGACTTGTTGAAAACACAAGTTGCATGTACACAATATTTGATAAATCTACGGCAGCATTATTAGAATCAAAAATACTAACATTAACTGACGCAGCTCTACGCACCCAAAATTGAGGTGCTAAACCTGTCTGAACATCAACAGGCCCTACTGGTGGATTAGATACCAGCGAAAATTGTACGTTTATAGGTAACTGTTGATAGTATGCCATAAAATTAGTTTCCAAATATTTGAACCGAAATGCATCCGGAATTTTCTAATCTACTAAGACTAGATTCCCAACAAAAGATTTGTAGCGAATTTGTAGTGCGTGTGCCTGTATATCCGGGTACTGCACCGCAAATAATATTGTTATCACCTGCTCCACAAGCTACGCCGTTTTGTGCACCTGCACTACCAGCAAAGCTAAAATTAGCATTAGATAAAGGATTGGTGAAGTTAATGGTATATATGCCCTGTCCATTATAAATAACACTAGATACATTCCAAGCCGTACCTAAAATGTTACATGGTGAACCATAATTAAGTTGGCTCGTGCCATCAAAAACCACCCATGCTTTACAAAGATTAGCACCTATTAATGTTTGTGATAAAGGCAGCCAATAATTTGTATTGTTTAAGGCATTTCCTAAATTAGGACTACCAGAAGTACCTGTTTGGCTTACATAAACGCCATAAGGATATGTGCTGCCATTTTGATAACTAACTATATTATTGGTATAATATGCGGTATTTGAATCATATTCAGGTATGCCTGCCTGCATTGCATAATTTATATAATAGGATATCCAATAAAATAATCCGTTCATATCTTCTAATGCAGGTTGATTTGTGCCAACTACTGCTGAAGGCCAACCACCAGCCCAATATGATCCAGAATTTACTCCCTGTATTGTATTTGGATTTGTACTAGTAGCAGGAGTACCCGCAACAAGACTTCCAAATTGACCTACGGAAGAAGGGGCTGAAGAAGAAAATAAAGCAGGCGTTTGCCTTAAAAGTTGTGGAGTTGGTGTAGGCATGATGTTATTTAACTACCTCTAATGAAAAGTTATTACCAGTACTTGAATATAAAGAAACAGAAGAACCGCTATCTTGTATAAAAGTAACCTCAAACCACGTTGGATTACCTACTGCTGAAATTTTGATCAAACCAGTCGTGCAGGAAATATAATTTGTAGGTAAACCAACATCGCTAGAATCGCAATTACCTGCATAGTTGTTACCATTGCTATCTTTTATTTTAATTTGTCTATTACCACTTGCGGTTGATGCTACGTTTAAAGAAGCGGACAGACGAACATAAGTAGCACCTGATGGTACTGGTATATATGCAGGGTTTGAAGATGACCAAACAGAATAATCATCATATGAAGTACCTGTCCAATTTACTGCTGATTCAACATTACTTGTAAAAGTTTGAGAAGAACCTGATGCGGTACAATAAACGCCACCGCCTGTTGTGGATAAAGTACCTGCACTATAATTTAAACCAGATCCAATAGTTACTGAAGTAATTTGTCCAGTAGGATTTGAAACTCTTAAAATAGGGCTATTTGATACCCCAATAGATGGATCTAACAAATATGTATGTGTTGCAAAAACAGTAGTGCCAGAAAATATATTATTATATGGACTTGCTGATGTTGATGTAAAAGTAGTCGGACTTGCAAAATTATATCCTATTCCGCTATAAAGCGATGAACCATCTCCAAAAGTTAATCCAGATGAATTAGATGTTATAGATCCTTGTAATGAAACTGTATTTGTAAACTGTGTTGGCCCAGAAAATGTATTAGTATCAGAAGAACCTGCTTGCACTATACCATAACGATTTGTGGCAGCAGGACTTTGATTAATATAAAGCATTGTAGCACTATTGAGGTTTGCATAACCTGCAAGTGTAGTTGCGCCTAAATCTAATTTTATATAATTTACATTTGCATGAGATGCTATTGCAGAAATACTTCCACCCATAGCAATGCCAAATAATGAGTCATTATCAGCAACTACATTTAATTGACCACTTAATCTCATTTCCTTACCAGATCCTGCATTAGCAGTTACTGTTGGAGTAAAATCAATAGGTTGTGCTGATGTAGCCACTTCTGTTCCTACTGATAAAGTTGTAAATTGTGCAGAATTGCCAGTATTACCGCTAGCATTAGCACTTAATATTCCACTTGTTAAAGTAAGACCTGATCCTATTTTCAATGATTGTAAATGGTTAGATCCATCTACATACATCATATTATTAGTAACTGATGGAGTAGTACTAAAAGTAACAGTTCCAGTAATGTATGGATTATTAATGGGTGTTTGTTGAGCTAATGCACAACCAAACAATAAAGGTAAAAATAATAATTTTGTATATTTCATATTAAGCATATGCTATCCAAACTAATGTGTGGGTGGTATCTGAAACAGGCGAACTTAAAGCTACTGAAAAACCAGATGATGTTATTGAATCTGATACAACATTAGCAAACAATGTAGTCAAATTGCCAGATGTACACATTACAGATGCGCTAACATAAGTAGGTGTTGGAGATATTGTACCAAAAAAAGGTATAGTATAAATACTAGTTGATCCACTTACTAAACGTGCTGGATCTAATGCACTTTTGCCATACGCAAGAACTATACCTCCGGCTACATTGGCAGCAGATATTTGTGCAGAACCAAGGCTTGCGTTATCAAGTTCCATTACGTCATTAGTGTTACGCAAATTGTTAATTTGTGTACCACCGTTAATTTGTATAATTCTTTCGTTAGCCATGATTTTAAGTTCCTACTGATGTAACTCTTATACCGCCTGTACTTGTTACTCTTGTATAACCAGCGCTTGTTACACGAGTGCTACCTGTACTAATAACAATTACGTTTATTCCAACACCCATAGGTGCAGGTAAAAATTCTGTCAATAACGCCGATCCTATTGGTGCATCACTTGATATTAGATAAGTCAAAGTCATATTTTGATTATCTGTAAGAGTAACAAACCCCGGAAGTATTAAATTTAATAATTTTTCAATAGATGCTAATGTATTATCGCAATAATTTAAAATAATTTGTAGTTGTATAACCAATCTATATTGTATGTCCGTAAGATCGGTTTTGAAAGCAATTGATGAAGCATAAGTTTCCCATATACCTTGAAGATTTGTATTTTGAGCATAATTACGGAAACCATTGGTATTTCCACCACCACTATAATTTACAAATCCAAAGAAATAAGGAGAAGGCGATACTGGATTAATATTTCTAGGAACACCCACATATTTACCAATAACATCTAATTGAGGCCCTACTGCCGTATCTATGTTATAAGCTAATTCAATAGCAGTAAATATATCATCAGCCAAAGCCTGCTTAACCATCAATGCGGTCAATCTTTGAGCATTGGTTTGATCAGCATATTGATATATTAAACGCTCTACATAGTAATTACTTAATTCGACCAAATTAGTCGAAGGATTCTGCCCTGTAGTAGGAGAACTCGAAGTATCCCAGACTGGAGCAGTTTGTGACATTAGCTTGTTAAGTTAATATTAGCAGCAGGCAGGCTAAATTGATAAGCAATAGGAACGCCGGTTACTAAAAGCGATGATACATTTAATATTGATACCCATGTAGAGTTATCAAAAGAAACAAAAGCATTACTTACATAGCAATTAGGTGCTAATGTTAATAATGTTTGAGTAAGAGAACTTGCAGCAGCAGATTGTCCTATTCCGTAACTTGTTAATGAAGCAAGTTCTGTAGCAAGATTGC
>Ga0208616_1000129_pt1 | contig 25966 bp, 22 predicted proteins | sample CryBogCBE16Oct07_FD_184575 | JGI IMG/M metagenome (GOLD analysis project Ga0208616, IMG submission 184575) | Freshwater microbial communities from Crystal Bog, Wisconsin, USA - CBE16Oct07 (SPAdes) (version 2) | ecosystem: Environmental > Aquatic > Freshwater > Lake | place: Crystal Bog... | reverse complement strand
GGGCGGACTTGTCGTTACAATTACAGGATACGGAATCCCGGGCGACTTCATGTTTGGTGGAGCGCCCATTGCAGGATACCTAGAGAACACAACCACAGACTCACAACCGATTGGCATCACACCCATTATCACGTGGGTACCCATCAACGACGTCACTGCAACCAACTGGGTTAAAGTTAATAATTATCAATAAGGACACAGCATGTCAAGTACATACTCACCAGACCTAAGAATTCAACTGATTAGCACAGGCGATCAAGCCGGTACATGGGGAACAACGACCAATACCAATATGGGCGGTATTATTGAGAACGCAATTGCCGGGGTGCAAAGTGTTGTTGTGACCGCTACATCCCAAGCCTTGACTGCGCTCTACGGTGCAGTGGATCAGGCACAAGGTGCCGTGCTTAGTGTAACTACAACTCTCTCATCTAATTTCAGTATCTTTGCACCACCCAACAGCAAACAGTACACAATCTATAACAACACATCATACGTATTAAGTATTTATGTGAGCACGGTCCTTGGTAATACAACGCCTAAGGGAACTCCCATTTCAATCCCCGCCAACGGGGTTGCTACAGTCTGGACAGACGGTACGAACTTTTACCCACAAAACAATTACTTCCCCAGTGCAGTAAATATCAACGGATCAGTAACTGCCACCAACCATATTGGCGCGGGTACAGGACTCACAGGCACAGCATCGGGGTTATCCATCGGAGGTAACGCGGCAACAGCTACATCTGCTACTAGTGCAACTACCGCAACCACAGCAACCACAGCCGGTACTTGTTCGGGTAATGCGGCTACTGCAACGGCTCCTGCCTCTGGCGGTTCGTTTATTACCTCTAGCAATATTGGTAGCCAGTCGGTCAGCTATGCTAGTTCGGCAGGATCAGCAAGCACAGCCGGAAGTTTATCAAGTACGCTTGGGGTATCGGGTGGGGGTACAGGCGCTACATCTGTAGCGGGTATTCTCTCGACTCTTGGCTTTGCCGGACAATCCCTTGGGAACCCCGGGTATTATTATTTACCCAACGGGATGCTAGTTCAATGGGCCAGTAACATAGGATGGGCGACTGTTAGTTTCCCAATTACATTCCCAAATTCTATTTTAGTTGCCACCGCCGTGCGTTACTCTGGTAGTGGTTCAATTGGTGAATTTGGTGTAACTTATAACAATTCGACTATAACCCCCGCTTCAAACGGAAACACTGGTCCTTGGTCTTATATTGCATTAGGACATTAATGGATCCGTTTACCCTAGCGATGATGGCGATTGGGGCTGTAAAGTCCGGCGTAGCCATGTACAAAGAAGCCAAGGCGGTTGGCAAAGAAGCTATGGGTGTGATGACTGAGATTTCGACAGGGCTTAGTAATTTCTTTGAACACCAAGATAAGGCAGTCAAGCAAGATGAAGAAAAGCGCAAAAATCCGCCTAAAGGTAAAAGTCTACAGGCCATTGCTCTTGAAAACGTCATTCGAAAAAAGCAACTTGAGCAAGCCGAATATGATCTCAGACAAGCTCTCATCTATGATTCACCTCCAGAACTCGGAGCTATTTGGGAAGATTTCCAAGCCGAGCGAGCCAGACTAAAGCAAGATCAAGCTAAGTTTGACGCCGCTCAAAAAAAAAGGATGCACGTGAAGCTAGGGAGAAACAAGAGACTGCGGACGAGTGGGCATTTCGATTCGTGCTCTGTGTATCTATTCTCGCAGTTGCGATCACAATTTTTGGGCTCATGTACTACATTCGGGAAGACTACGAAGCGCGTAGAAACGATGACCCTTGGTACATAGAATTTAAGAAGAAGTTTAACGATGATGGTAAAGAAATTGAGTGCTATAAAATCTTTCGTGAGACTGGCTACCTTCCTAAGTATTGCCCTCGGTAGCGGGTGCGACGATAGGTACAGATATCATTGCCAGGATCCTAAACATTGGAGTGATGATGACTGCAAACCGCCCTTCTGCGTCGCCACGCAAACCTGCCCCGAGTATTTTGCAAAACCTATTAATGGCAAAACCCAAGACAACTGAACAGCTTAATGCTGAGACAAACCGGTTTGTTATACGGATGTTTAGCATCGCCTTGGTTTTTATTGTGATCCTCTTTGGGTATAGTATTGTCTTTACCGAGCAACCCCTCTTTAACGAAGCCCCTGCTGACAAGCAGATCTTTACAGTACTTACCCTTATTGGTGGGCAGTTGCTGACCATACTGGCTAACTATATTTCCAAGTCAGGCAATGCAACCCCATCGTCCTTCAATCACTGCCCCCCTATGGCGTCTACAATCAAACAAGAAGAGAAACTGATAACCGCTCTTGAGACTAGACCCGTAGTTCCCGCTACACCGAAGCCATCCCCCTTTGGTAATCCTAACGAGAGGCCACCCATATGAATCGTGCACAAATAGAACTCATTGTCTTTCTATTGCTAGGAATCTCATCTTACTTTTATGGTCACCACCAAGGCTACGAGGAAGAACGTCTAAATGTTCAAGGCGCTATTGAAGAGGCTAACGCTTCTGCCAGAATGACAGAACAAGCCCTCAACGGAAAAATCAACGACCTATCCACCCAACTTGAAAAGGTGCAAAATGATGCTCAAAAAGAAATTGCTAAGCGCGATAGCGCTATTGCTACTGGTAAGTTGCAACTCTATGTCCGGACTAAAACCCCAGTATGTGCCCCCACAAATGCCCCCGCTCCCGGCGGATCTGACACCGCAACAGCCCAACTTGACCCAACGTTTGCTCAATCTCTTGTCGCCGTCACAGACGACGGGGACACCGCAATCCGTAAACTCAACGCGTGCATCGCAACCTATAACCAAGTAAGGGATATGATAAATGGAAGCACAACAACTCGCTGAAATAGCAAAGATAGATTTAGCTCATGCTGAGGCTCTTATACCCGGCATGGAAGCCGCCATTCAGACTGCGGAGCTAAATACTCCCGAACGCTTAGCCGCGTTCATTGCCCAGTGTGGGCACGAGTCTGATGGCTTTAGATTCTTTGAGGAAAACTTGAATTACCAAGCCGCGTCGCTTATACGGACCTGGCCTACCCATTTCAATGAGGAGAACGCTAATGAGTACGCGCACAACCCAGAAAAAATCGCGAACAGGGCGTATGCTAACCGCAATGGAAATGGAGATGAAGAATCGGGAGATGGCTGGACGTATCGAGGCAGAGGCGCGATACAGCTTACCTTTAAGGAGAACTACGAAGAGTGCTCCCGTGACTTGGGATTCGATTTTGTCTCAAATCCTGACGCTGTCTCAACGCCTGAAGGGGCGCTTCTTACTGCCGGTTGGTTTTGGAAAAGAAAAAAACTAAACCACCATGTCGATAATAATGATTTTGTTGCATTGACAAAAGCCGTAAACGGCGGTACCATTGGCTTAGAAGACCGCATGGCCCGCTATGAGCACGCCATGTCCATACTGGCTTAATCGAGACTTACCGTGCCATTACAAAAACTTCAATTTCGTCCAGGCGTCAATAGAGAAGCAACTTCGCTTGCCAACGAAGGCGGATGGTTCGATTGTAATAACATACGGTTTCGCTCTGGGTACCCAGAAAAAATAGGCGGGTGGACCGCAGATGGCGGGCAAACAACATCCGCTCTTAAACCCCCGTCTAACCCTGCCCCATCTTACCCGGCTTCCTTTTGGGGAGTTTGTCGTAACTTGTGGGCGTGGTTAAATCTTACCGGATATAGTCTACTGGGGCTTGGTACTAACCTAAAGTACTACATACAAAACGGTATTGGCGGTGCGTTCAACGATGTAACCCCTATTCGGTACACCACTTCTGCGGGTGCAGTTACCTTTACAACGACTGCCGGTTCTAAGATTATTACCGTTACCAACTCGGGCAACGGCGCACAGGCTAATGACTTTGTTACTTTCAGCGGAGCAACTAGCACCGACGCTACGCTTACTGCCACGTACCTGAACGCAGAGTTCCAAGTCATTGCCATCACGGGGGCAACAACCTATACGATTCAAGCACCTGTTGCCGCAACTTCAAGTGGAACGCAAGGCGGATCTGCTACCGTAGGTACCTACCAAATTACAACGGGTTCAGATATCTATACCACTGCCGTAGGTTGGGGTGCCGGTGGTTGGGGCGGGGTAGATACAGGCTATACATCGACTGGGTGGGGGCTTTCTGCTCCTCAAGGTTTAGGTATTGGCGTGCAGTTAAGGCTTTGGTCATCTGCAAATTACGGACAAGATTTAATCATTAACCCCTCTGGTGGGGCGCTCTACTACTGGGCAGTGAACTCAAACCCATCCATCTATGACCGTGCGCAGACGATGGTTCCCGGGGGTTCGATTACTACCTCAGCCGGTACGTTCAGCGTTGACTCAACATGTCCAAATCTAGTGAACTATGTCATTGTGTCCGATTCGTCGGACTTTGTGATTGTGTTTGGTTGCAATGATCCATCAGGTACTGTACTGGGCGCACAGTTTGAAACTGTCTTAGACCCCCTTGCCGTTCGTTGGTCAGACCAACAAAACGCAGGTACATGGCTTCCCAGTGCTACCAACCAAGCCGGTAGCTACCGCCTATCTCAAGGTTCGCAGATCGTCACTGCGGTGCAGACCCGTCAAGAGATATTGATCCTGACCGATAGCGCCATCTATTCCATGCAGTACCTTGGACCACCCTATGTTTGGGGCTTTCAAATACTGGGCGACAACATGTCTATCATGGGTCCCAATGCCATAGTTTCTGTTAATAACATTACTTACTGGATGGGGTATAACAAGTTTTATATCTACTCTGGTACGGTGTCCACCCTCCCCTGTTCGGTACGTCAATACATCTTTGACAATATCAATTTATCTCAATCAAATCAAGTATTTGCAGGGACTAATGAAGCCTACAATGAGATAGTTTGGTACTACTGTTCTACCAATTCCAATACCGTAGACTCCTACGTTATCTACAACTACCTTGACCAAACATGGTATTACGGGCAAACTAACTCCTACAACAACGTAGGACGTACATCATGGTTATACAGCCCACTACGCCAAAATCCAATGGCTACTGCTTACGGCAGTTTGCTCGTTTATCATGAAGAGGGCGTCGATGATGGAACAACTAACCCACCTTCTCCTATCGATGCCTACGTGCAAAGTTCTGATTTTGATATTGGCGATGGCAATAATTTTGGATTTGTTTGGCGTGTTGTTCCTGATGTGAACTTTACGGGGTCTTACGCTAACAATCCGTCGGTTAATCTGACTCTGCTTCCCCGACAAGATCCCGGTACTGGGTATGGGCAGTCAAATAATCCTGCGGTTGTGAGTACACAAAACTACACTAACACACGAGAATACATTGTTCAGCAGTTTACGCCACAGATTTACGTCCGTGCAAGGGGTAGACAGATGGCAATTAAGCTAGAGTCCACTACAATTGGAACCCAGTGGCAGTTAGGCGTACCGCGTATCGACGCTAGACCAGACGGAAGAAGATAATGTCACAAGTTAATTCGATTGCACCCAGACTACCGGCGGCTCCTGAGGAGTACGATCAGCAGTTCATGCAACAATTACTGAACACTCTTCGCCTGTATTTTAATCAGCTCGATAACGCCGCGCCCATTGCCGCCGCGGCTCAAAACGTAGGCACTACCAAAGTTGTCACTGCGCTTACTTTTAGCCAACCAACGCCCAATGCCAACCCAGTAACGTTTCAAGTCAGTCTTCCTACACAAGCAGATTTAACCCACCTTCGTAAAGGCGATGTGTATTACGATACCTCCGCTAGTAATGTTTTGAAAGTAAAAGTATGAGCCTACATTTAGCCGCCCAACACCTCTCCACCAAAGGCCGTGGAGACGATACTGAACTTGTTCACATGACCAAAGGTGAAGTTGCAGGACTACATGCGCTTGCAAAACGCCACGGTGGTAGCCTTACTAAAAACCCCGAGACTGGCTTAACTGAAGCCGGGTTCCTCTCAAACATCCTCCCTGCTATCGTTGGTGGCGCTACCGCTATATTTGCACCTGAGGCTCTTCCTTGGGTTGCCGGCGGTCTTGGCCTTGCTACAGCTTCAAAGACCGGTAGTTTAGGTTCTGGTATTGCCGCAGGACTTGGCGCTTATGGCGCAGGAACACTGACTGCCGGGGTTGCGGGTCTAGGCGCCACGACTGCCGCATCTAACTTAGCCGCCCAAGACATAGCCTCTGGATACGGTAGCCAGATTGCCACAGATGCCGCAGGTAACGCAGTGGAAGGAAACGCCCAAGATGCACTCCTTAACCGTACAGCGGATAGCGTTGCCCAGTCTGGTCTTAATAATACCCTTGCCACTGGAGCTTCTGCGGCGGCCTCTGATCCTTCAGCATTAGCATCTCAAATGGGTGGATGGGGTTCTGTAGCTAAAGCCGCAGGAATGGCGGCGGCTCCTGTACTTGCAAGCTCAATGGCTAACGGGGCTACTAATCCCGGTGCCGGTTCTAACACGGGTACTATCGATCCCTATACATTCTCACGCAACCAAGTTCCTGCATCTAAGATGACCCCACCGCTCATCGGTGCTAAATATCAACCCGGTCAGGATACTAGCCAACGGCAGTATTTCAACAATGAATACACGGCCGGTACACCTTATCAATATACTGCCGCTGAAGGCGGTCAAGTGCCCGGATACGCTCCCGGGGGTATGGTATCTCCTAAACCCGACATGACCTCCGTAGGAGGCAATATGAACGCCCCTATGGCTTATAACCATAGCAGAGTGTTTGCAACTCCCACACAAGCCCCAGTACCTCAACACGTACTTAAGATGGCAGGAGGTGGACTGGGTGCTTACTCCGATGGCGGTCAAATGCTCAAAGGTCCCGGTGATGGTATGTCTGATTCCATCCCTGCAACGATCAACCAAAAGCAACCTGCACGCCTTGCAAACGACGAGTTCGTAGTACCCGCCGATGTTGTATCTCACCTTGGTAATGGGTCATCCGATGCCGGGGCTAAGCAACTCTACGCCATGATGGATAGAATTCGCCAAGCTCGCACGGGTACAAAGAAGCAAGGCAAGAAAGTCAACCCAACTAAGTATATGCCCGCATGAGTAAAGTTCTACCCGCAGACTGGATTGGTACTCACTTGGCTGATACGTCAGCTAAGGAGTTTGTCTGTCTGCTATTTAATATCTTTGAGACTTGGGACGATTTAGTTGATAAAGACAAACCGCTATCAGATAAAGATATCAGCGATGCGTTTCGTAGGGCAATCGTGTACTTGCCGGTCAATCCCTTTTACAATCGACACTTCGGGGTTTTATACCCGCTAGTCGTCTCAACCATTACGGCTTGGGAGACATCCAATAGCCTACACAAAATAGCAGAGAGCGATGCCGCTCTTGCTGAGGCTTACACACTGAGGAAGTTACTGATTACAGTAGTTGTCGAATGTGTGCGAATTGTTCATGGAGATGAAGCGGCGTTTTCTGCTTCTCTCGCAGGGTGGGGTGCATCTGCACGTAATGACCCATACCAAACTTTCTTAGGAGAATCATTATGAGTTGGATGGGAAGCAGTGGCGGGTCTTCATCTTCGCCTACACAAACAACGACAACCTACAACGGCGTGTCCGCCTATGCGGCGCCTTACGTTCAGAACATGCTTGGACAAGCGCAAGCACTGACAAGTAATCCCAATATGCCCTTGTACCAAGGGGCACAAAACGCAGACTTTACTGATCTGCAAAATCAGTCGTTCACTGCCGGTCAAAACATGACTGTGGCGCCTCAACTGGGTGCGGGTACAACTGCGGCTCAAGGGGCTACCAATAACTTACTCAATACAAGTTATACACCCACAACACAAGGTTGGAATCAGCAAGCCGCTAGTGACTTAATGAACCCCTACGTGATGTCATCTTTGGCGCCACAACTTGCATTGCAACAACAGCAACAAGGGATGCAACAAGCCCAAAACCAAGCACAAGCTACACAAGCCGGTGCATTTGGTGGTTCCCGGATGGGCGTGCAAAACGCACTGCAAAACCAAGCTAATCAATTAGCTCAGAACTCTTTGGTCGGCAATGCCCTCAACAGTGCTTATACAAATGCACAGAATCAATTCAATACTCAACAAAACCTGCAAGCGAACCAACAGCAGTTTGGGGCTAACCTTGGGCTACAGGCTAACCAAGCGGCGCTCACCGGAGCGAATACGCTCAACACACTGGGTAACTCACAGAACGCGCAACAGACAAATAATATCAATACGCAGAACGCACTGGGCACTCAACAGCAACAGAATCAGCAGAACATTATCAACACGCAAATGCAAAACTTTGCGAACCAACAGAACTATCCGTATCAGCAACTGAGCTATATGCAGAATATGTTATCTGGTTTGCCAATTGCGTCTTCTACATCTAACGTCTACCAAAACCCTTCGCTCACTTCACAAGTAGCCGGTCTGGGTACTGCCGCACTCGGGGTATCTAAACTAGCCGCTAAGGGTGGTAAAGTTGCTAAAGATAAATTCTTACGCCGTGAAGAGATGGCGGGACTTGGTGCAGGGGCAGTTAGCCGTGCAATGAAAGGTTCAGTATGATACAGCCCGGACTCGATAAACTATCTCTGCAAGAATTACAGCAAGCTGTGATGGGGATGAACCCTGCGATTAAGCCCTTTGAAGCTTTGGGTGCGTTGCAAAAGCGGGTTAAAGACCAAGAGATGAAAAACTCTCAGGTTATGCAGATGCCAGACCAACCACCCGTTGCTCAGGCCGCAATGCAACAAGCTCAACAACTTGAACAGCAAGTTCAGAATCCATATATGGCAAGCGGTCTTGGCGCCGCTCCTGTAGCTTCTCCCGTGCAGTCTGGTCAAGGTGTAGCGGCTATGGCTAGTGGTGGTAGCACCGCTGATGGAAGTATGGTATCTGCGCCCGCAGTATATGAGGATGACTCCACCCTTGCGGATCTTGCCGCCCTTGAGAAATCTTACGATACTCCACAGCACAGCTCACCTATGTTTGCGGGAGGTGGGGAAGTGAAGCATTTTGGTGGGGGAGGCCAAGGGCTAACGCCGGCCGAACAATTACAACAAGAACACGCATCATTTTTAACTGGCCTTCAAAATTTTGGTGCGGCGGCTAAAGACATAGCGACATTACCAGGCCGTGCAATAGCCGGTATAGCTAATACGGGTATCCGTGGAGTTCGGGCGATAACGGGCGCAGATATCCCATATATGTTTGGTAATGACCCCAACTACACCAATAGTATGACGCCGTTTACGGACACGCTTAATACACAACGCGAAGCGGCAAATACAAACCCCAATGATCTTAGACTTGCACAAGGCGCTGTAGGTACTCCTGCAAATGGAATACAACCCAATGCAACAGGCACTCCTACGCCTACAACCCAACAAGGTACTCCTGCGGTTAATACTGCCGCCAACCCATTTGCACAACCTGCGCCACAAGCGACAACACAAACCTCAGGTCCGGGGCTTGCCGGGGCAAAGTCTGGTATGGGGTTAAATTTAAACACCGCAGGTGTGGGTTTAGGTGCGGTTAAGCCACTGACTGAAACTGTTGATTCCCCAGAACAAATGCTTGCAACACGCAATAAATTCTTAGGTACCGCAGAAGATAGAAAAGCCGCTCACGCAGAAGAATTAAAACCGTTCCAAGATATTGCTGACGACTACAAAAAGAACATCGATAGCGAGAAGAACAATCGCACGGCAGAGGCTTTGATTGCGGCGGGTCTTGGCATTGCAGGGGGAACTTCACCTAATGCTCTAACTAATATTGCCAATGGCGCTAAAGAAGGTCTTGCCGCTATACAAGCATCTAAGAAAGCTGAACAAGAAGCTAGAGATAAGATGGCAAGTGCTAACTTACAAATGGCGGCGGCGAAAATTAGTCTCAATAAGGGTGACAAAGAAGAAGCCGATAAGTTCATGACGAACTACTATACTGATAAGCGTCAAGCTGATATGTACAACTTAACTGCGCAACATTATGCTAATAGTGATGCGGCTGAAGCCATTAAAGCTAAAGCGTCTATGCTTTCTGCGCAAAACTCTGGCGTGCTAAATCAAAATATGATAAATTGGCATGACACACAAGTAAAAGAACAAGCGTTGAAAGCCACTGCGGACTCATTAACAAAACAGATTACAGAGTATATGAAAGTACCATCGGCTTCAAATAAAGCCCTTGCCGCACCGCTACAGCAACAATTGCAAACAATTCAAGGGGAACTTGCAAAGTTGGGTGGTATACAATCTCCTTACGCCCTTAGTCCTCAAGCCGGTAACAAAGTTCTAGACTTTAATTCAATCAAGTAATATGGCCTATTCGATTCGCCTACCTGACGGTACGCTAGTTAATAACATACCGGATGATCTCGATCCTGCGGCGGCAAAGGCTAAGATTCAGGCTTCGATGCCTGATCTCTTTAAAGAACAAAAACCAGACGAATCGAAGCAAGGCTTTATGCCCGCATTGGAGTCGGGATACGAAGGACTCAAGGGTAATCTAGCTCTGCTCGGTGGCAAAACCGGGCTGATGGATACTGAGAAGGCTCAAGGTTATTACGAAGCCCAGAAGAAAAAAGCTGAAGATATCTTTCAGCCAACTCAGAAATCCTTTACTGAAGCGCCCCTACAAAATATTAAAGAGCTAGTTGGGCAATCCTTGCCGTATATGGCGGCCCCCCTTGCGGGTGCTGTTGGTGCGGCGGCTCTTCCTGAAGCCGCAGGTTTGGGTGCAATTGGGTCTGCTCTTGGGTTAGGTGCCGCTGATGTTGGTGCGTTTGGCCTTAATGCCGCCCAGTTTGCCGCTACCAATTTAGGTCGTCAGGTCGATGAAGGTAAAAAGCTCGCCGATACTAGCTTAGTCAAAGCAGGACTAGCCGCAGTTCCACAAGCCGCCCTAGATGTCTGGGGTATGCACATGATCCCCGGTATACGCCAAGTGTTTGGCGCCGCAGGAGCACCCATTACAGAATCTGTTGCCGAGCGTATTGCTAAGAATGGCTTGCTCTCAACCGCCGGGGATATCGCTATGCGAACCGGTAAAGTCATGGGAGCTGAGGGTCTTAACGAAGCAGGACAACAATTCTTCGAGCGTTTGCAAGCCGGGCTTAATGTTACTGATGCAGATGCTAGAAAAGAATACTACGATAACTTTATTGGCGGAGCTGTCCTCGGTGGCGTTATGGCGCCTATTGGCACTCATCTAGAAGGTGCACAGGCAGGGGCTAAACCAGGTGCTCCTGGCGCAACCACAGAAAAAGAGCAAGAGCTACAAGATCGTCGTCTACAACTTCAGCAAGAGCAAGTTGGTGCCCTACAAGGTAAGCAAGCCAGAGAGGGCGAAAAGCTCATCGACCAAGAAGAAGCCGCAAAGATTGCGCAGGATAGACTTGAGAAGTCACAAGCCGAGAAAGATGCTGACGAGCAGATGAAGGCATTACGTGCCAAACGTGAAGAAGAACTCAAACAAGTATTCCCTGCTGACTATAGCGATGTCATGCAACGTGCGGATGCTTACTCAGAACTTCTTAGAGAAAAGAATTCGTTAGTTGGACAACGTAAGACCGCAGAAGTTAAAGCTCGTCTAGCCACAATCGACCAACGGATGACTGAGATGGCAACGGAGGATATGCGTGTCCCCCAAGAAGCCGCGCGTAGACAAAAAGAAAATGCGTCTGTTATTAAGCAGTTGCCGCCTGAACTTCAGGCCAAGATTGCCGCCCGCCCCTTTGAGTCTACTAAGCCTCAGCAGATGGAAATGCGGGAAGCAACCGTGGAGCAACCCAACGCACCACCTCAGGCTACGCAAGCCGCACCTATTGCAGAAGAGGAAGCCAAACCCCTTACCGCAAAGGAATTAGAAGACCAAGGCCAGATGCGCTTGCCGTTCGGTAGGAAGACGCAGTCTCAAACTGTTAATGGTCCAATTACTAAGGCTGAACAAACTACACCTCAGACTGAAGCTGAAACTGAAACCCCTGCGCAAACGCAAGCTGAATTGCCATTAGAGCCAGTTTCTGAGCCTAAAAAGTTTGTTAAGGCTGAAGCCCCCACGCCAGACCAACTGCCAACCAAAGTTACTCCAGATGTACTTGGAGCATTGGGTATTGGTCGCACGGCTTTAATCCGCAAGGATGACCACCCAATCATGGGTAAAGATATTACTGACCCTACTCAGGCTGAAGACGTTAGGCGTATACTGGAAGGCTACAAGCAAGGCAGAAGCCAAGGCATACAAGATAAGATCGATGCGTATTTAGCACGACCAGAATTCCAAGGAGAAGCAAATGTTGGACAAACTGAGCCCGGACCAAGTGGAGAGAGCGTTTCAATTCCTAGCGGACCCGAGCCAAAAGTTGAGCAAACCTCCGCAGGAACTACAGAATCTGAACCAACTAGAGTGGTTCCTCCTAGGCAGGATGTTAACGCACCTACTGGAAGAAAAGGACCACCACCCACTCCAGTAAACCCCTTTGCTCAACTTATTAAGGCAGATGCTAAAGATCAGGAGTTTGAGGAAGCCCCAGTAGTTGCAATACCTAAAGTCAAGAACGCTTTTGAAAGTATCAAAGGCCCATCTGAAATTGGCGCACAACTGCAAGCAGAAGCAAAGAGTGAGAAAGAACTAGCCGCAGATTTAAAGGCCGCCGCACAAGCGGATAGGATAGCGCGCGAAGAGGTTAAGAACCAAGTCGATCACGCAACACTTGAAGCAGGGATTGATAAGCTCGAAGAGCCACAGGTTGCAAAGCTTGAATCACATTACAACGCAGACCGTAACTCGCCTGAGTTTTGGACACAACTACAAAAAGATGTAGTTGGCTTTGTCAATAAGGGAGCAACTGCTGTCCACGGTGCCATACGTGCAATCATTAAAAAGGTTGCCGAAGGTGTACTTGCAGTAGCTGTTATCTTTAACCCAAACTTCACGACTAATACTCTACCAATTAACTTACCGCAAGTTTATAAACAAACTTCGGAGATCCGCACGGCGGTACCTGAATCCGCTAAGAAGGTAATGTCACCTCTTGCTCAGCGTGTATACGAGAATATGGCGGCAACGGCTACAAAAACCGGTAAAGGATTCTTTATCGCAGACAAGCCTAATGGCATGATCCATATCTTCAATGCAGATGGCACGCACTTCCTATCGGATGCAAGTCTATACGGAAAAGATATTGGTGACAAGATGGGCGCGTCTTCTCTTGTTGGGGGTCCCAAGATTACTCCTGCGGGTAAGTTTACCTTGCAAGTGCAGGACAATGACGAATACGTTGGTAAGAAAGCCCTAGCTCTTGTTGAGTCAGAAGACGAGTACCATGCGTTTGTTGCAATTCATGCCGCTTGGCTTGGAGATGCAAAGGAGCACCGGGAACAACGCTTGAAGTCCCCCAATCCTGCTGAGCACAGAATCAGTTACGGCTGTATCAATACAGACCATAAGACATTCCTTGGCAAACTATTGCCTCGCATCAATGACTTTAATGGTGGATTGGCGTTTGTTCTTCCAGACAACACTGCGGCAACAGATACGTATTTCCCTGCGCAGACTAAGACAACTGAGACAGTATCGCCAAACGCAACCAAAGAATCCCCCACTAGTGTTTACGGTAAAGAAGAGGGATTACCACCAACCAAGAATGGGCGTGCATCCGTTACTCCCACAATGGAAGGACAAAGCTTTGGTAGCCTACAAGACCGTGTCGAGTCAGGCAAGGGGTTACTTGCCGGTGCACTTCGCAATGCCGTTAAGAACGGTTTAGTTGTTCTTGCTGATAAGCACCCAAGCGGGGAACGTATTGGCGGATATTACGATGGGCAGAAAGTTACCCTGTATGCAGACGGCATACCCAAAGGACATGAGATAGCAGTGGCATTACATGAGATTGGCGCCCACCTTGGGTTTAAGAATCTCTTTGGACAAAGAGTCCACGACAACATCATCAAGAATATCCAAGAGCTTGCTATGAGCAAGCAACCTAGCCTTGACCGTACCCTTGCACAACGTGCGCTCGGTAGAATTCCACAGATTGATATAGAACGAGGCCCCGAAGTGTATGGGGACGAGACACTGGCTTACTTCATTGAAGAAGCCGCTAAAGCAGAAGCCTCTGGGGAACTCCCCACAGTCAGTCCCTTGCGTGCAATATGGAATGGTATTAAGACTGCCGTTCTTGCCGCAATTAACCGGGTGTTTGGTTCTAGGCTTGGCGTAAAAGATTTGACTCCTAACGATATCCTGAATATGGCAAAGGGTGCGTTCGTTAAAGAATCTTATACAGGCGAAGTTAACACAAACGTTGCCCCCGATGCGGGGCGCTTTTCTCGCACGGATATGGGATTAAGTCCTGCCGCTATTGCAGACATCAACAGTTTTGAAGCTTCGTTTGGGGTTGCCGCACCTGAAGTGGGTGGCCTAATAAATGAGAGCTTTAAAGGCGCTACAAAGGCGTTCAATAACGGTAGCCTGTCCACCACATTTCGCCAAGCCGTTGTCGATAAATATGCGTCCATAGAATCTAAAGTATCTGAATACTTCTCTAAAGGCGTGCGGGATTCGTTTGGTAATCTTAATCCAATGGTCTTGGTTCGCCAAGCTGATGAACATGCGCGTCTATTCATGGATTTTATTAAGTCTGGCGGTATACGTTTTAATAAAGACGGTATGGTCGAGTCCTTTAAGCATGGATCATCTGTACAAGAAGCACTTAAACAAATCCAACAACTTGCAAAAGATAGCGGTATACCCTACGCAGAGGCAAAAGATTTAGCATCCAAGGTGTTTATTGGACACCGAGAAATGGATATCCGTAAGAACCACAACGATGTCTTAGAGCAATCTGCACGCCTATTGGAAGCCAACGGTAAGCTCAAAGAAGCTGATGCTGAACGTGCCAAGAAGATTAAATTATTCCTGACCAACGCAGAACAAGATAGATTAGAACAAATCTATAACAGCACTCCTGCACTTCAGAAGATTCAAAATACATTTAACGAGACACGTGCACAGGCATTAGACTTCCTTGCTGAATCCGGGCGTATCTCTAAAGAAACTGCTGATGACTGGAAAGCCAACGGTGCCTATGTGCCGTTTGACCGCATACTAGAAGACTTTGGACATACGACTATGTTCAGAGGTAAAGGTTTGGCAGTGATGTCTAAGGACCCCAAGATCAAGGGTTCTATGGAAAAGCCAGTCGGCAATGTGATTGACTCCTACATGAACACTCTTGGGTGGATGGTCGAAGAGGGTATGCGCCACAATGCGGCAGTGAAAACACTTGGCACAATGGAATTAGCCGGACTAGCTAAGAGCGTGCCAACGCCTGAGGCCGCAACCAACAAGAACCTTGTTGTGCCTAAACTATTCAAAGATGGTAAACCGCTGTATTTTGAAGTTGAGAATGAGAACGATCTTGCCGCTTTCATTCAAGCGCCTGAAATGATGAACTGGGCTATCAAAGCCCTTGCCGCTACTGCTAAGGGTCTACGTGTTGGTGTGACTGCGCTCCCACCGTTTGCAGTAAAGCAGGTGGTTGAAGATGCCTCTCGTGCCATGATGCTCTCTGGCGTTCAGCGCCCCTTTGTTGTCGGCGCTAAGACTTTATACAACTTACCCCGTGCGTTCTTTGGTGAACTGACCGGACGTAAATCCCCTGCCGTTCGCAGGATGGAAGAGCTTGGCATTATTGGAGATTTTGATTTTAATATAGTCAGCCCTGCATCGGATTTAGAAAAAGAAATTGGTGCAAAGAAACGTGGCGTAGCGGGTTCTATCTATCACCTTTTAGAGAAGTTTACGAAAGCATCTGACTTGGCATCACGCCAAGCAGTATATGAAGAGACTATGCAAGAAAGCGGAGGGGATGAAGTCCTTGCTCAGCACCGTGCTCGTGAATTGATTAACTTCTCTCGCCGTGGCACAAGCTCTACAATGCGCGTGCTGTCCCGCACTATCCCGTTCTTTAACGCTTATGCTCAAGGTTTGGATGTGCTGTACCGTGCCGCCTCAGGTATAGACTCTACATCGGGTATTGAACGCAATGCGGCTCGTAATTTGTTTAGAAGTCGTATGGCTATGATGATGGCTTTTGGCTTTATGTACGCATGGTCAATGTACGATGACAAAGGTTATGAAGATGCAACCGATGATGTAAGAGACAACAATTGGTTGTTGCCCGGAGGCTATAAGATCCCTACAGCAAAAGAGCTTGGGTTTATCTATAAGACGATTCCCGAAAGAGTTGTGCAGTACATGAGACGCTCTGGCACGCCAGAAGAACAAAGCGCAGGGGATGCGCTTACTGGTTTACTCAAGTCTGCTCTATCTGCATACGGTTCACCCAATACTGTGCCGTCTACGATACGCCCAATCTTAGAGGACATGACGAACTATTCGTTCTATTTGCAACGACCACTTGAGTCTGCATCTATGCAAGCTAAGGAACCTGGTCAACGCTTTGACGCTAGTACCTCTGAACTCGCTAAGAGACTTGGTGAATCCTTGAACATGTCTCCAATTAAGATTGACAATTTGATGCGCGGGTGGTTTGGTATGGGGGGTTCAACTGGACTACTCATTACTGATGCCGTGCTTAACCCAACCCGTCCAGACCGCCCTGCGTACCAATTGCCATTTGGCAGTATCTTCCTCTACAACACTGAGGGTAGTCGTCCGCTATCTGAGTTCTATGATCTGCATGAGAAGGCCGCTCAAGCGGTTACAACATATAACTCTTTGAAACAAACTAATCCTGAGAAAGCGCAGGAGTTCCTAGAGAAACGTGCCTCTTTGATCGGAGTAGCCCCCGTGTTGAATTCCACGCTTGAGCAATTAACAAATATGCGTAGGATGCGTAACTTCCTTGAGCAAGGTTCTGAAGAGGACTTAGGAGTATCAAGCGCAGAACGTCGTAAGATGATAGACGAACTTAAAGGCTATGAGAACGATTCCACTCGGTATATTAGGGAACTAGAAGCCGAGATACGTAAGGAATAAAAAGACCCCCGATACATAGATCGGGGGTTAATCCAATTAAGGAGGAGAGTGTAGCAACTGCTACGGGCTGAATCATATCATGCAATCCTCCAAACACGCAAGCCCCATAGGTTGTTCTCCCTACGCTCTATGGTGGTAATTTTCATACCTAATACCCTAGCACGGGCGTGCAGTTTCATTCTAAAAGACATGCCATCAATGCACGGGATAAAGAAGGAGGAGCCCACAATGAACTTCTCCCACTCTATCTTTATTTGAACACCGTGTATCTCAAGCGGCTTGTGCAACAGGCTCATCGACTTGCGCGGCTAATATTGCTTCAACATCAAATACATGGTTTGCCGTGTCATCTATCATGATGGCATTTACAGGTGGTGCTGATACGATCATACCTTTCGCCATACGTTTCTTAACGGTTTCTACTTTTACACCATCGTTCTTCAGTGCGTATAGCGTATCCGTATAGCTCACCTGATTCTTGGCGCACCACTCTTTAAACTTCTTCTGCAAGATAAATAGTCGTTTGGTATCAACTTCGTAGCGAATCAGCATCTCGCCTTTAGGCTCTCTAAGCGGTGGTTGGTACAGTCCATTATGTTCCGGTGCATCCTTGACGATCAAGATGTTATTGATATTCGCCATTGCAAACGCACCGATTGCACTTGTTCCCTCTGTTGGGGTAGCCTTGAGATCACCCTTGTTTGCACGGAGCATAACGATCAACCAATTAAAGATGCGATTCACATCAATATCAATCAGGCCAAGCTTTTGTGCAATGATCCCACCGGTAATCCCCAGTGCTCCTGTCGTAGACCAGAAACGCTCACGCTGATTAAGTTCAGCTTCCTTATCAAGTCTTTTCTGTACGCTGAGGAATGTATTTGAAACTTCCTCCATATTCTCGACCACGTACTGCATGAAGATTTCACCGGCTATGCCGTAGTTCGATTCCAAACTACCAAACAAAGAATCCGTAAACTCCTTGGAATGGGTTGAGTCACGAACAATCTTTAGCTCAACGATACGCATCAACTCACCCTCAGGAAACTCCTTGAGTGCGTACAACTTGTCATATAAGCTACTGTTAGAAGATGTGATAGCAATCAACCGCCAGAATGTATTGTTGATACGCTCTGCGTTACTTTGCGACTCCATCCGGTTCTTACCACGCCCTTGGGTGATAGCGTAAGCCAGTTGGGATACGACTTCCTCTTTCATGTTCGTGATCTCATCGATCGTTGCGGGAAGATTATTCAGTACACCAAATCTAAATATCTTAGCGTTAGTCGTATCGTCATTGTGCATCAACAACTCAAACGGCTGACCCCAAATACTATTGATAGCCATCTGCACGGTTGACTTACCCGTACCAGAACCCGCGCTCATCAGGTTAACAATGCCACCACGAACCTGTGTGAACTTAATCAGCGGTGAACCAAAACCTAACATCAGTGCAAACGCCTGTGCCTCCATGCCGGGGTTATTGTAGAAATTAACGACTGACTTCCATGCCGGTAGGTTGCCCTTTTTATTGAGCAACGAACACGTTTGCAAAATTGCATTTGAAGGAGGGCTGTACTTTATACCTGACGGTGTGATCTCCCGATCCCCTAAGATAAATGTATCCTCATTCGTCCACCCAAATTGGGTTCTTACTTTCTCTGCTTGTCCCATATTCTGTAACTCCTTTACCCATCTCGAAACGTAAAACATTAAGTCATCAATGGCCTTACCCAGTATGACAACACCATGCTCTCCAACAGCATCACGAAAGCGGTCCTTAGCAAGAACGCTAACCAGAGGGATAGAAAACTCACGTACACCGTCTTTAGGTAAATGTAGACGCATCCACAATACCTCGCCCATAGCAGGGTCGTGCATCCGCTTAACGACATAGAAGTCGTTGTCATAAATTAGTTTATCGTGGTCATCCGTAACGTTAGGGTCTGCCCGCCTATAAACTCCACCGTGCTTTCCTCTAAAGAATGGAAATGGGTACGCAGGTATTTGATATGTTCTGGTGTCTTGCGTTGTAGAGTCCACAGACTGTACCACATTATCCTCAGGGCTTGCCTCTGCAATCTCTTTACCAAGCAAAATAGGAGAGCCAAACTTTCCTCTATGTGGACAATCTCCGCATACACCTGGGTTAAGTGAATCGAATGTTGTGCAAGTATAGGGGCCTTTGGTTAGCTGAGCTTTATGTTCTGTCTCACCCGGGTTATATTGCGAGTGTTGATTTGAGATGTGGTGTATTGCTTCGTCTCTATCTACGCAGTATTGCGCTACGGATAACCCCGCACGCCACAGCGGCTCTTCAATCTCTTCTTGTTTCTCAATGATGTGGTTTAGTTGTTGGCATCCCTCAAGGCGTAGTTCTATGATCTTTTTAAATCTATAGACGTTATTGGTTCCCATCAACGCTTTGCTTGTCTCATCAGCACCGGTCTTTACATAGTCAGGTACTTCAAAGGGCAAGTCCTCCCGAGGCTTGCTAACAGGTGCACCCAAAGCAGATGCAAATGAAACAAGGTCAACGAGTCCTACTCCACCCATATATTCTACGGGCAAAGGGTTACTGGGGTCTTTAAAATTGGTTGTACCGGGCACACGGAGGATTCGTGAAACGTCAGCCGTACACGCAGGATCAGCGAGGAGATTTCTCTCTACACATACATCCTTGAGACGCCGAGCTACGGGTAGCCATACATCCTTGTCAATCCCGTCAGGCAGTACCCAGTACGCGTGCACTCCGTTGCCAGAGTTAATACAGATGGGTTGAGGTAGATCAAGATCAGCACAGAACTGACCGAGAGCCGCCATAGCATCTGCTTGCGTTGGATAACCTTTTTTGGGACCACAATCTAGATCGAGCCAGAACGACTTAATCTTTGACACATTAGAAGCAAGTCTCTTAGGAGGATTGATCGTAGGATCAAATGAGGACATCGCATAATACGTATCCGCCCCTGCCGAGAATAAATCTCCTATTTCGGTTTCGAGTGTCTGAATGTCTGAAGCAAACCGTGAACGAACCTTACCCTGCCTGATCCCAACCGCGCAATACAAACCAGAGTCGGCAAGTACCGCGGATAGAAAATCTGTTAGTGTCATGGGTTAAGTGTCGCAAAGGTTATTTCTTAGATAGGAATTTTGTGAGTTTGTCTACGATGTTGGGTTTGGGATTATAAGTCCCATAAAACCACGCATAGACGGATACCGTACTTACACCTAGATGATTTGCTATTTCATCTACTGGCACATCCTTTTTTATAGCGATTCGCCCAAGACGTACACCGATGTTTTTTATACTAGCCGCTTTGTTGCGCTTGACTGTTGATAGACTGTAACCGATCATTTTGTTCTCCGAGAAGGGGCCGAAGCCCCTGTTTTTAATTCAATGCAAAAGGCGTAACGATAATTCTTGGTTCGATATAAACCGGCTTAGCCTTTCCTTTTTGATCTACGCATAACACCCATGTACCATCGGCAGATGATGGACTGTATAGACCGTTTGGGTCAGCCTGTGGCAGTGTTACATTGCCATGCTCCGGTGTCTCAGCACCTCTAGCAACTCTTTGCGGGCTCGTATACTGCGTGGCGTAAGGTAAGCCATAACCAACAGAATTACAGATCTTGTGCATATTGCCGTTCATGTCCACAATGTATGTGGTCGTAGCTACGTTTTGATCTCGTAGCTCAAGGATGTCCTTCATCATTCGCTTCTCAGCAAAGTTTGTAATAGCGGGCATACCGACAGTTTGAATAGCTTGCAAGGAAAGTTCCTCTTGTTTATTTTTCTCAATCTGTGTACTCGAAGGTGGTGCCATTCCACAGCCAACTAACAATGCTACAAAAATTAGTGTTATATATTTCATTTCTCGTTCCTTAATTGGTTATAGAAGTTTCTTAAATTGGGTGGCATCTTGTCTTCGGGGTATACCGAAAATCTGTGAAGCACAATAGCTTTAATGGCCTTCTGGTGCTCGTCATCCGCTTGAATGTATTCCAGTTGCAGATTCTCTAGATCACGCACCATGCCGTCGTTATACTGTTCAGACTCTTTGAATACCTGATTGTCTATAGCCCGTACCTTCGGTGCAAAAAATCCATAGTTAAATAGCCCGGCAAGGTTTAAGACAAAGCCCAAAAGTAGTAATGCTACTAGGGCGCCCACGGCGATCAAGGCCGCTTTAAATACGTCGTTCATACTCTTCTCCTTAATTGTTATAGGTGGGGTGGTTCACATAAAGCAGTGTGACTATCTCCCCAGATATATACGGCGCTAACCCGTATCCCACCCCCAAACTTCTTACTCGTCGTCAGCCCAGTCTTCTAAGACCTTAGAGATATCTTTAGTCTCTGTCTTCTTAGCTGAACGCTTTGTAGGCTCTGTCTCTACCGCAGGGGTAGCTACTGGAGCGGCAACCGCAGGGGCGCTGAATACGGGTTGTGCTGTTGCTGTGGGTGTACCGTCTACTTGTGCGACTGTCATTGATACGGCGTTCAGTGCATCGACCGACTGCCCTTGCTCTTTACTAAGAGCCAACTCTTCCACAGATAACGGACGTACTGCGCTGAATGTGAGCTTAGGGGTAGCACTAGATGTATCGAAACGCATCTCGGTCACGACAGCAGTAACGGGAATACCGTTGCCACCTAAGAACTTTGCGTATTGTTGCAAAGGCATCTTGCCGGGTGCGCCCGTGCCAAAGATAGACTGACCGGGTAATGTCAACTGATATACGTCTCCAGAGATATTGTTCTCAAGAGCAACTGCAAGCCTATGACTGTATCTGCAAGCACGACCATCACCTTGACCAGAACCTTTGATATTCTGTGGGCAGTTTTGGCATCCGGTAGACTGCGGATTCTTAACGCCTTTATCGGGTGCTATACCATCGTTAGACCAACATGTAGGTGCGGCGTTTTGGCCTTCTACGTAAGTACCTGAGTAGTATGTACGGGATGTCTTCTCAGCAGATTTAACAACCACGATGTTCATAGCACGGTCATCGTTTTGAGCGACTTCCTTACCACCAACAATCATGCGGAATACCCCACCACGAATAGATATTCGTTTGTTGTTACCACCGCCACCCATCAGGGCTTTAGTTGTTGCATCGAGTTCTAACCCTTGCAAGTGAGCGGGTAGTGTATTGCCACCCTTAGAAAACAAAGTTAATTCAGACATTTTTTGACTCCTTGTTAATAATGTCGAGGTTTATGTTGAAGTGTTTAGAAAGTTCACTAGCGAAGAACCGATAGTTTTTTCCAACACGAACATAAGGGATACGCTTTGCAGGGTCTTCCTCCCTAATCAAAGTGTGAATGGTTGAGGGCGCAACTTGAAGTAGCTTAGCTACCTGCGCCAGTGTTAATGCAGTTTCCAATTAAGACCTCCTCACTGTAATGGTGTATTTGTTATCGACGTTTAAACCTGGTGGAAATTTATCAGGATTCTCACGGATAAAGTTTTTCATGTTCAACTGAGATATACGGCGTTCAACTAAATCGAGAGCGTCGTTGTCTCGAATAAACTTGTGCATAGTCTCCCAGTCCCCTGTCCAGTAGCGTGTTTGTATTCCCTTGATGGCGGTGCCATGTGCGGTTTTAATACTCTCTGCTCCGGTAGTTTTGCAGACTTCGAGAAGATTAGATTCAATCATCTCCATCTGTTCTTTTATTTGTGCGTCTTCCGCTTCATAGGCGGCTTTCATTTCGGCTCGCTTATCGCGCATCTTTATATACGCACGAACCATCTTATCGGCAGTTATATCCATCTCTCTTCCTTTCGTTGTTTTTGATTATGATACCACTAAACTTAACCTTGTCAAGCTAACCCCAACTCTTCTTTATAAAGTTCCATTAAATTGCATTGTGCCTCCTCTTTACTATCTAAAGCTTTGTACAACTTTTCCTCTACTGGGCTACCGTGCAGTTTAACGACTAAGCACTTGTTGGTTTGCCCGGCTCTGTGTATACGTGCATTGGCTTGCGCATATGTTTCGTAGGACGTAATCGGCGCCCACCATACAACTGTATTAGCCGCATGTAGCGTGACTCCGTGCGATGCCGCCTGAGGTTGGATGACAAGTACCCTAGGATCAGCTTCCTCTTGAAACTTCTTAAATATATCGGTGCGCCTACCCGCAAGGACACCACCATGTATAACATCAACCGTATATCCATCTTTCCTGAGTTCCTCATATAGTATTTCTATGGCGTGTCTGAACGGTACAAACACTAATACTTTATGTGTAGACTCATCGATCACTTCTTTCAGCACGGATGTGCGGTTACTTGCATCAAAGGATACTACATCCCCACTATCGGAATAGACTGCTCCACAAGATATTTGCAGTAACTTATTGAGCTTAGCCGCGGCGTTTACCGCTGTGACTTCTTCCCCTGCCGCTTGCATAGCCATGACTTTGCGAAGCTTGTCGTAATACTTTTCTTGTTGCGGTGTCAAGGGCACAGTTCGTTCCGAGTACAACATATCGGGTAAGTCTAGGCATTGCTCTTTGGTAAAGCGCACTGCGGGTTGTAGGAGCTCACTGACCGTATTCTTAGCGGTGACTTTAGGCACCCACTTAAACTGCGTAATCTTGTGCATGACAGAGTCTCTATACAAAGAGTAACTCCTTGGGGTCATGGATGGGTTAACAAGCTTAGCGAGTCCGTATGCGTCTAATGGAGACTGGGACGCCGGTGTACCGGTAAGCATCCACAACCACTTTTGAGGGGTGATGATGCGGTTAAGAACCTTCCAACGAGTAGTGGTTGCAGTCTTGTAGGCGTTAGCCTCGTCCACCACAATCAGGTCAAAGCCACCGTTAGCAATCTCGTTCTCGACAATACCTACACCGTCAAAGTTAATGATGACAAACTCAGCATCAGACTGAATCACCTGTATGCGCTTGTCCTTGCTACCATAGGCAACGCCTACTCTTCGGTGCATCACGCTTTTAAACAAGTCAGCTTGCCAGGCAGACTGCATGATCGACAAGGGGCAGATAATCAGCACCCGTTTGATTTGTTTGATCTTCATCAAATAGTCCGCCGCCCACGCAATCGACATGGTCTTGCCTGTACCGGGTTCACTAAAACAAAATGCTTTCCTATGCAGGGTAAGAAATGCGGCGGTTTGCTTTTGATGGGCAAACGGTTGGTAAACCCCGGGCCATTTGTATTTGGCAATGATGGGGGACGGCACGTTCTTTACCCGTAGGTTTTTAAGTACCTGTGCTTCCTCAATTCCCCAGTGAACCATGACAGTACTGATCTCACCCTCTTCGATGACTGTGCTCTTGGGGATGACGTTCAGCACTTTGTGCGGGTTCCTGAGTCGTAGCTTTAATGCTTTGTTATCTATTATTTCCATACACTCTCCAAATGCGTTGCAAACCGAAAGTGGAATTACGATCGGTTATGGGTTGTTGGTTCTGACCTCCCGGGACTTGCACCCGATACTAACTATAGGTCAGAGACTGTGGGATTGCACCACGAGCTAATCGTCTTTCGACACCAACAAGAATGAGGACTACTACCTGTTATGCGCAGAGCAGGAAACCTGCATTTCTTGCAATCCTCATACTTGTTAGCTGTTGGCGGCACTAAGTGGCTCCGTGCGTATGCAGAATCTAGCGACCGGGCTCTCTCACTGCGGTTAACTGCCTTACTTTTCACCAACAAGAATGAGGACTGCGATCCCAACATCATCCGAGATGCCTCCCAGACATATAGCCTACGGGACTTGAATAGTAGGCTTTCGTTGCAATCCTCATACTTGTTGAGACCCTTTACGAGGGTCAGGCGGTTAGACCTGCACCAAGGATACCGTAACGGAAAGATGCCTTCTAACTGATGTGGTTAAGAGGGTATACAAAATTTCTAAAGACGCCCCCGCAGTCCCACTCACACCTTACGGACTGCGTATTACCTTCACTTTTTCGGCTTGTTAATCTTGACAGTATGGTCACTGTTTCGACTATAAGACCTATTCTCACTTGGCGTTCTAAGACGCAAATTGCTTTTGCCTGTGCCACCACCCTTGCTCAGCGGTACTTTGTGGTCAATATCTTTTCCTGTACGGTCGATACCTTCCTTGTCGTACTCATACCTTGCACGGGCACGGGCGTTACGAGCGGGCTGTTCGCCCCTTTCTTTTTGCTGTTTGTATTCCTTTTTGTAAGGACGCGCTTTGTTTACGTATGGCACTATTTTCTCCCACAATGTGTGCAATCAGTTACCCAACAGTAGTTCTTGCAAAGTCCATTTGGTTTAGCGTTCCAGACTCCAGAGCTGTAGGCGTTCTCTAGCATTGTAATCGTTGGCATGAAATTACCCCAGTAGCGGTGTTGCTGTTCGGCCTCATAAACTGCGGGTACGAACTTGCCTTCGGTTAGGAATAATAACCCACCTTTTACCTTGGTTATCTTAGGGAATAACTTAAATACCGCAAGTGCCATAAGTTCTAACTGAGTCACATCCGCATAGGTAGATTTACCTAGTTTGTAGTCAATGACCCTAGCTTCGCCCTTGGCCTCGTCAATAATCAATAAGTCTGCAACTCCCCTGAACCAACAATCCTTAGCAAAGAAGTCGCAAGGTTCCAAGGACTCGGTCAACGCCATCTTGTGTTCGCAGTAGATTTGCCCCGGGATTCTCAGTAGGGTGTCGATCGGCTCTTGGATAAAGCTAAACTTCTCAGGGATCGGTATGTCGTTCTTAACATATAACTCAGCCGCCTCATGGACTTGCTTACCGTACAGAGCCTTTTCTCCCTCAGGTTCTTTAACATCCTTAGCAACTTTGGTGCGATAGAATTTTAACGGGCACGTAGTAAACGTCTTGAGTCCACTATATGACCAAGCAGGTATTTTTGTCATTTGAGTTTATTGAGTTAAGTTGGGTG
>Ga0208616_1000128_pt1 | contig 26099 bp, 29 predicted proteins | sample CryBogCBE16Oct07_FD_184575 | JGI IMG/M metagenome (GOLD analysis project Ga0208616, IMG submission 184575) | Freshwater microbial communities from Crystal Bog, Wisconsin, USA - CBE16Oct07 (SPAdes) (version 2) | ecosystem: Environmental > Aquatic > Freshwater > Lake | place: Crystal Bog... | reverse complement strand
AAAATAAGTGTAAATAATTTATTAACATCAAATGTTTGAGAAGCAGCCGGGACTGCGACTGCTGCTACTGCTGGCACTTCTGCGCCTTTCAATAATAATGTAAATAGCCTATCTATATCATTTACATCCTCTCGTCTCGGTTGTAAATCGTTCAGGACTGAATCATTGATGGCAGTTGATAAATCTGCCAACGGCTTCTTTTTCTCCCAATTTAATTTATGTGCTATATCACTACGATTTCGTGCATTAAACAGTGTCGTCCATAATACATGATGAACCACTTCACACTCTTTGGATAGGATAACACTTGAATCGGATTGACATTGCGGCAACTGATCAAAGAATTGTGCCAAATATGGCTTTAAAGCTTCTAAGGCTTTTGGTTCGCCTAAATTAATCCCTAATGCAGTGAGAATTTCAATCTCTTCCGGCACTAATTGACTTTTTGGGTCCGCCGGATTCGCAAAATATGCTTTCCTTCGTGCGGAATCAAGGCGTCCCACAGGAAGTGAGAACCCCTTATTCGCCAAATAAATTGTAACAGACATCTGTCTCCCTACTTAGGGATTCTAAACGATATATGCCTTTGATGACGAATACATTTTTGCTTCGGTCTAAATGAATCTCCTTTTTCTATGCCTAGAATACACTATGACCGACACCACTTCGGCACAAGATAGTACGCCTGTTGCATCCTCTGGTTTGGAGCGCCGCGCCATCACCTTTAAGAACCAGAAGCGGGTCCTCTGTAAGCAGGATCAGGTCGTTCTTTGGCTACAGGAATTTTACACTATTCCGGGCAACCTAGAAAAACTACTATCAATTCTACAGGGAAAATCGGAAATCAGCCTTCGGCTTGTAGACTACTTCGTAACCAACTATGCGAAGAAGATGAACACTTCGTTCACAAAAGAGAACCGCCATTTTCTTGTATATTTTAACTATAAGCGTGAACTCAACGCATATTCTAAGCGTCTATTTGATCCGTTTTGCCGTCGTGAGCGTATTCAGTTTGAGGCGCGCGGACAGGAGCCATTTGTTACCACTGTAGGACAACTGAACTTTTTCCGCTGGTTTATCGAGAAGGAGATTTATGATTATGTGCTTAAGAATCGTGAGACGATTGAGAAGGATATGAATAATACGCTAAAGGAGCATTATTCGCGATCCAATAGCACCGTATCCGCTGGGGGTTCTGAGTCTCTAACAAATAGCGTAAGTTCAACGGGGTCGGCTGCGGGTTCCGATATCTCGGTTGCTACAGCGCCGGTTGCCACTACTACTACGGATGGTGTCAAGACATCCCGAAAGAAGCGTTGCGAGCTTACTACATCTGCCATGAAGAAGGTAAACATCCACGAATGCGAGATCGTTGTGTCATTTAGTTGAAATATATATTCATAAAATAAGATGGGTGCGTTGGGTATTCTTACCGCGCTGGGAATACGCATTTATCATTTTCTGCTCTGCTCGCTTATCATCTTTGGTTCCCTATTTTCTACATCATTGTGGGAATGCCTATTTATTTTAATGCTGCTTGTAATCGTCCATGTATCACAAAGGACATATAACCGATGTATCTTTACAGAGATTGAAAAGATAGATGGCATTCCTAGTATGTCGGAAGTGATGTTGACCGTTGTTTCAGGGTACAATATGGATATATCAAGAGAAGCATTTGAACTGTTGTTAACGAATATATTCATATTTATTATTTGCTTTCGTATGGCATGTATGGTGGTAATACCACCAAAAATACTATTTGCTTAGATCTATTTCTTGAACACCATCTCAATAACAAATAACTGGCTTGGATTACGGGCTGGCAATATCTTATACTGTCTAGGATACTGCCTGACTGAATGAAGAAGACGCACTTCGCACCAATGCTGATAATTGTCCTTCTCTTTTGCGCTCTTTGCTTTTGTGTTTTTCCATTCCTTCAAATTCTTATTATGCCATGCGATACCATAACGATCAACATCGTTGCCATCATCAATCGCAACCAAGGCAACAGGGAAATTCTCCCAAATACCCTTGCGTAGTTTGAGATCCGGTACCTTGAATCCTTCTAATATCTCCTTAACATCCGCAGTATTCCGCTTTGTATTATTTTTCGGTGAAGGAGTGCGGGATTTGCCGGCTTTTCGGGTTTTATTGTTCTCCAACGCTAAATTTCCCCATGCAATATTTCCTTTTAACATTGCCTGATAAATAGGATCCTTCGCAAGTGCTTCCGCTAGTGCCTTTCCTGGCGATTTCGGAGATTTACGCGTCTCTGGCATTCTTACAATGGACGATGAATTACTTCTTGTTCGCCGTGCGCCAGTCATCCTGCTTCGGTCTTAGTAGTTCATACGCTTGTAGTGAATTAATATCCGTTGCCGCCTTGGGCGGTAGCCAACGGTCCATAAACTGCCGCTGAGTCAGGGACCGATCCGTATCCACACTCAATTCACGGTTGTCCTCGTATACCGCGGCATTGAGTTCGCGTATAATATTTCGCGACCCGTCCCCCTGTGCATCCAGTCGCTGCATATAGGGATTTTGTGACATTTCTTTGGCGGGATGCGTAATAGAACCTGCCGGTGGAGGCACACCCAGTGACTCTGCTGTTGCCGGTCCTCGTATTGGATCCGGTATATACTCTGGCTGATTTCTATACTTAACTGCGTTAGTACGTGACGGAATAGGATTCATATCCATGTATGCCGGAGGGTTGCGTTGTAGATTTGAAGAGGAGACTTGTGTCGGCGGTGTCGCATGAAAAAAGTCCCATGCGCGGCTATTAATGGCATCGCGCGCATTGTACTCCTTGCGAACACGAAGAATAGGACAGGTTTGTGGCGCTGCCGTGGGATCATGGAGTCCAGGATAGCCGAAGCGCTTTGACCGTTCGTAAGCGTCCCACCTCGCATCAATAGAATCATTAGCGTCCATTCTATCTTTGGGGTTTTTCTTATATGCAAATTAGAACGGACAGTCTAAACCTTTGACGCTTAATATTAATAATAAGATGTTCCGTGTAAAGACACGACGTAATAGTAAGCGGGCGACTTCTCCCACACCTGTGCTTCCTGTTTCTCCTATTGCCGGCGGTGCAGCAGAATCGGATATTTCAGGTGCTGCTGCGCCGGTTATTACCGATATCTCTGGGGCAATGGTCGGCGGTGAAACTGCCGATAAGCCAGCCTCATTTATGTCTCGTCTTACAAACTTCTTTGAGGCAGAATCGGCAGCGGCATCCACAACGAAACCGTGGCTGCGACTAGAGCGTGGACTGCGTCTACAAAAACTACGCACATTTGCCGAAACATATCCTGGATTGTCGGTGGATGAGAAGGAACTGTTAAATAAAGCATTAGCGAAGGCAAACGATTCTAAATTGCTCAATACGAAACAACAAATTGTATATGAAAACGGAAAGATATTGAGCATCCGTGGTTTAAAAATTGTTCGCGATGGAGATCCAACGCATCTCGCCTCTTTTAAAATTGAGGTGCCTCGCCAAACCAAGAAAAAAGGAAGCGAATAATACAAAATGTTTACCAATATAGAGATGCCTTACTCGGCATGTATTGAATGGTTTGAGGACTGGATATCGGTTGTAGCACCGACACTTATTGACGAGTACGACCTTTCCGCTTGGATGGAAGAAGAAATGGATACTGTCAATAAATTGTTTATTTCCGTGGCGTTTAAATCAATTCGTGCGAAAAATGACGCGATTCTTATTTTACGCGCATTATACTACGAGTATTTCCTCTTTCAACGCGATCTTGCGTTAAAAAATTTGGTCGCGAAACCTGAAAATGTAAAGCGACTCAAAGAGCTGCCACAGTCGGCGCAGAAATCTGCAGCGTGGCACAATGAGAGTCTTGAACTTCTAACAGGTCATGAGTTTGGGTCTGTGGTGTACGGGACACCGGCGGGGCGTGGACTTGTTATCGCAAAGAAGTGCGGAACACCGGTGGTGGTGAATGAGCATGAAATGGCATCGGCGTCGTCGTCGCAAATCGTGTTTACTTACGACAGTGAAGGAAAGCTATCGCCGTTCAAATGGGGCTGGCGTTATGAGCCGGTGGTTCGCGACGTTTACGAGCGATGTTTTGCGGAAGGGGCGGTCTTTGACGGTTTGGGACGCATTCGGCACCCGTTTCTGCCGCGTTTGGCAGCCTCACCTGATGGACTAATAGTCAGCGGACCCCGGTGCGGGCGCCTTGTAGAAATCAAATCGCCCATCACACGCGAGCTTACCGGTACGATTCCACCGGATTATTACTGCCAGATTCAACTTCAGGCGGAGGTATGCGATGTGGACGCCGTGGACTACGTAGAAATGCGGTTTACCGCTATGCTTGTGAAGGATGCCAAGTATTCGGCGGCGGTGGGTGCAAAGAATCCGTGGATGGGGAAGATTTGTGTTGTTGCTGCACCACCGGTGGCGGTACCAGTTGCTGAGGGAGAAGAGTCGGTAGAACCGCGGTCCAACCCTGAATCGTACCAATACCGATACAGCCCACTCTTTCCTGCGACCGAATCTGGTTTCGCGGATTGCTGTGCATGGATGCCTACAGATATCAGTGGAATGGTAATGCTGGAAGAATCGGTATGGTATGTCCACGATTTATTTACAAAAACATACATGCGTAATCGTCGCTGGTGGGCAGAGGTCGGTCAACCCGCATATGAGAAGTTCTGGCGTGATGTGGAAACTGCGCGTCGCGACGGAACTTATAACGAAAAGCCAATGTTTATGGATGAGAGTAGTGACGATGAATCTGTAGAATCGGTCAAAGATGTATGGGAAGGAGTTACTACATCTGAGGAGGAGAAGGAGCGCATTGAGTAGACGGAGGGAAGTCCGTGCCCGATTTAGGCGTCTGTCCTACTCCGCCCATAGACGGCTCGTAGAATGTACCTAAGAACTCATGAAACGGCGCAGAACAGGAATCGGGATAGGATCGGGGGTAGTTATTTGTGCGTTGTAAGTAATTCCGGGTCTTTTTCAATACTTCGCCAGCGTCATGTTGGTAGCATACCTGTGATGTCGTCTTATCCCAGCCTGCTTCCGCATCTAAAACAGATAATGGTTGAATCGTGGGTGCTAACAACTTCTCCGTCGTAACATTGAAAGCGTCACCAGGCGCATAAACGCTGCGATCCGATACACCCTCTGGCATCTTATCTTTTGATGTCTCATACTTCCAGTCCTTGAACCAGAAACGATTATTGCCTAAGTCAGCGGCATCTTGAAAATTCTCATGGAGCCGGCGCTTATTTAGACTAGAAAGACCAATTAAGGCAACTCCAAATACAAGAAAGGAGAATACAATCCAAGGCAACATCTTGTTAAGGGGTGCGGTAAAAAATTGAGTTCTGAAATGCGTCCAAATTCGTTGAACACATTTCACAACAATGGAACAGAACATGCAAGTCGTAAAGCGCGATGGTCGCCGTGAGGATGTTGCCTTTGAAAAGGTACAGGAACGCATTACAAAGGCAGCAGCCGGTCTCTCTGTCAATCCTACTAAAGTCGCACAGGGGGTGCTCGCCCGTATCGTAGATGGTATCACAACCACCGAACTAGACAATATTACGGCAAGCCTTGCCTATTCCTGGTCTACAATTCATCCCGACTATGCCGATCTCGCCAGCCAAGTTGCTATCAGCAATCACCAAAAAAATACACCGGCAACTATGCTTGCCGTCGTAGAGTTGCTAGAAGCCGTTTGTGACCGAAAGGGCGAGCCGGCATCCCTACTCGATCCTGCATTTGTTACGCTGGTAAAGGAAAACGCAGAGCTGATTGAGTCGCACATTCACTACGAGCGCGACTTTCTACTTGACTATTTTGGACTCAAGACACTTGAACGCGCCTACCTGCTACGCGATACAAATCGTCGTATTGTGGAGCGCCCACAGCATCTTTGGATGCGGGTTGCCCTTGGTCTATGGGGTGCCGATTTGAAGCGCGCCTTTGAGACATACGATCTAATGTCGCAAAAGTTCTATACGCATGCTACGCCGACGCTATTCAATTCCGGTACGAAGCGCCCACAACTCTCGTCGTGTTTCCTACTCGCGATGAAGGATGATTCTATTCGTGGAATCTACGATACTCTACAGGACTGTGCGCTTATTAGCCAGTACGGCGGCGGTATCGGTCTCCACATCTCCAATATTCGTGCTACGGGGTCGTTGATTAAGGGAACTGGCGGCATTAGCAACGGTATTGTGCCAATGCTCCGTGTATTCAATAATACCGCACGCTATGTGGACCAAGGTGGTGGTAAGCGTAACGGTTCATTCGCGATGTACCTGGAACCCTGGCACGCCGATGTAGAGGATTTCCTGATGATGAAGCGCAATACGGGATCAGAGGAGGAACGAGCGCGTGACCTCTTCTACGCCCTCTGGGTTCCTGACCTCTTTATGGAGCGCGTGGACGCTGGCGGTGATTGGACGCTTTTCTGCCCCAATGAAGCCCCTGGTTTGGCGGATGTTGTTGGCGCGGAATTCAAGGCGCTCTACGAGCGGTATGAGGCAGAGGGACGCGGGCGTAAGACGGTGAAGGCGCAGAAGCTATGGTTTAGTATTCTGGAGTCGCAGATTGAGACCGGCACGCCGTATTTGTTGTACAAGGATGCGGCGAATCTCAAGTCAAATCAGCAGAACCTTGGCGTTATTAAATCATCCAATCTGTGTACTGAGATTCTAGAGTACTCGGCGCCGGATGAGACGGCGGTCTGTAATCTTGCCTCTATGAGCCTGCCCGCCTTTGTAAAGGACGGCGCCTTTGACTTCAAGCAGTTCCGCTCGGTTGTCGGCGTCGTGATTAAGAATCTCAATCGTGTTATTGATATCAACTTCTACCCGATTCCCGAAGCAGAGCGCTCCAATAAGCGCCATCGCCCTGTCGGTTTGGGGGTACAGGGGTTGGCGGATGTGTTTGCCATGCTTGGACTGGCGTGGGAGTCTGCCGAGGCGGCGACGCTTAACAAGCGCATCTTTGCCCATATGTATTACGCAGCGGTGGAGTCGTCATGCGACCTTGCGGCTCAGGAGGGGCGTTACGAGACATTTGTCGGCTCCCCAGCGTGGAAGGGTGAGTTACAGCCATCTCTATGGAATGTTGATCCAATTCAAGATGAAGGTCTGGATTGGGACAGTCTTATCAACACTGTGCGTCGTATTGGCATGCGAAACTCCCTCCTTATTGCTCCAATGCCTACCGCCTCCACCAGCCAAATCCTTGGCAACTGTGAATGTATTGAACCGTACGCAACCCATATATTCACGCGTCGTACCCTTGCGGGTGAATTCATCGTCATCAACAAGCACCTTGTCAAAGCACTCCTTGCCCGCGGTCTCTGGTCAACTGAAATGAAGGATGCCATTATTCGCAATAACGGCTCCGTTACTGGGGTTGACGGTGTGCCCGAGGATATCCAAAACGTATTCAAGACCGTCTGGGAAATCAAACAAAAGGTACTGATTGACATGGCGGCGGACCGTGGTCCATACATCTGCCAGTCTCAGTCGCTCAATCTGTTTCTTGCCGACCCTGATTTCCGCAAGCTATCGTCAATGCACTTCTACACTTGGCGCAAGGGGCTCAAGACGGGCATTTACTATCTGCGCACAAAAGCGGCGGCATCGGCGCAGAAGTTCACCGTGGAGCCGACTGCAACTGCGGCACCCGAGTTAGTGCCAGTCAAGGAAGAAAAGGAGTGCTTGATGTGCTCGTCGTGAGCTCACGGTGAGGATAATATTTAAAGTAGTGTCATAATTATTTATAATAATATGTCAGTTTTTACGACTCTAATTACAGGTAGCAATTCCGCTAATCCAATCGCTGTCTTTACGACTCTTACGCTTTTAGATGCTGCCAATGTGGTCAATGTTTATCTAAGTACACTAGGCAACATAGTAGATGTAACACGCGAGTTTGTAAATGAGATGTATGCCTCTCCCCATACTTTTAGTAACCTAGAGCCGCCCCGTGCGGATGGCTTACTATCTTTTCCTGATGTGGGATTTAACTACAAGAATGTTGATGATGACGATAATACATTGGCATTTAGAGTCCATACCACAATTCATGATCGCGTTTGCCATTGTTCAATCCATAAACCCCGCGAAAATACCGACTAAAAATTGATGGCTTAAACTTCAAATCCTAAGGAGGTATAGAATGCGGTTTTGTCCTCGCTGTGATTACTACTTCTTTTACGCGGCTGTTGATTCTAACAAAGTGGCGCAAAAATGCAATAACTGTGGATATACAGAAGCGCTCGCACCCGAAACGAAGGAGGATGCCCTTGTGCTGGAGACAAATTTTCGCTCTGGTAGCAGTGCCGGTGGAGCAGCATCAGGTATCACGATTAACGCCTATACGCTACAGGATCCTACACTGCCGCATGTAAAGACCATTAGCTGCCGCAATACGGCGTGCCCCTCTGCAGCAAATGCCGCACTCCGCGATGTCATCTATATCAAGACCGATCCTACCAATCTCAAGTTTCAGTATGTCTGTGTGCCATGTGGTAGCCAGTGGACGAACTAGTGATTGGTAGCAGCCCGGCTTTTTCTTTTCATATTAATTAGCAAGTCTAAAGTGAATATTAGAAGACGGTAGTAATGACATCTACATCTGCAAAGCCTGTAGGTGAGCTAAAAAAGATCGTCTCGCTGATCGACCGATCCGATTTTGATCAGTTTGTCTACCCTGCAAACACATCAAACACCAAATTTCGTCCTGAAAACGAACCGTACCATAATTTTACCCAAGAGGTTGCCACCTGGACATTTCAAGGCTCGCCCAACTGGGGTCAGCGCATCACCTTTGCCGTTCCTTGGCCATGGCAGGGCGATTTGCTCAATTGGATAGCTTTGCGCCTCAAACCGATGTCGTGGCTTCCTGGTGATAGCGCACAGCGTATTGGTCCTAATATCCAAAATCTTGTTCCCATTGATAATGCGGATTTCTGGGTTTGGGCACAGAGTCTCGGCACCATCACAATCGCCAAGGCGGAAATGGAAGTGGACGGTGTCATTATTGAATCATTTAGCGGTGATTGGATAAATACTTGGAATAAGATGAACCATAGTGTCACAACGGGTATTGCCTACGATGATGGTGTCTATAATTCTTACACCCAACCTACCGTAAATAATATTTTACCCTCCGAAGACGGCTACATCTATTGTTACTTACCGTTCTGGTTTACAAAACATGTGAATACCGCCTTTCCTATAATCTCTTCGCGCGGACCCGAAACCGTCCGTTTTCATATCACTCTGCGCCCATTTAGCCAAGTTATACGAAAAATAACAAACCCGTTAACCTGCGACGAGACACCTTTAGGAACTACGCTTACTGTCCGCGACTATACCTATCCGTTCCGTAAGTTTGAGGATCTATTTATCCGTTATGCGATGCCAGGATTTGAAACCGCTGACCTGGTCTGTGGAATCTCCCAAATTGACGGCGATCTTCGCGAAGCCTATATGCATACAACCCATGAATTGATGATGGAACAGGTCGTAGAAACGCAGTTTGCTGAGCCTATCAAATATGTAACCAATACACCGTACGGCGAAACCATTAAAATTCAATTACCGATTACAACGGCGAACGGACCGATTCGGCAGTTGATTTTCTTTTTACGTCGCAATGCCGCTGTCCAACAATTCAATGACTGGAATAACTACTCTGCTGTGCTGGACACTGAATATGATCCTGTATGGAATCCTGAAAAACCCCTGCTTCAGCATGCGACACTTATGGTCGGCACAGCAGTATGGGTGGACCAACCAGAACGGTGGTGGCGCGCAACCGGCAATCTTGTCGTACCTGGCGGTGTTCGCGCCTACGGTAATTTCATTTACGCCTATAATTTTGCCGAAAAGCCTATTGAATTTGCGCCCAGCGGAACACTCAATCCTGATCGTGTAGATATGAAACTCAGTTTAACAGTAGCACCCCCTGGCGGCGCATCAAATACCGAATGGTCCGTTGTGCTTTTTGTCGTCGGCACCAATTGGATGCGGTTCGAGAATGGCATTTCTAACTTACTCTTCATGGACTGAGGCGATGGTTTAAAAGGATACCTCGTGTATCTTCTTGAAGCCTTTTTAGCATAGTGGTATTGCGTCTGCCTTGTAAGCAGAAGGTCCGCGGTTCGATTCCGCGAGGAGGCACAGGTATGATATCATCCTATGATATGTTACCTGGATTACAAATGGAAAAACGGGTGTTTCTCGTTATCTTTCTTAAGCACATCATACAGCACAGTCTCTGCATCCTTAAACATATGGGTGTAATCTTCATTTTTATTTTCAATATCGCTCTTGGAAGGGCGTTGTATGGCAATAAATGGTAGTGTCACCCATAAACGCAGATTATTTCTATACCATGTATCAACTGCCTCGGTCATCTTTTCAGGATCACTCGGCATATGGTGTAGAATTCTATTATAGGCTTTCCTGTGTATCAAACAAAATGCTGTAGTGAATCCCTTAACCTTGAATAATAACGGATTCTTTGCTACAAGTTTCGGCTGATCAACCGATGTTATTGATGTTGCACCACCCAGGAAAACATCCCAGTGCTCCTGATGCTTCCAAAGATACGGTAAGAGAGCCTTGAATCGTTCTTGGGCGTTTTCGGTCAACATACAGTCGTCCTCAATAATGAGAACCCACGGATAGTGGCGCTCTTTCGCAATCTCTATCACTTTTCTATGCGATAATGTACACCCCTTCCAGCCGGGTGAATACTGTATAGCCGATACCCGTTCCACTCGTGGTGTCCAACTCTTGAACTCCTGCTGTACTTCATCCCATCTATCCTTGCGCTTATCCAAATTGATAACCAATGTTGGTGGCAAAGGTGGTGTTCTAAAATAATTATATAAGAAGTATGCTACGCATGCAGTGTGAATCACAATGAGGACAATGATGGTCCATGACATATGCTTTTTATTCGGCATAGTCCTTATATTATAATCAGGATTTTAGTTAAGGGAGAATGAATGCTGAAGGGACCAAGGCGAAACAAATTTTGCGACAAATTCGTGATAGTTTAGTCGCAGTTATTATTGCTCTAACGCGTGTTGTATTCTTTTGGTTGCCCGGTGGAGATATTGCACATGGACAAGCCCTCATGGCGCTTCATCCTATGATTATCGGCATGGTGATTGCCCTGTTTTTTATCTTGCCACCCCACCATCCAGGTCGCCTTGTTATTCTAGCAGTAGCACTGGTTGTTATGGCAACACAATGGCTCTTTGGCTGTGTAATTACACGGGCTGAGCAAAAACTCACCGGTAACACTGAAACTATTGTAGATCCGTTTTTAGGGCTGGCAAATATTGCAGCAAACCGTGACACCCGCCAGGCAGCAACGCTCGCCGTCGGTACCGCTATTTCTGTTGTCATGATACTTGTGGTCGCGTGTGATACATTTTTACGACCTGCGATATCGTCAGTCTAAATAAACGGTGTTTATGGATAGTATAAATGTCCAACGGTAACGAAGAAATCGTAGAGTTTGTAGCAGAGTTGCTAAAGAAACCGCCAGGTCCGCCCAATAGTGTTCAGTTTGAAGTGGACACCGATGGCGATATTCAGGCACTGTTTGAAGTTCTTTTGATTACGATGACCGAAATTCTCAAGACCTGGTACCCACCACCTATCACGATTGCGCTGATTTCTAATGAGGATCTCGCGCGTATCAAGGCGTATTTTGCCTCATTCAATATTACATTCAATTTCAATGTTGAGGATGTGCCGCCGGTACTTCATATTAATAATAAGGAGTACTTGAAAAAAACTCACCTTGAGGATATGCGTTTCCGTGTATCCGCAGGTGGAAAACTTTATACTGTACATTTCTCCAATCTTGCGACCAAATAATGTGTACACAACACTAAAACAAGAACCAACGCTATTTTTACAAATAATGGATTTTCTCGTGTTACAAACACAAGTGATAAGATAACGCCAAGAATTGCGGCGATTAAATAAATCTGCTGTGTTTGTGTCGGGTTTGTCCACTCTGGCAGCGCATTCACAAACGCTTCCGTTACACCCTTAGGAAGCCGCTTTGCCTGATTATCGTAGTATGAGTCGGTTTTCGCCTGATTTCCAGTTTCTAGTAGTTTTTTTATGATATTTCCTGGATGGTTAGGATCCGATTGTTTGAGATTATCTCCTACAGGCAGTCGCGGATCTACATGATATGTTAAATCAGCGTTTGCAGCCGTTGCCATCCTTACTTATGTCTACGACTTAGTTTCCTGTTACGACGGTGACGGCGAGTGCGACGGTGCCGACGGCGTCCACCCAGTTGCGCCGGCTGTTCCGCACTGTAGTGCTTATCACTGAGTGGTACCGCTACATAGGGCGAGAAGCTCGCACCCATATTATCATTTGGTCGCTGCTGGAAGAAAACCTCGGGGTTCCCTGCTGTCTTCGTAGCCTCCACCATCTCACCATACTGAGTCGCGGGGAACGGCTTTGATGCCCATTCACCCGTTGACTGAGGACCCGTATATAATCCACCGTTCGCCAGTGGCGGTGGCGCCTGTGTTGTCGCTGACCATGCTAAGGCGCCCGGATAATTTGCCCACGAACCCCATGTTGTTGTTGGTAAGATACCCGTCAGAGAACTCTGCTGACCCGGTAATACCGCACCTGTGGTCTTATCAACGCCAACCATACCAGATGCACTATCTCCGCCACGCTGTCTGTTGCGGCGACGACTGCGATTCTTATGTTTACGGCTGCTAAATGCGAGTGCCATCTTATTATAGGCAGCGGTATTTATCTGTAAAAAGAAAGGGGGCAATAGAAGATAGATGTCCACTAAATCCGAGCGTGTACGCACAATGATTCTTGATGTCGAGGATGCCATGAAAACAATGACGCCCTCCCAAATCGCATCACAGTTTGCCGATTACCAGAAGGAGTTTCCTAGCATTTTTGCAATGCTCCTGAAAAAGGACTATCGTCGGGATATACTTGCCATGATGGTAGATCAACTAGATAAAATAGAACAAGGTACTATATCGCAACACAACGCATCCGTTAATGTTGGAACAATACTCGTTGATCGTATTGTAAAGCCACAGCTTAAGGGTGGCGAAGGGAAAAAATAAAGTATACAATAGGCATGATTGTTCGTACCGTCGCCTTATTTGTTTTGTACGGATTTTTTGAAATATTCAAAGAAATCCGTTCATATTGCCGAGGTGAATGTGTGTATTGTAATGATGGCGTATGTGATGTGCGTAAAGTACCGAGATATGGCGATCATAACAGGGAGGACATTCCACTACCAAATGCAGATGATCTTGACTGATATGTCTTATTACTCTTCAGTCGCATGAATGGATTCACTGCAGGTAACGGTACTGCTACTGTATCACCTGTACGAAAGCTGTCAAATACCAGGGTATTTGATATCGTACTACGATTATTCCAATTTGTATAGGAATACGGTATATTGTGCTGCGGCGGATTGAGAATATTTAGCAAATCGTGTGTCTCTTTCTCAACATTTGTCTCTAAATCATTAATCCAAGATGGTGTAATCTCCTCATCATGATTTTTACACCATTCAACAGAACGAATAACATTCTCGCGTACAAGATTCTTAATCACATTTGGATCCGTAATTTTGATAAGATTGAGCGTCTGTTGAATGACAACAATCTCCATCCGTTCAATCTCCGTTTGAAGCTGTCGAATGAGATCCATTGTCGGTTTCCATGATTCACATACAACCGGTTGAGCAAGAATAGGAAAGAGAAACTTATGTTTTGCCTGATACGCATCCAGTAGAGAAATAATATCGGATGAAGGTCCCAGATACCCTTTTCCAACAAAGTACCGCTCCGCATTCCCAGAACGAGATGTGTGCGGCTTGGTAATTCCCCATGTACGGAAAGCGCGGCTAAGAAGCCAAAGCAGATCCAGAGTAGGCTGCTCCGTTGTATCAAAGCACTTAATAATCATACATCCACCCTTACCCAACACTTTAAGACCAATAATTGACTCCGCAAGTAGAAGTGGAAAGATAGAATCCTCCTGCGCATTGTAGTCGCCGCTAAAGTCAAATCCACCATCCGCTGTGTACAGATGAACACCATTTGGATTTCGCAGAATTGTCCACTTTACAAAATGATCCTGGTTTACTTTCTTAAGAATATTGCCGGTACCATCTTCGCCGTCTTGAATTGTTATCTGCGGCCAATATGCCAGAAACTTCGCCGCCTTACGCCATCCAGGTACATTCTTTGCCTCGGAGCGTAGTGTAATCGCATTGGTACCAACATATCCCCAATCATCAAACTTACACATATTCTTCGTTGCCATCGTAAGGCACGCTTCAATGAATCCGCCTGGTCCCTCGGCAGCATGCGCCGTCCTCAACCCGATGCCGACAGTACGCTTCACTAACGGCGCCAGTTCATTCGTCAAATCGAGCCGCTTCCACATCTCAATCATCTTAAAGTAGGAACGAGAGAGCGGCTGCCGGGTTGCCACGGATCGGGACGATCTACGATTCCACGATAGGAATATATATTCATAGGGATTTGTCACCTTCTTATAATCGTCCCACTTACCCTCTTGATAAAAGAGGTTAATCTCATTCTTTGCCTGCTGAAGAGACCTATTCTCCAACGGACATACATAGGCTGTCTTCGGTGGCTGCAAATCCGTATTTGGTCTTAGCGGGATGGTTGAAGGTCCACCAGAACCCCATACCTCTAACACCTTGTATTCCATATTATTACTTCCGTGATTTATTAAACATATCAAAATAAAGCGCCGTCATTTTTTGTGAAAAACCGCCACGAATGAATTTATAAGCATTTGGCTCTTTTGGTGACCACCAGCGTATATCATCTTTCTCCAAAATATCCGGTGGCAGCAAATGACGCCAATCCTTATTGTCCACAAGCTCTTTTGTGCGTTTCTGGGCTTCTAACATAGTCTGTGGGTTGATTGAGGCGTGCCAAAATTGGTACATAAACATAGCATTTGGTATGCCGGATTCCGTCCAGTTCTCAGCATACGCGGTATCCAGCGGGGTAAGATGTATGAGCTCACTCGGCATAATCTTCGCCTCCTCTTTTGTCTCGCGGAGTACGCCTTGTCGCATCGCCGTCAGGATTTGCTTATATGTCATTTTTACGCCTTTGCGCTGTGCGCCCAGTTCATCCCATTCAAATTGACCTTTTGGCGGCTCCCATCGACTGCTTGGCATGCCCCACTCATGGACAATTACGACCTGCTGCGGATTTGCAGTATTGTGAATAAATACAATATTACGCAAAAAGACGGGTTTGCCATTCATCATAATATAAGCGTAACGCTTTCCTCGCGGAAACACCTTATAGCCCACCTCCATCTACTGGGGTAACGAATTATTCGTAAATTTCAATGTCATCGCCCTCCTCTTCCTCTTCGTTGACCGTTTCCATTGATACCGCTGCGTGCTGATGGGTTGTAGGTAGGGAGATTGGAATACGGAGATTTGTCGTGGAGCATTCACCGTTGTCATCCGCGCCGTAGAGCGCATCGTTCATCTCGTCCGTTGTGAACGGCTGGAGACTATTGTAATCTACAGCATGTTGCTCGGGAGTATCCTCTGCAAACTTAATAGCAGATTCCTCATCGTATAGAATTTCCGAGAACGCAGTACCCGCCTTAATTGGCGCACCTAACATCACCTTAGAGCTCACGCCCAACACGGGATCCCGCTCACCAAAGATTGCAGCACGGAGAGCAATATCTTCCGTCTGCTCAAATGACATCTTCGCTAGCGGTCCAATATCGTTCTTATTAATACCATAACGATCAATGCTCATTGTGCGTCCCTTGTGGCACATCTTGTCCAGCAGAATACAGACATGACGGTAGTTGACCGAGGAACCGGATTCAGCAAACAGCGTTGTAATCTCCTTGTACAGAGTTGCACGCGTCGCCTCAATACCTAAGTTGGCGAACATATCATGGACATTGCTGGAAATGATGCGCTTTGGGTCCACATCAGGATGCGTGAGAACATCCAGGAAATTCGAACCATCGCTAATGAGTACATACTGCTCTACTGGCACATACTTGCCGTCGCGGAGCTCCACCGTATCCTCCACCTTCTGGTAATTCACCGAGCGGAGACCAGGAATACCACGAATTGCCGTGCATGAGAGAACCTTGTTCTGGAGCGCCTTAAGTGTATTGAGATCATCAATCGCATTTGTCGTTGTAGTGAGACGAATACGGAAGATAAGACGAGTTGCGTTGTAATCCGTGTAGATGCTGGTGATATCATCGCTGAACTTTGTCTTCAAGATGAGCGCAATATCATCCATGGTAATGTTCTTGTTGAACATCTGCTCGCGGTCCAGCTCAAACCGTAGAATCCACGGCGACTTGTGCTCGTTATCCGTTGGCATCGTCTCCTCTGTTACCGGCGTAGAGCTGAGAGGATCCTGTGTCACACCTACTTGCGCTCCCGTTGTTGCCGACATCGTCTCATATGCCGCCATGTAGGAGAGCCAATCCGTATCTTCCGTAATAAGCGTCTCGTTGTCTCGCGGGTCGTAATAGATGCGTGCAACCGTCACGATATCCTGGAGCAGCGTGAACTCCAGCTCCTTTGAGACACGGCGTGCCTCCTCCTTCTTATCACGAATGTCACGGCGGAGCGGAATATTCAACTCAATCGCCTTAGGATTACGGGTCGCTTTGAGCAACTCCTTGAGACGCGGTACACCTCGCGTCATGTTTGACTTGGCAGCTACACCAGCCAAGTGGAATGTATTGAGCGTCATCTGCGTTGCGGGCTCACCAATAGACTGCGCGGCAATCACACCGACGGGTTGCCCAGGCTCTACCCACGACTTCCAGTGCCTGAGAACGACCTCCTCCGAAAGGGCATCTAGCGCTGCCTGCGTGTAGCCCATGCTAGTCAGCTTGGTGGGTGCCATATGATAATGGACAAGTGCCGCCCAAATCTTATTGTGCTTGTGCGTCTTAGCTAGAATCTTCTTCTGGGCTTCTAACACAGCGGTTGGAGTCACTGAGGCGGTGGCTTGATCAAGATTGAACTGCGACTTAATGGCGGCAATAAGACGGTCTAGATGAACAGGGTAACGGACGTTCTTTTGCGGCTTTGAGCCGAACACCTTTTCCACCAAAATGCGGCGATCCTCAATCATCGCCTTGATGTACTCCTGCTCATCTGGAGCGCCGGCGGCGGCAGCATACGCCTGAATATCACCGTCGCTCATGGATGCAAGCGGGAGCGCCTGGTTTTCTAGTTTCGTCGCATTAATACCGTCCTCTCCATACGATACCTGCAGCATATTGCCGCTGGTATCACGGACCGAGCCGTCGTGCTGAGTAATCAGGTCCTCGAGGGCAACACGGATTTGGCGCTGCATATAACCTGTATCAGCCGTCTTTACAGCCGTATCAATAAGACCCTCACGACCTGACATAGCATGGAAGAAGAACTCGTCAGGCTGGAGTCCCTTAATATATGAGGAGGTGATGAATCCGCGCGCCTGAGCGCTGTCGTCAAAGCGCTTAAAATGTGGCAAAGTACGGTGCTGGAAACCATTCGGCACACGCTTGCCCTCAATCGCCTGCTGACCCAGGGTGGCAATCATCTGCGAAACATTGACATCCGAGCCCTTAGAACCCGCCTTTACCATGTTCGTCATGCGATTCGTATCAGCAAGCGACTTCAAACCAATCTTACCTGCCTCACCGACGGCTTTGTTGAGCGTGCCCATTACCTTTGATTCAAACTCCTCCTGATTGCTTCTACCTGAAGAGTTTTCAAACAAGCCGGTATGGAGCTGGAGAATCTGCTCCTCAATTGTCTTTGTAAGCTTGTTGAGCGCAATGCCGATTTCGTCGTTCGTTGCCTGATCGGCAATCAAGTCGCTGATACCGACCGAGAAACCGCTGTTCATCAGGAAATTCGCAATCATCGCCTGTAGGGAATCCAGGAAATCAACCGTAATATCTGGACCGTAATCATTGTAAATAATGTGAATAAGCTGCTTGGAGAATACAGCCTTATCCAGAATGCCCTGCTCAATCACACCATTGATAATCTTGATGAGATTCTGCGGTCTGCGGTCCGTATCGTAGCTGCTATTTGGCATCTGGAGGCTGACCGGTGGCAGTAGTGCTGAAAGGAGTTGCTGACCGGACCACATTGGCTGCGGAGTCATTGTTACCGGTTCTGGCAACTTGCCCTCCCAGCGCTTGGCATGGACCAGTAGATTCATCGCCTCCTTTTTCGTGAAAAGCACATTGGAACGCGTGAAACGATTCGCACCCACCAGGGTATCCTGAACAACGGACACAATTGGTACCGACTCACGCGGGCTTACGATTTGGAGCGGCACCGCCGCAATCTCGCGTAGCTCTGTCGCTGTCTCTACCGACTGGGGTGCGTGCAAGTTCATCTCATCGCCGTCAAAATCGGCGTTGTACGGTGCCGTCACAAAGACATTAAGACGGAATGTATTGAACGGTAGAATCTTCGCAATGTGCGCCATCATAGACATGCGGTGAAGCGATGGCTGACGATTAAATAGTACTACATCGCCGTCCATCAGGTGACGGTTGACCACATCGCCCTCAAACAGTTCCAGTGACTTCGCATTCACATGCTTAAGTGAGATGGTACGACCGTCATGACGCTGAATCGTCTTTGCGCCAGGATAAGTATCAGGTCCATTTTGAATCAGCTTGTAGAGTTTGCCGATATTGAACTGCGTGACCTTCTCAGGAAATGTCAGGTTCGTTGCAATCTTCAACGGAATACCGAGTTCCTTGACGGAGATATTTGGGTCCGGCGTAATGACCGAACGGGCGGAATACTCCACACGCTTTCCCTGTAAGTTTGAACGGATACGACCCTCCTTCGAGCCCAAGCGCTGCTGGAGCGACTTGAGAAGTCTACCCGAACGCTGAGCGGCAGGTGAGATACCAGGAATATTGTTATCTACGAGGGTGGCTACATGGTACTGTAGCAAATTCGTCCACTCATCAATTGCACGCTTCTTTGGCTCATCCGTAATCTTCTTCTTGAGTGCCGTATTTGCCTTGATGATATCAATTAGCTTGCTTGTCAGGTCGTCCTCGGCACGCTGATTATTATCCTGTGTGACCGAAGGGCGTACCTGGGGTGGCGGAATCGGTAGCACAGTACAAACCATCCAGTCAGGGCGGCACCAGTGACGGCTGAAACCCATGAACTCCACATCTTCGTCAGTTACACGACGGAGAAGACGATGAACATACTCGGGTTCCAGTAACATAGAGAGATTCATCGAACCGTCATCATCGACAACTGCACCTTCAGGTGCCTGTACGCCTTCCGGGAGCTGTAGATTCTTCCAATCCGCATAAATCTTGTGTACCGGCTCCTCACGATACTTATTTGGCTGACGGGAACCACAACCATCCTCAATATCTTCGCCGCAGCGCGTTGTACCGGAAGCGGTTTCGAGTACCATCTTCCAGCGTGACTCTCCCTTGAGCTTGAGCAGATGCTGATTGCGCTGCTTATCAATAAGAAGCTTGCCACATTTGAAACAGACGCAACGCAGGACCTTCATCAGCAGCTTGAAGAACTGGGTGTAGTACACGGGGCGCGCAAGAACGAAATGTCCAAAATGACCTGGGCAGTTGTGATTGTTCTGTCCACATGAACGGCATACCTTACCGTTTTCTAGCACTCCCATGCGAGGATCAAAGAGACCATTCAGTTTACCCTCCGCCGTAGAGGGATTCGTAATTTCGCATACAGAACGTCGTAGGATTTCTTCTGGGCTAAATACCCCAAACTGAATCCCCACAATGGACTCAGTTTCGGACGAATGTGACAGCAGCGGCATCTCTTCTTTTTTGTATGGGGTTCTTTTAAACGGACGGCAACGCGTCAAATTTTGTGATTTTGGCGGATTTTGAACGTATTTATTTTTACTTTACTTTATAAGGACATAATGACGGATTTATCGGGCGCTGTTGTTCTATTTGTACCAACCGAAGTTGATCCACCGCCACCACCAGAGGAGACGCATCCTGATTATATTGCGGCTGCCACGGGTCCTACAGGTCCTACAGGTAACTTAACCAATGATATAGGTCCGTCTTGGATTCCAACGGGTCCTACAGGGACAACAACTTCAATGGACAAATTATTTCTAAATCCAGGCACAATGTCTGGATTACAATATATCAAAGATTTTAGTGGAAATATTGTACCGACGCAAGCGACAATTTCCTATGTAAAACGATTTATGAATGAAGATTATTCGGATGCCGGCTTCAATATGTCTACCTCAATGGACATCATTGCCGTATACATAAAAGCCCAAAAAATCTTATATACCGAAGCGAAAGTCTATTGCGAACAGCAACTTAATATGTTGATGTTACCCGCCATTTGTATATCTGCATTATGTACTTTACTGAGTTTAGCGCTTCAAGGTATTATTGCCGGTCCCTACGTAATCAGTGCGTTGACCGCTATCAATTCATTTATTCTTGCCCTTATTTCGTATCTAAAACTAGACGCAAAAGCAGAAGCCCATAAAACCAGCGCCTACCATTACAGCAAACTACTAACCATTTGCGAGTTTCAATCCGGCAAGATTATGTTTTTTAAACGCGATGATAGCCCTGAATATTTTGTAGCGTTATACAATGAAATGCTCAAATTAATCACCGAAATAGAAAAGAAGATTGAGGAAATCCAAGATACGAATAAATTCATATTACCCCAATATATCCGTTACAATTTTAGAACGCTCAATGAACAAAATCTATTTTCAAAAGTGAAGAATCTTCAACTTGAAGAGCTCAAATTATTAAATGAATTAAAAATTAGTCTGCGGCGATTTCACGAAAAACAACAGCCATTTTTGGATGATAATAATACTATAAGTATTAAAAAATTATCTATGGTATTGGACGACGATCCAAAGAAGAAAGAGTATTTAGACGCAAATACCGACAAAGAAACAAAAATGAAAGCTATTATTTCACATCGTAAATCATATTTGACATTGGAAGACGATTTTGAAAATGAAATTGACGAATATGTAAAAAAGGCAAAAGGGCGATATTGTAATTGTAATTGGCTTAAATCCTAGAGCTCTTTATAATATATATAAAATGCCTGCGATTTCTAACATAGAATTAATGGGTTCGTTGGAAAACGGAATTTTTACAGAAACAGCATGTAGCGCCGATGTACATTCTATATATCCTTTAAAGCGTGTATTTTGGGCGGGACGGACCGACTTTCAAGAGGTGGTGATTGCGGAATCGCCCACGTACGGTCGTGTTTTATTTTTGGACGGCGAACTCCAGTCATCGTCTAGCGATGAAGCAATTTATCATGAGCATCTTGTCCATCCTATAATGGCAGCAATGGCGGGTAGTTCCGAAAAGCGGGTGCTAGTGGTCGGTGGTGGCGAGGGAGCAACGGTGCGCGAGGTGTTGCGGTGGGATGCGTCCGCGGTCGCCCATGTTGACTGGGTTGATATTGACGGGGATCTGGTTAATCTTTGTCGGCAGCATTTGGGGTGGGCTGCCGATTCGGTCTATACGGATCCGCGTATGACATATCATCCTTTGGATATTAATACTTTTTTGGATACCACAAAAGATATGTATGATATAATTATTCTGGACTTGCCGGATCCTGATGTAGAAGTTCTAGATGAGTTAGATGGTGCAGAGACAAATGAACTCTATGGACCGCACTTTCGCGATCGTATTATATCACATTTGGCTATTGGTGGCGGTATGGTAACACATTGCGGTCCTATTCGTCCTGGACGCGACGAAGTTGCCTGCGGCGAAGGAATGGTATGGATACGCGAAGAGCTGTTTTATGGCATGTAGGTATTTCCTTACCATGTGTGTATCCCGTCGTTCCAGGGTGAATGGGGATTTATGATGACTGTTGCGCCAGCGGTGGCGGCGACTTTTCCTATGGGGTTGCGCGTGATGGATCGTGAGGTGGCTCAGTTGGCGTTTACTTGGCCGAAATACTGGAGCACATTATAAGTCTAAGCCTAAGTCTAAACTGATTTGGCTAATATTTAGTAAATGAAGGTCGCTCTTGCTTTTTGGGGATTGACCCGTAGTTTGCGGTATACAATGCCTAGCATTCAATTACGCATTTTGGATGTTCTCAAGAAACATGGTATTGATTATACCATTTTTCTTCATACATACTTTGTAAATAGTGTTTATTCTAATTTGCGCGCCGGCGAATGCGGTATAGTTCTTGATAATGAGGAGTATCAGCTTTTGGGGGCGGAGTATGTGCGCCGTGATAATCAAGATGATCTCAAACTTGGATTGAATCTTACCGCCTATAGAAAACATCCTGATCCATGGGACACCAAATATGAAATGGTTGATAATTTTATTCTGGCAATGTACTCTAAAAAACAGTTGGGCTTGATGATAAAAGAGTCCGGTTGTGAGTTTAACTATGTATTGTTTTTACGACCCGATGTAGAATATATTGTGGACTTGGATGTGCGATGGCTACCGCTCGCCACTGAGAAGCAGATCTGTGTGCCCGATTTTCACTGCTTTTCCTTTAAATTCAATGACCGTTTTGCAATTACTACACAGACCAATGCTATTCGGTACAGTACTTTATTTGATTCTATGTTGAACTACAGCCGTTTACGACCCCTCCACTCCGAGACTATAAACTACGATTTTGTGACTCGAGTTCTTAAATTGGCGGTGGCTTATGTTCCGTTTCGGTTTAATCGAGTGCGCGCAAATGGGATAGTGCGTAATGATGTATCTTAGACACCGAAGCAAGAGCATGAATTGCTAAAGTCGTTATTTAATTCCATTGTTTTGTAGGGGTAGTTAGAGCCTGGATAGCAAATGCGCCGTAACCAGATAAAGTACCTGATACATTTGTACTACTATTTGGAATACCGCCAGTAGCTCCTGGTGTGAAAAGTACATACTGCATACTGTCTGTTACAGAAAAGTTTTGGTAAAAGCTAAGAAGAATACCACTACCAGAGGTTTGACCAGTGAAAAAAGCCAAGTTGCCGGCAGTAGCACCATTTGTAGATGATACACTTTTCAAGACAAAATAATTGATATAATATCCACTTCCAGAGGAATATAATGCTGGAAGAACACTACCAACTTGATTGAACCCTGTAGATGATGCAGTATTAGTATTTGTAAATACACGAGCATCTGTTGCTGGTGGGTAAGAGCCGCTTATACCATATTTAACTGCGAAGGCATATAAATACTGATTTGCTCCTACGGCTTGTGTATAAGGAGCCGAAGCAGTATTGTAAACAAAAGCAGATTTGTCTTGTGCTGTTAAGCCACTAGCAGCAGCTGCTGCTAAATAAGTATCCGCTATACCAGCCTTTGTGGTTCCGGTTACATTTGTTACAAGATTGTTATACTCGGTAGATGTAATAGTAACCCAAGTATTCGCAGCTGCTGCATTATAGGCGGCAAGACTAGTTGTCAGCGAGTTAACTATTTGATCTGTTACTAGTGGTGCTGGACCGGGTGCTGAGGCTGTGGATGGTACCAACTTATTCACACCATTAATATAACTCTGCTGTTCGGCTACAGTTGTTTCTACCTGACCGGCTACAACCGCATGGTAGTATTGATAGTCTGTAGGACCACTATATCCGCGACCACCTTCTAGCACTACTGTATTGGTAAGATCGTCTGTAAAAGACTGTTGTTGAATTACCTTGTTAGCGTATAACATACGCTGTTTTCTTAACCATGTAGTATAGGATGCATCTGGCGTAGACATAGTCTTCTAAATACAAAAAATATTTGTTTTTATTTTTGTTTGTTTTTTGTTTGTTTTTTTGTTTTTTGTTGGATTTACTCCAATATAATTTCAGGAATCGGTGCGAGCGGTTGTGAATCCGGTACAATATCTACCCACTGTGGAGCACTGTCAGCGTCGTAATCCACATCGGCGCGAAACTGGATACCGATATTGTTTTCAGCGTAGTAGAGCCAGTTGCTATTGTATATCGCCCAAAGATCCTCTGGCGTGGAGAAATCACTATTGATCTCCAACCCGAGAATACGAATCTGGTAGTCTTCACATGCGAAGAGATTCGCTAGACTCGTAACAATACTGGCAGTATCAGGCTGGACAATCCACTCATCACCAATGGAGATGATAATCTGGCGACTTGCGGGGCGCCAATGAATGTCCATAATCTCATTGCTCCAAGTTTCAATCTGTGCGAGCTGAATAATATTTTGGTTGTCAAATACTTCGACAGGAGGAGGAGGGATGTTAACACTATAGAAATCCATTTGGAAGTATGAAAGATAGGATGTAGATGAGGCAAAGACTTATTTATAGTGCGTAATGGTTTCAATTTTTTCCGCAACCGTAAAAATTTGAACCTTAAAACGGATTCGAATTTCTGGGCATTCATCTTATTACGATGCCAGTCTTTACGACATTTTACTCTATTCCCATTCCTGAGCCCTTTGTTGAAGGACTACAGCCAATTGCGCAGATTTCTACACCTGAAGGCGTATTTGATGTATCATGGGTGCCAAAGATGGATCAGGTTGTGATTCGTCACGGTAACGATTGGTATATTCAACCCAACGCGCGTATTGAGGATTCACTCTCTACTCTCATTGGCTGCAATACCTATGATCTACATGCCGGCGGACTCTTCCTATTTGACCGCGACTACAAGAATGGTAAGGCTGCCGATGAATATATGGAGCAGGGGCTTCTAGACTGCGAATGGTCCGATTACGCTCATGATAAGATGGTATTTCAGGCAAACATTGAGGTAGACGGTCTAGAGTACGATACCTTTGACTTTGTGGAGTAAAAAATAGGTATTATAGTTATTATAGTAATTAATTAATTAATCTTTTTCTCATCGTCTGCTTGCGGTGCCTCATCAGGCTTCTCCTGCATCTCCTTCTCTTCCTCAGTCTCATCTACAAACTCCGCCTTTTCCTCGTCATAATTATTGCGATTACGGTTGAGATACTTAACAACCTCCTCTAGAACATTGGTTAGATTCTCAACCTCCTCCTTGAGATGCCGGATTTGCGCATCTTTATTCTCATGCGTAACGAAATTGTAGAAGAAGAACCGCACAATATTCATTAGGAGTCCAATAGTTGAGAAGAATGTATAATACTGAATGAAATGCTCAATAGAGTTGGCAGTAGAGTAGTCTAGAAGCTGTAGTGACGGCATAGTGGGGTAAGTGAGGATGAATTTGTGTGCGGGTTGGCGCTCAATTTTTTAGATTTTTTGATAAAATTTGAACTTGCTTTTGTTGCTTCTGTAAAACAGAACAACAAAAAATGGCGTCTATTACTAGACTTTCTGGCTCCTTGATTCGCATTAGTGGTACTAACTTTGGAATGTTAAAGTATGTACGTCTTGTTCCTACAAACTCTATTATGTATATCAACATACTAGACCGATGCCTAGATATCCATTATAAGGATAAGAAGTCCTTTGATACCCTGCAATTTCCAACAAATACGGCACGAGATTTGGCGGTCGCTGTTGTTGAATCGTCATTTGGGGAGCCGAAGCAGCACCCTGTTGTAAAGGACTATCCGTTCTGATTTACGCACGGCGGGTCTTATTTTTGCGGGACTTGCGGGTCTTGTTTTTGCGGGACTGGGACTGGCTCATGATACGATTTAACGTTGCAGTCGCATTTTTGTAATACTGTACATTGGCGGCATTTTCAGGAAACGCTAATTTCTTACCCATGATAGTCGTCTTCATCTTAGGCTTGGCACCGCGACGTAATAGTACACGCTTCACTGCCTTGAACATCTCGCTGCCCTTTTCAGGTGTATTATAACGCAGCAAAAGCACATCCGCAATTTGGCGGGGGGTCTTCTGGGCTAATTCGGGATCCAATGTTGCACCGCTTGGTGTCTCCAGATCGGTGCCAAAATACATTGCCTCCTCTACCATCTCAGGCGATCCCGTCAACACAGCCAAGTGGAGCGGGTTC
>Ga0208616_1000127_pt1 | contig 26188 bp, 27 predicted proteins | sample CryBogCBE16Oct07_FD_184575 | JGI IMG/M metagenome (GOLD analysis project Ga0208616, IMG submission 184575) | Freshwater microbial communities from Crystal Bog, Wisconsin, USA - CBE16Oct07 (SPAdes) (version 2) | ecosystem: Environmental > Aquatic > Freshwater > Lake | place: Crystal Bog... | reverse complement strand
CGCAAATGCGTCCGCTGGCAAGTCTTTTTCACCGCTTGAAATAGCGCTCAGAATCCTGTTGGCTACAAATGATGGCTCAAGACCTTGAGGCATCTTTGGGGCCGTGCCAAATAGTGCTCTAGTAACTAATCCAGTTTCTGTGTGCGGGGCACGAATGTCCAGCACATTGATCTTCTTGGTCCTAAATTCACGAGCCGCCACTGCCATTGCGCTGTGAGCTGCGCTCTTAGAGGCACAGTAAGCACTCATTCCGAGAACCGATACGTCTGCGGCAACACCTGTAATCGAGGCAATAACGCCTCCCTCGTTGACGAAGGCGCCACTAAGTGAAAGTACATTGACGGTCCCCGTGGCATTGGTACGAAATAGTTCGCCAACCACTTCTTCAGGCACTTCACCAATAGGTCCAAAGGCCACTACTCCGGCGGCATTAATAACTCCATCGAATGTTCCACCGATTTCATCGATCGCTAGCAGTAGCGAAGCCCTTGAACCGATGTCAGCTGTTGAGCGGTTTAGTTCCCGCAAGTCATCTGGAATGTTGGCTTCAGTGCGCGCGATGAGAGACACCACCGCACCATTTGCAATGAGTTGACGGCAAATCTCAGACCCTAAAACGCCTGACGCACCGATAACGAGAAACTTCTTGCCTGCGAAATAATTATCCATTGTCTAATCGTAAAGGGACCAATTAAAAGTAATTCCGAGCGGGCATTCCAGATTTGACCTGGCTGCTCCTCAGTAATCCTTCGCCCGTAGGATTGCTTGGTGAGTAGCGCACTTGAGCTGATGTATGACGGTGACTGTGGACTTTGTCGAGCCTGCGTACGGTGGTTAGAACGCCACGACATCTCAAGGGTGATTTCCTGCGCACCCGCTGCTTCGTGCACCTGGGATGACGCGTCCACTCTGCCATTTGACCAGACCGTTGTTGTGCGTGATTCAAACGGAGTTACCTATCTACGTTCCAGTGCGGTGGCAAGGTCGCTTAAGGCCCTTCCAGGCTTATGGGGGGTGCTTGGCTCAGTAATACTCGCAGCCAATGAAATCAGGCCAGTCAGATCGTTCAACGATTTTCTTTATCACCTTGTCGGGAAAAATAGACGACACATCTCAAACACTCTTGTGCGATTTGGACTACTGGATGCAAGTTGTCGAATGCCCTTTCCAAATAAAGACTGACATGGCATTCTCGCTACAACGAGTTCCTGTGATGCGCCAAACGTGGAGCAACATTGTTTGGCGTCACTGGCCAGTTGATCCACAGTTAGAAGTACAACTTCTCCATTGATCGCTTCAAGAACTTGCCTGCTGGGTTTCGAGGAAGTGGTTCAGTCGTAAAAGCAATGCGAGTTGGAATTTTATACTTAGCCATTCGACCATTTAGATACGTGGTCACCTGTTCTTCAGTAAGTGTCATTCCAGGCTTCACCATGATGACGCAGGCCACTTCTTCACCGAGACGTTCGTGCTTGATGCCAAACACTGCCGCTTCGTAGACCTCAGGAATTTCATAGATTCCAGTTTCAACTTCTGCACCATAGACATTGTCTCCACCACGGATAATCATGTCCTTTGCGCGGTCTTCTATAAAGATGAAACCTTCGTCATCGATACGTCCCAAGTCACCTGTTCGCAGCCACCCATCCACGATGGTCTCCTTATTTGCATCTGGGCGATTCCAATAACCACGAATGAGCATTGGACCCTTCATCCAGATTTCTCCGGATGTATTGCGAGGGACTGGGTTCGCATCTTCGTCTCGAATTTCTAGTTCCATTCCTGGAATAGGAATGCGACCAGTTGAATTCGGGTGCGAGGTGTATTCAGAGCCAACATTTCCTGGGCCATACGCATTTGTTTCTGTCATTCCATAACTGAGGTTTGGACGACCACTCTTGAAAGCGCCATCAACTTGTTCGACGAGCTTCGCCGGTGCCGGTGCACCACCTCCACCAACGACGTTTAGCGAAGAGGTGTCGTATTTTGAGAAGTTAGGGTGCTGAACTAAGTCCCACGACTGTGTTGGCACTCCAGTGAAAGTAGTGATGTGGTGCTTTTCAATGAGCTGAAGGGCTCGCTCGGCATCCCACTTGAACATAATGACCATTTTGAACTGGTAGGCGAAGTTAGACAGCATCACTGCCATACCCGTTACGTGAAAGAGCGGCACGGCCAAGATTCCAACATTTGGAAACGGTGAGTCCTTCTTTTCTTGCGCAAGACCCTCAACACGCTTTCCATTGGCGCTCGCACGAGCACTGAATGCCATCATTGAGTTCGCAACGGCCTGGTGCGTTGAAACGGCACCCTTTGGAAATCCTGTAGTTCCAGACGTGAAGAGAATGATTGCGTCCATGTCGGTCGTAATCTCGACGAATGGCATTGCTTCACCACGAACGACAACATCTTCCCAGCGTTTTGCAACAGCTGGAATTGTAACGTCGCCTTCTCGAACAGTGATCATCTTGGTGCCATTGCGCTCGCATGGGCCAGTAGCGCGCTCAATTCGCTCGCTGTCAACGATGAGCACGCTAAGGCCAACATCTTTAAGGGAGAACTCAAGCTCTTCTTCAGTCCACCATGAGTTCATTGAAACCGATACAGCTCCAATGCCTGTAATTGCGGTGAAGGAAACAACCCACTCAGGAAGGTTGCGCATTGAGATTCCAACGCGGTCGCCTGGCTTAATGCCATAGGTGTGAACAAGTGCATACGCGAGAGCGTCTGCTTCTTGGTGCGTCTTTTTATACGACCATTCTTCGTCTTCATAGACCATGTACGTGGCATCAGATTCTCGAGATGGATTGAATACGTCTCTCAGTGCCTTCGGGGCATTCTTGAAAACCTTCATCGGGACACCGTTTACGACGCCGTCTTCAAGCTCAAACCAAGACCCCGGTCCTGTTACATCATCGATTGATTCTTGGTACCCAAGTGCCACTGATTTCCCCCTGCTTGAATGTAAATCCTACGCAGGTTGACGGGGGTCAAGTCAATAACTGAATTAGAAGTTACGTGTTCTCAGGCCATGCCCGCTGAAGGCCTATTACAGCGTTGCAGGCTTGGCGTTCGCCGCAATTGAAGCGGCTTTTTGAGCCATGCGCTCAACAGTGGCACCGAGTTGCTTGATCATTTCAGCCAGCTCGACACGGGCTTTTTCGGCCTCAGCTGTGAGCCCGGAAATGTGGTTCACGTCCCAGAGGTTTAGTACTGGATCTAGAACATCTTTCAGGAATTGGCTAAGTCCGTAGATCCCCTCACGAGCAATACGAACTGCGTGGCGAGTGAAGCTCGGAATGCCAGTTCCTGGCATTGCGAATGCCTGCGCCTGCTTCGCTGCCGAGATCATCATTGCTGAAGGATCAATTGCGAATGCGGCCATCACCAAGTCACGGTAGAAGAGGTAGTGCTTGGTTTCGTCACCAGCCACGAGGGCGAGTACATTTCGCCCCATCTTGTCGTCTTTAGGCAAGTGAGCTCCAGTATTACGGTGAGCAATCTGAGTGGCACGTTCTTGGAAGGCAACGTAAGTAATCAAGTCGGCGAAAGATTCAGGCTGAGGAACTTCACCCTTCTTCATTTGCACACGTCGACCATCTTCAAGCAATGTCGGGTCAATGCAGCGTGTGATGTGAACCCAGTCACGCATAACCATGGAGTGACGATTTTCTTCCATGGTCCACTGATTGTTCCATTCACGAATTGGGTGTCCCTTTGGAGCGTAACCAAGCAACGTGTTTGTGTAATAAGGAAGATTGTCCTCGGTGAGGAGGTTTACGTAGATTGAGCTGCGCACTCCCGGAGAGAGTGGGTAGTCATTTTCATGCCACGCATGCTCACCGAAGTTTTGCCCTTGCCCCCAGTTGATCTGCTCGTGTGGGTACCAGAGGCGTGGAGCTTCGAGGTGGCGGTTGTAGAGACGCTCAACGTCAGGAGCGATTTCAAGAAGAAGATCAGTTTTGCTGTTCGGTAGCTGCTTGATAGACATCGAAAACTTTCTGGTCTGTAGCTGAGAGAACAGTACGGTTCCAGCGTAACCGCCATTTGAAGTTAAAGGTCGGTCAGAACGGCGTTTATTTGTGCTTGTGAATTGGTGCTCAAGATGTATGTAGCCTTGCCTGCGTGCCACTTCTAAATACCCTGGTCCCAAGAGACTTTAGAAACGCGATTACACCGCAACTGAAGCGCTATTTCCTAGGGACAGTTCTGGGGTGCATCGGTAACGGACTTACCTTTTCAATGTTCGTAATTTACGTTCACAATGTCCGCCATTTCTCGATTTGGTTTGCGTCAATGCTTCTCGTTATTGGTGCAGTATCGGGGCTTGTCTGCAGTCCGATCATCGGAACCCTCGTTGACAAATTTGGCCCAGTCTTGGTCCTTGTTCCCTCGCTAGTTCTCGAAGCGATTTCATTAGTGGTGTGGGCCTACGCACACACGTACTTTTCTCTCATCGCCTCGAACTTTGTTATTGCAATTACCGGAGGCGCATTCTGGGGACCAGGAAGCACGTTGCTCTCGCGGCTCATAGATGAACAACACCGCCAGCGAGCATTCGGACTTAACTTCATGTTTGTCAACCTCGGCATTGGATTTGGTGGACTTATCGCGGCCAGCATTGTTGACCTAAATCACACCTTCACGTTCACCATTCTTTATCTCTTGAACGCAGCAACTGCGATAGGAATCGCAATAGTTTTCACAACGCTTTGGAAATACGGAAAACGTGACGATTCAGATGAATTGACCAAGGAACAAGAAGACGAGGGTTGGGGCGATGTCCTTCGAGACAAGAGACTTATTCGTTACGTCAGCGCTTCACTGATACTTATGCTTGGCGGTTACGGCTCACAAGAAGCGGGGTTCAGTCTGTTTGTTGTGAATGATTTGAAGATTCCTGTTCACGTGATTGGAATCATGTTCTTTTGCAACACCACGACAATCATTGCGTCTCAGCTTTTCGTGACGAATCTGGTGGAGAATAAAAGCCGCACTCGTGTCATGGCGTTGGCAGGACTTCTATGGTTCAGCTTTTGGTTCATTCTTTTTGCCGCGTTAAAAATGCCTGAAATCCTGGCGATTGTTTCAATCTGCATCGGAATGGGCATATTCGCAATCGGTGAAACCCTGATCAATCCAGTTGGTTCAGCGCTCATCAATGAGATCGCTCCTGAGCATTTACGCGGACGCTATAACGCTGCCTCCGGGCTCACGTGGGGCGTTTCATCAATGGTGGCTGCAGCGTTTACTTCGATTCTTTTCAGCTCGAATCTTGGATCTTGGTGGCCACTATTTATTGGTAGTGCTTCTCTAGGCGGCTCATTAATGATGCTCAGCCTTCGAAAGAGTTTGACTCCTAAAGAAGACGGTCGAATTACTCAATAAAAAATCCCGGGGCAGTTGCCCCGGGATTTTCATTACATCGTTAATGCTTAGATCAACTGCAACCACTTGTTGCGCCACAGCTGGCACATACGTGGCATGAACCAGCACGTTGCATCTGGTCACCGCACTGGTAACACATTGGAGCGTCGTGGCTCTCAGTTGCTGGAGTCTCGCGTGGAGGCTGCGCAGCAGGCTTTGGAGCTACTTCAATCAATGTTGGCTGGATGCTGATGCCAGCTGATGGTGTTGACTGCTCAACAACTTCAGGAAGTGTTGGCTGGATGCGCTCGCTTGTTGAAAGCACACCAATTTCTTCACGCTCTGATGGGCTTAGGTAGTCAAGCGCCATACGACGGAAGATGTAGTCAACGAGTGACGTTGCAATACGTAGGTCTGCATCGTCAGTCATTCCTGATGGTTCGAACTTCAAGTTGACGTACTTGCGAACATAGGTTGCAAGTGGCACGCCGTGCTGGAGTCCGAGGCTGATTGAGATCGAGAAGGCATCCATGATTCCAGCAAGGGTTGAGCCCTGCTTTGAAACCTTAATGAACACTTCACCTGGACGACCGTTTTCGTATTCACCAACAGTTACGTATCCTTCACAGTCCGCAACACGGAATGAGAATGTTGTTGATACGCGACGGCGTGGAAGACGCTCACGAACAGCACCAACTACAACGCTGGTGCCACCCTCAGACTTAGCAATCTGAAGCTGTGCTTCGAGTGCGTTGATCTTGGTCTGAAGTTCTGCAGCCACGCTGTCAGTAGCGGTAACTGAGTTTGTTGACTCTTCGCCGTCCTTCTTGGCAGTTGAAAGTGGCTGTCCAACCTTGCAGTTGTCGCGGTAGATAGCAACAGCCTTAACACCAAGCTTCCAAGCGTCCAGGTGAAGGTTTTCTACGTCTTCGATGGTTGCATCTTCTGGCATGTTCACTGTCTTTGAGATTGCACCCGAGATGAATGGCTGCACTGCGCCCATCATCTTCACGTGACCTAGGTAGTGAATGGTGTTGTCACCCATTGAGCATGCGAATACTGGAAGGTGCTCAGGCTTAAGAGCCGGCGCACCCATGATTGACTTGTTCACGTCAATGTATTCAACAATCGCAGTAACTTCGTCGTCTGAGTAACCGAGCTTGGTAAGTGCACGTGGCACTGTCTGGTTAACAATGGCCATGTTTCCACCACCAACGAGCTTCTTGAACTTCACGAGTCCAAGGTCAGGCTCAATTCCAGTGGTGTCACAGTCCATGAGAAGTCCGATTGTTCCGGTTGGAGCAAGAACAGTGGCCTGGGCGTTACGTGTTCCGTAACGTGTTCCAAGGTCAACTGCTTCTTCCCATGCGTGCTGTGCGGCTTCCAAGATGTCAGCAGGAGCAAGCTTCGCGTCAATCTGGTACGAAGCGTCACGGTGCATGCGAAGAACATTGATCATCGGCTCAGCGTTCTCAGCAAAACCTTCGTGAGGTCCCATACGTCCAGCAGTGCGAGCACTGGTGGCATAAGCATGTCCAGTCATCAATGCAGTGATTGATGCAGCAACTGCACGGCCCTCGTCTGAGTCGTACGCAAGACCAGATGCCATGAGTAGCGCACCGATGTTGGCGTAACCAAGTCCGAGCTGGCGGAACTTGCGTGAGTTGATACCAATCATCTCTGTCGGGTAGTCAGCAGCACCAACGATGATTTCTTGAGCAGTGAAGAGAACTTCAATTGTGTGCTTAAACGCTTCAACGTCAAAACGACCGTCTTCGCGTAGGTAGTGCATCAAGTTGATACTTGCAAGGTTGCAAGCTGAGTTGTCAATGTGCATGTACTCAGAGCAAGGGTTCGAACCATTAATACGGTCGGTGTTGCTTGAGGTGTGCCACTTGTTAATAGTGGTGTCGAACTGCAGACCTGGGTCAGCACATTCCCATGCAGCACGAGCCATTTGACGCCATAGGTCGCGGGCCTTTACGGCACGAACTGTTGCACCACCGGCACGAGCCGTGAGGTTCCAGTCTGCGTCGTCAAGAACAGCTTGCATGAAGTCATCAGAAACACGAACAGAGTTGTTAGCGTTCTGGTACTGAATTGAGTGAATGTCCTTACCGTCTAAGTCCATGTCAAAGCCGTTGTCACGAAGAACGCGTGCCTTCTTCTCTTCGTTGGCCTTACACCAGATGAACTCTTCGATGTCTGGGTGATCTGCATCAAGCATGACCATCTTCGCTGCGCGACGAGTCTTTCCACCGGACTTAATAGTTCCAGCAGAAGCGTCAGCACCACGCATGAATGAAACAGGACCACTCGCGGTTCCTCCGCCTTCGAGGCCTTCAGCACTTGAGCGAATCTTTGAAAGGTTTACACCAGCACCTGATCCACCCTTGAAGATGATTCCTTCTTCGGTGTACCAGTTAAGAATTGAACGCATTGAGTCCTGCACCGCGAGGATGAAGCATGCGCTTCCCTGCTGTGGAACGTCCTTCACACCAATGTTGAACCACACCGGTGAGTTGAATGCGGCTTTTTGTGTGACCAGGATGTGCTTCAGTTCTGAACGGAATGTCTCGGCTTCTTGTTCATCTACGAAGTAGTTCGAGTCAATGCCCCAGTTGGCAACGGTGTCAACAATGCGGTCTACAACCTGCTTAAGGCTGGTCTCGCGCTCAGGGAGTCCGAGGGTTCCACGGAAGTACTTCTGGGCAAGAATGTTCGTGGCGTTGAATGACCATGAAGCTGGGACTTCGACACCAAGTTGTTCGAAGGCAACTGATCCATCGCGGAAATTCGAGATACGCGCATCACGACGGTCCCAAATAATTTCGTCATAAGGGTGACGGTCCTCCGTTGTAAAAAATCTGCGAATACCAATTCCAAGTCGCTGAGGTGCGATAGCCATTTCTCTCTCTTTTCTTTCCGAATCCGACACTAAAACTGCTTCCAGCGGTCAAGGAGTCGGGAAAACAAGGATAGTCGCTCCAAGCCCCCAAAACCACCATATGTAGTGGTTTTCCTAATTCACACCGCAAGATGCTGTGTCATTACAGCACTGTAATTACATCAAGTCAACTCTATTTTGGACTTTTTTGAATTATTTTTACGCCCCTAGCCATACGGACTTCTAGACCCCTCGAACCCTAAGTAGCCTGACCCCTATGGAGTTAATTCTCGCCCTCGACGCAGGCACTTCAGGGGTCCGTACAGCCGCCTTCGACCAGAGGGGTGTGCTCGTTGATTCGAGCTACCGAGAACTAACCCAGCATTTCCCTGGGCCAGGGCTGGTGGAGCACGATCCGGCAGAAATCGCCGACCTGGCAATTGCCACCCTCAGCGAGGTCGCCAAAAATGCCCAAGCGGCGGGCCACAAAATCCTCTCTCTTGGCATAACTAACCAGCGTGAAACAACTGTCGCGTTCGACAGAGCAAATGGTGAAATTCTTCACAGCGCAATTGTCTGGCAAGACAAGCGCACTGCTCAACTCTGCGATGAGATGACTTCATCAGGCCACAGTGACCTTGTTAGAAAAACAACTGGTTTAGTTATTGATTCATATTTCTCCGCAACAAAAATGAAATGGCTAATCGATAATGGATCGCTTAGCGGTGCAACGGCGCCTGCACTTTGCACGGTAGACACGTGGCTTCTGTGGAAGTTATGTGGAACGTACGTAACAGAACCTTCGAACGCATCGAGAACATTGCTCATGGACCTCGAAACGCTCGATTGGTCTGAAGCGATGTTGAAACTTTTCTCGGTTCCGAAGGAAGTGCTCCCAACAATTCAGCCGTCCCGTTCAAACTTTGGCGAGATACAGAATTCAGTTATCCCAGAACTGGCTGGTGTCAGTGTGACTGGGGTGCTTGGCGACCAGCAGGCGGCACTCTTTGGACAGGCTTGTTTCAATCCCGGAATGGTGAAGGCCACGTACGGCACTGGAGCATTCATCTTGGCTAACGCTGGCAACATGCTTCCAGGAATTTTTGACGGGCTCATTACAACAGTTGCGTGGGACCTCGGAGAATTCGGTGCAGCTGCATATGCCGTTGAAGGCTCAGCGTTTGTTGCGGGAGCTGCGGTGCAGTGGTTGCGTGACGAAATGAATTTCATCTCACAAGCGAGCGACCTCGAACCACTTGCACTGAGTGTTCCAGACAGTGCTGGTGTTCAGTTCATTCCTGCGTTCAATGGACTCGGTTCGCCGTACTGGCGAGGAGAAGTTCGTGGATCAATCTCAGGGCTCAGCCAAGCAGTCAGCAAAGGAAACATTGCGCGTGCATTGATAGAGGCACTCGCCTTTCAAGTACGAGCGATGACGGATGCATTTGGTGCCAACGGACTCGGTGTTAAAGAACTTCGTTGCGACGGAGGAGCTGCAGCAATGAACCTTCTTATGCAGTTGCAAGCAACTCACTCGAAGTCACCGGTACTTAGGAGCAAATCGTTAGAAGCAACGGCGCGTGGTGCTGCCTGCATTGCGGGACTTGGAACAATGTGGAAATCACTTGAGGAAGTCGCGAACTTATGGGAGCCAGACATGCGATTTGAGCCCGAGGACCCAGTCTTTGCAGACACAGCGTACGCTTCGTGGAGTCGGGTGCTGGAACGTTCGTAATCGGTATAGGTTTTAAAAATACATAGGGGGAAGTTATGGAAACGTACGAATCAAAGGTCGCAAGAGAAGGACTCGGATTTGGAGAAGGGCCACGATGGCACGATGGTCGCCTCTGGTTCTCCGACTTTTATCGCAATGCAATTTTCAGCATTGATGAGAACTGCAGTGATGAGCGCCTAGAGCACAGCGTTCCTAATCAACCTTCAGGCCTGGGATGGCTTCCGAACGGTGACCTGCTTTACGTGTCAATGACTGATCACAAAGTAATGCGACTCAGCAACGGCGTCGCATCTGAGTTCGCTGACATCAGCGAACACTGCGGCTTCTGGGCCAATGACATGCTTGTTTCACCATCTGGATTTAGTTACGTCGGCAACTTTGGATTCGACCTTCATGGTTGGATAGAAGAAAAAGGCGCAGCAGAAGTTCTCTTCAACCCGCTTCCATCAACCAATGTTGTGGTTCTAAACCCTGAAGGAAAAATCATTCAGGTCGTCCCTGATCTGTTCTTCCCTAACGGCACCGTGCTGAGTGCTGACAATAAGACGCTCATGGTGGGAGAAACATTCGGGCGAAGCATCACCGCGTTTGACGTTGCCGAGGATGGGACGCTTTCTAATCGTCGTGTGTGGGCGGACGTAACGGGAATGAACCCAGACGGAAACTGCATTGACGATGAAGGACAAATTTGGATGGCTAATCCAAACCCGTTTGATCACGGAATTGTTCGCGTTAAAGAAGGTGGCGAGATAACCGCTCGCGTCAACACTACGGACGTGACATTTGCTTGCGCGATGGGTGGAGCGGATTTGAAGACGCTCTACATTTTCACTGCACCTGACAGCAGCCCAAGCGTCGTAAAAGGAAACAGACTTGGCAAAATTGAAACTGTGCGAGTTCCTGTAGGCGGACAGAAGCGCTAATTAGCCAAGTTTTGGCAAAGCTTTTTTAAGACCTCTAATTGCCTGATGCGTTCGCAGCTCATTTTCAATGAGCGCAAAGCGGACGTGACCGTCGCCGCCATCACCGAATCCAACACCAGGACTGGTCGCAACGTCAGCTTCAGCAATCAGATACTTCGCGAATTCAAGTGATGAAAGGTCACGGTACGGCTCTGGAATGCGAGCCCAGATGAACATAGAGCCCTTAGGTGCTGGAACTTCCCAGCCAATTCGGTTCAGTCCATCAATAAGTGTGTCGCGACGAGCTTGATAGATAACTTGCAGTTCATCTGGATATGTCTGAGCTTCATTCATGGCAACGATGGCGGCGATCTGGACTGGCTGGAACGTTCCGTAGTCGAGGTAGCTCTTTAATTTAGTAAGCGCTGCGACTATTTCCTTATTGCCAACCATGAATCCAACACGCCATCCAGCCATGGAGAAAGACTTGGTGAGTGTGTAGAGCTCAACACAGCATTCTTTCGCGCGTGGGACCTGAAGAATCGAAGGTGGCTTGTAGCCATCAAATCCGAGGTCGGCGTATGCGAAGTCGTGACAAATGATGACGTCGTGTTCGAGTGCAAAATTAACAAGTCGTTCCATGAACGCTAAGTCCACGCACGCGCTTGTTGGGTTGTGCGGGAACGAGCAAATAATTACTCGTGGCTTAACGGTTGCTTTTTCCCAAGCTGCGACGAGACCATCAAAGAAGTCGTCGCCTGGATCATTAGCTGACGATGCAGGATCGAGCATTGGAACGGTGATGACTGTTGCACCAGCAAACCCTGGACCAGCTAAGTGAATTGGATAACTCGGACTTGGAACAATCGCAGTATCTCCGGGTCCAAGCAAAACCCACATGAGATGCGTTAAACCTTCTTTGGCACCAATGGTGGTGACAACTTCAGTATCGGGGTCAAGATCAACGTCCCACATCTTCTTGTAACGAGTAGCCATTGCAAGACGAAGGTTTGGAAGTCCACGACTCGCCGAGTAACGGTGGTTCTTCGGGTTGTGTGCTGCTTCGCTGAGTTTCTCAACGGCAATGTCAGGACTTGGAAGGTCAGGGTTACCGAAGCCGTAGTCAACAATGTCTCTTCCCGCCGCTCGTGCCTCTGCCTTCAGACCATTGATCTGAGCAAAGACGTACGGGGGCAAGCCATTTATTCTGCGGAATTCCATCAGCGAAACTTACTTACTGGATGGCCTTCGCGCCACTCTTTTAGGTCATGAATTTGCACCGAGGCTCCAAATATCGCCCAGGTAGCGCCCGCTGACTCGAGCCCGTCTAGAAATCCATGTATGTCTTCTGGCGTATTTCCTGCCCAATTAACCGTTGCGAACTCAGCCATTTTCTCAACTTCGTGCACTTGAACATTCCATAAATTGAGCTCAGCACCGAGGTCAACGGCGAGCTGATTCGTCGCATCGCTGCCTCCGCCAAACCAGACTGGCATTTCATCAAGAAGCTCTGTCGCCGCGTCAATCATGAGTTCTCGACGCTCGGCACCAGAAAGATTCGCCAGTCCGTACGCTTCATTTTCGTCGGCGGAGAGCCGGTCGCCAGTTCCAAGCCCAGCAATCACTCGGCCTGGCGCAAGCGCATTCAATGTTTTGAACTGTCTCACCAAGTGGTCCGTGCCAACGAGTCCGACTCGTGCAACGAGTGGTGCGACAATTAATCCTTCGTGTTTCGCTGCGATTGCACTGAGCACTGGGAACGGTGAGAGTGCGGGGCGCTCAGGCGATCCCATGGGCCATAGATGGTCGTAGGCAAACACACCGTCAATTCCCTGACGAGCTGCTTCACCCGCAAAGGCGAGTGCATCGTCACTGCCGTTTCGAAACGTTGGAAGCAGAACGCCTAACTTCACTTCGCTCCCTCAAACGCTAAAAGTGCTGCACCAAGTGCTCCTGAGTTTGGTCCATACATTGTTGGAAGAATTTTAAAAGGAGGGCGAGCTTCTCGAGCTTCAACAAGTTCATCGAGGTATTCGCGTGCAGCTGGGAGTACGAGTTCAAATACCGTTGAAAGTCCTCCGCCAATAACGTACGTTCCGCTGTCCAGAAGAACCTCAAGGTTTGAAAGTCCGAGTGCCATCCACCATCCGATTTCTCGCATGATTGCAACAGCTTCTTCGCTTCCCTCGCCTGCCGCTTTAGAAACATCTTCTCCGCGTACGTTTTCTTGGCCAAGCATTGCACTCAACTTAGGAAGTTTGCCTTCCTTGACCGCTTCACTAGTCATGCGCTGCAGCGCACCGCCTGAGCAGTAACGCTCCCAGCAACCTTTTCCGCCGCAGAGACACTCTGCTCCATTGGCGTTTACGACCATGTGGCCTATCTCACCGGCAAAGCCGTTCTTTCCACGTTGCAAAGCGCCGTCTACAAAAAGCGCACCACCGATACCTGTGCCCAGTGTCACCATGACAAAATCTTCAATGCCTTTTACTGCTCCCCATTCGTGTTCACACAGCGCAGCGCAGTTTGCGTCATTGTCTGAATAGACATGTGGTGTTCCAAGTTGTTTTTTAAGCGACTCAGCAAGATTCATTCCGTGAGCACTTTGCCAGTTCGGCGCATACGCGAGAGTGCCGTCACGTCGTATGAGCCCTGGAAGCCCGAGGCCCACTTTGATGCTTTTAGGGTCAAGGCTGTGTTTGGCACACAGGGAAATAATTTGATGGCCAATTGCCAAGGTCATTTCATCACTGGCATCAGGTGCGTGCGGTGTTTGACGGCGATCTTCTCCGAGAATTTTTCCATCCCTCGAAACAAGTAGAGCTAAAGACTTAGTGCCGCCAATGTCGACACCTATTGCAACGTCTTTCATGTACGACGCTCTGCACGCTCTCTAAGTTCTCGAAGGGCCTGAATTTGGATGCGCTGTGCGGCACGAGCCTTCACGAACGCTGGAATTGGCACTGCAAGTTCTACTTCTAGGTCGTAGGTAACTTTTGTTCCACTTCCCGATGGTTCAAAACGGTACTGACCAACGAGTGACTTAGTGATGTCACCATCAACTTGTTTCCAATTCAGCTGACCTGGAGCACGGCTGTAGTCGTAGCGAAGTACGTACGTTGTAGAGCGACCGAAGGCGGCGGCACGAAATTCAACTTCGAGTGCGCGCCCATCAGCATCACGTTCTAGAACTTCAATTTTCTTTAGTTCACTCACCCACTGCGAGTAGGCCTCGAAGTCAGTGACCACGGAATAGACGGTGTCAGGTGAGGCGTTAACCACAATTGACAATGTTGCGCGCTGTGCCACGTGCCCTCCTCTTGCCAATACCTTAGAGCAGTTAAACGCTGGTATTGATGCTGTCGAACGGCTGAAGTCCGTTTCCTAGGCGCAACGCTAGAGCGTTCCAGTCGAAACGTTCTTCACTCATCAGTCGAGCCTGGGCTGCGAAGCGAGAGCGCTGCTCATTGTCCATAAGCAGTTCTCCCATGGCAACAGCTAGGGCTTGGGAACTACGTGACTTTGCCACCACGATTCCCGTCACCCCATCAAGAACTGCTTCGTGACTGCCACCAGAGCGTCCAGCAATTTGAGCCACTCCGCTGGCTGCTGCCTCAACGAAAACAATGCCGAAGCCTTCTTGTTCGAGTCCAAGCCACCTACTTCGACAATCCATCACCATCAGATCACTCGCACCTAACCATGGGCTTAAATCATCATCGGCGACGCGCCCCAAGAAAACCACGGGAGCCTTCAGTTTTTTCGCCAACTTCTCGAGCCGATCACGGTCGCGACCAGATCCACCAATTGCTACTTGCAGGTTTGGAATGTTTACTTGGAGTTTTGCTGACGCTTTAATGAGCGTATCCATGCCTTTTCTTGGCACTAACCGTGAGTAAGAGCTGACGAGCAGCGCATCAGGATCGAGTCCGAGATTCTTTCGAACTTCTTCTCGCTTCGATGCCTCGAGTGGAACAAAACGGCTGGTGTCAACGCCAGGCGGTATCTGCACTACTGGCGGCATGTATTCGCCTGCGTTGCGCCTGGCTTCTTGTTCTGGGTACGTTCCGGCACAAACTGCAACACTGGCGTGGCGAAGGATGTAGCGAAGGCTTGATGCAATAAGTGGAAGTCGACCTGGGATGGTTACCTCGGCACCGTGAAGAATTACTCCGTAGGGCTTTGAGAGTCTTGGACCAAGAAGTCCGAGTGGCCACGCTGGGTCAAGCAGGACAAGGTCAGGTTGGTGGCGCGCGATTGCATCTTCGATGGCGCGAAGTGCGCGTCTCGTTGGAAAGAAGAGAGTTTTTCCTTTTATGCGCTCTACTTCAACATCTGTTTCAAGGTCGAACGTTGGCGCATCTTCATGTGAAGAAGCAGTGAGTACTACTGCACGGCCGGGTTCTAAACGGCGCCATAGTTCGTGTAAGTAGACCTGAATCCCACCCGTCTTTGGCGGGTAGTCATTGGTCACGAGTAAGTGGCGCGCCATGCAACCACGCTACTTCGCAGAACTCTCAGGGCTTTGACTCAATTCTTTGACGGTATTTGAGACTAGGGATCATTCCCTCGCTAGTGAAGATTTCAATAATCTTCGCTTCATCACTCGACATCACGAGTTCGTCTGGTGTGCTGCCTAAGACAAAACTCACCAAGCAGTCATCACAGTCTGGTGTGCTTCTTCTGACACATTCATTACAGCTAATCGATACTTCAATGTTCTTACTCATTTGATCCCTTTCGCTTTAAGAGAGCCTTCACTAAGGGTGTGACATCAAATAAGGAACGGAGCGATTTCCTTGGCAATCTGCGACGGTCCAAAGACAACACCCTCAGTGATGATCATTGAAGTTGCGGGGTCAATCAAAACAAAAAATGGAGGCCACTTAATGCCCAGAGTTGCAAGTATTTCAGGTGAAATGAGTACTTCTTGATTTCCATTTGCCCACTCGCCATTGCCATCATTGGACTCAGATACAACCAGGACATTCACGTTCGCTAGGTCTTGCAGGGTGGAATGCACAAAATCACGACAGCCATCACAGTTTGGCTTTATTGCAACCACCAAAGTTTTCTCGGTGATCGACTTTGTAACTGGAGCTCCATTAACCGTTCCACTAAAACGCAGATCAACAAGACGCTGTCTAGGTAGATCGAATGAACTCACTCGCCCTCGGTAATTTCCTCTACACCGCGACCATGGCCGCACCAGCGACAATCAACTGATTCGACCTTCTTCGAAATAATCTCTGGCTCTTCAATTGAAAGATCTCCGCCAACCGTGAAGTGGTGAAAAGAACGAATTGAAGTGGTCTCAACCACATCAAAGCGAGTCAAATTCCCACATGCCGTGCAGCGATATCGAGTAGTCACGTCAATCACGGTACTCGTCTGATCACTAAGACCATTCATCATCATTCGTAGCCCTCGTGCGGGGGCGAACCTCAAACGCTCGGTCCGGTTGAAGATCTGCTTCAAAGACTGTGTCGAGTGGCACATTTCCAGTTGATGGAGTTGCGCGCTCAGAGTCAATCAGACGACAAAGTGCTGCTGGATGGCTGACCAGTCCCGAGTAGAACGGACCGGAAGCGGTGTCAAGAACGACTTCTCCCCGGCGGAGTAGTCGCTCAATGAACGACTGATCGATGCGCGTGCCCAGAATGTCGCGAAGCTCTACAGCGTTAGTAAAGCGTGTTGCCACGCCACCCTCAGCAATAACTCTCTGGTTGGTCACGTGCAGTTTGTGTGAGCGCCATCTCCACGTTCTGGTTCCCACCACTACCAAGCAAGGACCCACAAAGATAAGCAGGAGAAGCCCTTCATGCGATGAGAGCGCATGAAGGTGGGTGACAACGAAATCGACGCAGACCAGAGAAGTGGCGAGGCTCAATAATGGTCGAAGCAGGCCAGATACGACCGGGGTCACTGAAATGATTCTGTGTTCATTCTCTCGAAGTGCGGAACGGCCCTGCATGACACCAGCCTAAAAAAAATTAAGCCGCTCCAGCGTGATGGCTACGCGTTTCGAAGTTGATGAGCGGCCATGTCGAAATACGAGTTCATCTCGACGTATTGCTCTTGAGAGAGTTCGCTTCGCACGCTCTCCAGGGCTTGACCCATTGCACTCAGCCAGTTGTCACGGGCTTTTTTGGTGATACGAAACGGCGCGTGCCTCATTCGCAGTCGGGGGTGGCCTCTTGCTTCCATGTAGACCTGTGGACCACCCCAGTACTGGACCAGAAATAAGACCAGGTGCTGCTTGGCGTCTGTGAGATCTTCCGGGTACATCGGGCGTAAAAGTTCGTCTTTTTCCACAACGGCGTAAAACGCATCGACCAAGCGAACAAAGAATTCTTGACCACCGACTTGGTCATACATTGTCTGTTCCACACCACCACGCTAGATGTTCGCCTAGACTTATCCGAGTCTCATTTGAGACGCGCGGGTGTAGCTCAATGGTAGAGTTCCAGACTTCCAATCTGGCCACGCGGGTTCGATTCCCGCCACCCGCTCCAATGAGCAGTCCACACCGAACTCATGTAGTCACGGACACCAGCGAATACCTTGTGGAACGCGGTGGCTCTGGGCCAACTGTTTTGTTCCTAAATGGCACCGGGGCGACAATTGATTCGTCCTCGATCTTCTTAGAAAACCTCAGACGAGATGCGGACGTCATTGCGTTTGATCACCGAGGCATGGGTGGCTCATCAACGCCACCAGGTCCATGGACAATGGCTGATTATGCGAACGACGTTCGAGCAATTCTGGATGGACTTGGTGTCACATCTTGCATTCTTCTCGGTGTGAGCTTCGGAGGAATGGTGGCACAAGAGTTTGCGGTCACCTTTCCCAGTTACGTCCAAAAACTCGTCTTGTGGTCAACAAGTGCAGGTGGCATTGCAGGATCGTCATATCCGCTCCATGAGCTCGACAAATTAAGCGAAGAAGAACTGAAGGAATTCACTCCAAAACTTGCTGACAGTCGCTTCACGCCACAGTGGCTCGAAGAGCATCCGCGCGACCGCGCCCTGTTGCGTCCTTCGGAGCCACTATCGGGTGACCAGCTTCATGTGCTTGGTCTTCAACTTGGTGCACGATCTGGTCATGACGTTGCAGACCGCATTAGCTCTATTACGGCTGCAGTGCTCGTAGGCGTTGGAAAGTTCGACATAATGGCACCGCCAGAAAATGCACATGCAATTGGAGAGCGAATCAAGCAAGCTGCTGTTCATGAATACGAAGGTGGGCATTTGTTCTTCTTCCAAGACAAGAGCGCCATGAACCACCTTCGTGAATTCATAAATGCTTGATCAGGCTGTTACCCTTCGAACATGACCGCGAAAATTGATCACATCATTATTGGTTCACCAAATCTCGAAATAGGAATTGAGTGGGTGGAGAGCCGTTTAGGAGTCGCTCCGGTATTTGGTGGAGTGCACGCTGGGTTTGGCACTCACAATGCGTTACTAGGTCTAGGTGATGCTTACCTGGAAGTTCTTGCCCCAGACCCAGAGCAATCAGGTGCAAACTCACAGTTACTAGAACTCGTGCGCTCACTCAGTGAACCAGCATTGATCAGCGTTGTGATCGCCAAACAAAATCTGAGCAAGCCATTTTCAATGTCTCGAGTTCGAGCTGACGGGGTTGTTCTTAACTGGGACCTCGAGTTCACCTCAACGCCATTATTTTTTATCGACTGGAAAAACTCTCCTCGACCTTCAGGGCTTCCAGATGCAGGCGTGATTACCTCCCTTAGTGTGACGACTCCAGAACCAGCTCATCTAAATGGGATTGAAATAGCAAGAGTCCTTACGGGACCAATGTGGAGCATTGAAGCCTCGATCGATGGCCGACCACTCAAGTAAGAGATCTGCTGACTAGCGTTTTTTTGCTTGTGGCAAATTAATGTCGAAGACAATTCCCGCTAGACGAACCGCAAAGCAAACTACCGCTGCCGCCGCGTACCAAACGATTGAGTTGATTTTCAATTCATAGCCAAGCACTACGAGGCCTGAAGCCAGCAACGAAGGGATTGCGTAGAGGCCCGCTTTAAAAACTTGAGGAATTTCATTAAGGATTACGTCTCTAATAATTCCACCAATAATTCCTGTCGTTAGTCCCAGGATCACCGAGGCGAGCGGCCCAGCATTATGAATTAGCGAAATGTCAGCTCCAATAACACTAAATAGTGAAAGACCGACGGCGTCAAGAATTTGAATTGACGAATGGAATCGAAGCAGTGGAACGTGGGCCAAGAAAGCGATTAATCCACCAGCAAGTGCAGCAGTAACAACTCGCCAGTCAAATATTTCTTTCGCTGCGATTCCAAGAAAAATGTCGCGAAATGCTCCACCAGACATTCCAACCACTACCGCAATGACCACTGCTCCAAAAAAGTCAAGATTCTTTTGAGCTCCAGCCAAACCTCCGCTAACCCCAAACACAAAAACTCCACAAATAAAAATTGCGCTAACCGTGTGAGCACCAATTGCATTGGTGATGTTCCAAGTTTGAGCAGATGCAATCGCAAAATTCACTGACTTCTCCTGTCTAGTAAATAGGTAGCTGCGGAGCTACGCAGAGTGGCAGACCAATTAACTTCGAGCCTTTTTTGGCGGTCATTGGATAAATCAGCTCAGGTCTGAAGGAGCGAGTTTTGCTCTCCCCTGCTTTGCCACCGCGAACTTCGACCCACTCTTCGTTGGTCACTGAATTGAGTACGTGGGCGATGAAAACCCATGCCTGTCTGCGTTCTTTTACGCCATCGACAATCACCGGATCACCCGATGAGACGCCAGCCCACTGCTCTTCGCGCAGGAGATTTCCCTGTCGAATTTCAATGGCGTATTTTTTCACGCTTCATTTTAACTCGACGCATCAAGAAATTTGTGGTCAAGTAGTAAAAGAGATGCGACTTACGTGACTGAATGAACAAACATACAGATCATTTGAAAAACCACATGAGCCAAAAATCACTGACTGCAGTGGGCTTTGAGTTGTCACACGGTGCAACTCCTCACCAGTCAAAACGTCGAGCAGAACAATGTCCTCGAGTCCAGTCTCTACTCTGAAGTCATTCATCATCACGACTCCTTCCTCTGGCAACAGAATTGGGTGCATTGCATGATTCAATTTTTTAGACCAAAGAGGCGTTGATGAATTATCGAAGGCGAACGCGCTAACCACGCCATGAGCGCTGTCGTAACCAATAGCAACTTGACGTTCTTCATCAATACATGGCGGATTGGAGACCAAACTATTGACTTGGTCATTTACCGAGTAATTCGTAACACTGGCATCACTCAGCGATACACGAATTAACTTCTGGGATGTCTTCGCATCTCCGATTCCAAGTAGCGACGTTGTGAAGTTCTGTGATCCAGCGCCATTGTCTAGCATCCACACATCGCTCTTGGTAATTACTGGGTCCCAGGCAAACTCCTGACCTTCTTCAGTTACATACGTTGCACTGAAGCTGTCGTCACGCTGCAGCGACTTCCCGTCCCAGTGAAGTCGAATCAGCTGAGTCATCGTTACCACGTAGGTGTCTCGCCCCTTGGAGCTGAGCCTCGAAACAGACCCTTCGTTAAGCAAATAACTGTCGAGGATAGTTAGGGTGTTTGGATCAATGACGAGAAGCTCACAGTCAACACTGTGAGTTGTACTTGGCACACCCGGGCGAGCGCCGCCAAAGTCCTTTAAAACAATTTCACCACTGTCAAGAATCACGAATGAGTTATACGGGCGATTTCTTGGAAGCTCTAATGACTTAATGACTTCGAGATCACTGCTGAGTTGGTGGATGTAGCGACCAAAGACCACGTAGAGGTATCCATTGGCGTGCGCTGCAATGCCACCTGGCCATGTTGGCCCAGCAACTAGGTCGCCTGAGCGCGCGAGCGTTTCCAATGTCTCAGGATTAATGCGCTCAACCCAGCTAACGGCCTCATCTCCGCCGGTGTGGCAAAGCAAGAAAACTTCACCTGGGTCTCGAAGCACCGTCATGGTGCTCACAATTGACATTCGAGAAATGACCTGAGCCTTTTTACCCCTCACAGTGATCGATGGGGCGATTTGCAACCTTGATGGACCACCGTCTTCACCTGGCCATGGGCTCTTCCAGTATCCAAGTGCATTATTCATAGGTATGTTTTAGTCCTTCACGGTGTCACATGTGTGCCGTACGGTATTGCTATGTCATTTGAACAAGCACTTCCCAAATCATTATCGCCATCTCGTCTAAATGACTTCCAGGCATGTCCCAGGAAATACCAACACTCCTCAGTTGAGCGCCTCCCCCAGCCAGCTAGTTACGCAAGCGCCAAGGGAAACTTCGCTCACTACATTTTTGAGCACCTGTTCAAACTTCCAGCACCTGAGCGAACTATTGAGCGCGCTCGTGAATATGTGGAACCAGCCATCGAATCAGTTCTCACTGAAAAAGTTCGAGAAGAGATTGGCCTCAATGACGAAAAGCTCAAGGGGCTTCTGAATGAAACTGAAGAAATACTTGTTACGTATTTCGAGATGGAAGACCCACGTGAAGTGTCCCACGAAGGTGTTGAGCTGCGCATGGGAGTGACTATTGAAGGCGCACCGCTTTTTGGGATACTTGACCGCCTCGACCGTGACAAGGATGGCAACCTCATAATTGTTGACTACAAGACGGGTGGGCTACCAAATCGTTCATTTGATTCGACAACGTTCGCTAACGCTGAACTCTATGCCGCTCTCTGCAAAGAAAAACTTGGTGAGCTACCTACAAAGATGCGACTGCTCTACGTTGCTCATGGCGAAGCAGTTGAGCGTCCAGTAACCGAAGTCAACATTCGTGCTCGTGAAAAAGCAGCAGCCACCGCTTGGCAAAAGATCAATTCCTATTACAACGACGGAGATTTTCCTGCCACTCCTTCAAAAAATGCGTGTCGCTTCTGCAATTTTAAGGACCTTTGTCGCTCCGAGGGCGTAGCGGTTCCTAGCTAAGAGTCTCTAGGCTCTAGGTATGACTGCATTCGAACTTTCCTACGACTACCGCTGCCCATTCGCAAAGAACATTCACCTTAACATGGTGAGCGCTCTTAAGGCTGGCGGAAAATTTGACGTCACCTTTGTTCCCTGGACCATGAGCCAAGGTCACAGGCCTGAAGGCTCACCTGATGTTTGGGAAAATGAAAAATACAACGCAGAGCTGTTGGCCCTTGCAGTGAGTACTTCAATTCGCGATCAGCAACCTGACCTCTTTCTTGATGCCCACGAGGCGATGTTTCGAGGTCGTCACGAAAAAGGTGTTCGACTGGTCAACATTGAAGAAATTGATGGTCTGCTTTCTCCGCTCGGTGTTGATATGCAAATGGTTCGCGATGATGTTGCGTCACGGCGCCCTCACCAGGTCATTGGCGAATCTTTCAAGCGTTTCGAGAAAGTTGAATCGTTCGGTGTTCCAACATTCGTTATTGGAAATGACGCAACTTTCGTTCGTTACATGAATGGTCCTACCAGCGATGCCCAAGCATCTATTGCAGTGATTGAATCGCTCGTTTCAATGATGGCGAACCAGCCTGAAATCAATGAGTTCAAGCACACTCGCGCACCGATGTAATTATTTAGAAGCAAACTCCAACAGGGCGGCGTACGTCGCTTCCATCTCATCCTTAGTCCCAGTGACCTGGGCGTTAAATTCAGTCACGCCTGATGCCGCTAGACCAGCAAGTTGCTCGAGCACCTGTTGCTTCGAACCCATTAGTGCGAGGTCAGATGGCAACTCTGCGCCTTCGCGCTTCATCATGGCTGCGTAACTAGGAAGCGTCGGGTACATCTCGAGTTCCTTATTCATCTTCGCGCTTGCTGACGCAACATCACTTGTGACACTTACGGGCAGTCCACAAACAATGCGCGGAGTTGGACGACCCGCTTTGGCGGCAGCTTCATCAATAAGTGGCTTGATGTGTGATGCAACAGTCTTTGGTCCCGTCATCCACAGTGCGGTGCCATCGGTGTACGTGCCAGCAAGTTCGAGCATCTTTGGTCCGAGTGCCGCAACAATCACACTTGGAACGCGTGTTTCCTTCGGACCAACTGAGTCCATTGAAATCACCTTGATGCGTTCACCTTGGGCCATGACAGTTTCACCACGAAGCATTGGCATCAAGGCATCGAGATATTCGTGCATGTACCCCGCTGGGCGGTCAAAGGGAAGTCCCCAGAGGCTCTCAACGACTACTTGGTGCGAAAGTCCAATACCGAGTGTCAGGTGTCCACCAATAGCTTCTTGGACGGTGCGTGCTTGGGCCGCGAGCATTGAAGGATGACGAGGTTGAATTGGCACCACGGCAGTTCCCAGATCAATTTCTGGAACCTCACGACCTACAACAGCGAAAACGGTCAGGGTGTCTGGTCCGAAGATCTGTGAAGCCCACAAGGACGTAAAGCCCAAGTCCCTCAGTGACTTGGCTCTTTCAATGGTGCCATTGAGCGAACCTTCAGTATTTAGTCCAATTGCAATACGCATTTTCTCGCGTCCCTCCAGGATTGCTAGCGTTTCTAGTGTGCCAAGCAACTCACAACCTACTTCCCCTGTCCGCATCGGTGTGATCGGTGGCGGTCAATTAGCTCGAATGATGGGCGAAGCCGCTGAATCAGTCAACGTAGAACTGCATGTTCTGGCTACTTCTAAGGATGACTGCGCCGTGGCGACATGCCACGAAGCAACATTTGGCGACGCCAAGGACGCCAGTGCACTCGCCAAATTTGCTGCGAACGTTGATGTTGTTACTTTCGATCACGAACTCGTTGACCTCGAGCAAATCGCCGAACTTGAGAAAAGTGGCGTTGTAGCTCGACCAAGTTCGAAATCACTTCGCTTTGCAGTAGACAAAGCATTCCAGCGACAGGAATTCAAAAAAGCTGGACTCCCAGTTCCAAGGTTTTTAGTGGTCACTTCAATTGAGGATGCAGCTCTCAATACATTCCTCGACGAACTCGACTCCCAACCAGTTGTTAAGGCTTCACACGGTGGCTACGACGGACGTGGCGTTTTGTTCCCAGCCAGCAGAGACGAAACGTTCTCAGCAATAAAGAAACTTTCTAAAGATGGTCCAGTACTCATTGAAGAGCGACTTGAGCTCGAAGGTGAAGTGGCTCAGCTCATTGCTCGTGACGTACATGGAAACATTGCGTTGTATCCGCTGGTTACAACCGTGCAGCGTGATGGCATGTGCATTGAAGTTCGCTATCCGTCACACGCATCTGATGACTTTGACACCCAGGCCAAGTTGCTCGGTGAACAGATTGCTCAGATTATGGACGTTGTTGGAATTTTTGCAATTGAATTCTTCGTAACTGAGCAAGGTCTTGTTATTAACGAAGTTGCCCTTCGACCACACAACTCGGGTCACTGGACAATTGAGGGAACCGAAACAAGTCAGTTCCAAAATCACCTTCTCGCGGTATCAGCACAAGAGCTTGGCTCAGTCGAAGCAACAGGTAACTACGCAGTGATGGTGAACATCATTGGTGGCGACGCTGCACCCACCCCAGAACGAGCCGCCGCAATTGAAGACGTTCACGTTCATCATTACGAAAAGGAATGGAAGCCTGATCGCAAACTCGGACACATCACTGTTGTTGGACACTTGCAAATGCAAACGCTAATGACTGGCTGGGCCGCAGCAACTGCTTACGGCACCAAAGTTGTGGAGGAACCACTATGAGCCCCGTTGTTGGAATAGTCATGGGCAGTTCTTCAGACCATGAAATCATGTCTGAAGCTGCAACAATCCTTGAGAAGTTCGGCATTGAGTACGAAATCAATGTTGTTTCTGCACACCGCACCCCTGAAGCAATGGTCGAATACGGCCTCAGCGCTAAAGAGCGTGGGCTAAAAGTTCTTATCGCTGGTGCTGGAGGGGCCGCACATCTTCCAGGAATGCTCGCTGCTGTCACAACGTTGCCCGTCATTGGAGTTCCGGTAGCGCTAGCGCGCCTTGACGGCATGGACTCACTTCTTTCGATTGTTCAAATGCCTCGTGGGGTACCCGTGGCAACGGTTGCAATCAATGGGGCGACCAACGCTGGAATCTTGGCCGCCAGAATTTTGAGCACGAATGACGAAAAGCTCAGCACTGCGCTCGAAGCGTACCGACAGGAACTCGCCGCTCAAGCTGGCGCACAGGACCGCGACTTACCAAGAAATTAAGTTTCACCTAGTAATTCCAGGCTTTTACGGGCCGTATTTCTCCAATAACCGTCCTAGGCTGGCTATGTAGCAAAAGGCTGTTCGCCGATTATTGGAGGAAAACATGGCTGAGTCAAACATCCGCCCCGACCACGGGCTCAGTGTTCGCATGATGATCACAATTGTTGGACTGATGTTCTTGTACATAATCATTGCGGTCGTAATGATTCAACTAGGCATATCTGTTGCCGTAACCACAATCTTCTGTGGAGCAATGCTGTACGCCCAGTACTTCTTCTCAGGCAAAATCGCCATGTTCTCCATGAGGGCTCACGAAGTAACCCCAGAAGAAGAGCCAGAGCTTCACCGAATCGTTGACAACCTATGCCAGCTCGCAAACATGAAGAAGCCCAAGGTCGGCGTCGCTGAAATGGACCTACCAAACGCCTTCGCAACTGGCAGAAACCCTAATCACGCAGTTGTTTGCGTAACGAGGGGAATTATGCACCGTCTCAGCACCGACGAGCTCGAGGCCGTCCTTGCCCATGAAATCAGTCACGTTGCCCACCGTGACGTTGCGGTGATGACAATTGCCTCAGGAGTAGGAATGCTCGCTGGAATGGTTTCGCGCATGGCCATGTGGGGCGCGATGCTCGGTGGTGGTGGAAATTCAAACAATAACAACGGCGAAAATGTTGTCTTGCTCGAAATCGCTACCATGCTCGTATCAATGGTTGTTGGCTTCGTTGCTTTCCTTCTTACAATGTCGCTCTCTCGGTACCGCGAACTTTCAGCTGACCGCGCGGGAGCAATTCTGATTGGAAAGCCGCAGTTGCTCGCCAGCGCGCTCGTGCGCATCACCGGTGACATGGGAAAGATTCCTCGCACTGATCTTCGTAAAGCCGAGGGAATGAACGCATTCTTCTTCGCACCAGCACTTTCTGGCGGTGGCGCTTCTTCACTTTTTTCTACTCACCCAAGCCTGCAAAAGCGACTTGACCAGCTGAACAAGATTGAGCGCGAGCTAAACGGACAGTGAGTCTTCGCACCGCACTCTTTGGTAAAGCAAAGCCAGTAAAACCAAACCTTGAATATTTGCTGGCTGTATCAAAATCTTTTGACGT
>Ga0208616_1000124_pt1 | contig 26658 bp, 29 predicted proteins | sample CryBogCBE16Oct07_FD_184575 | JGI IMG/M metagenome (GOLD analysis project Ga0208616, IMG submission 184575) | Freshwater microbial communities from Crystal Bog, Wisconsin, USA - CBE16Oct07 (SPAdes) (version 2) | ecosystem: Environmental > Aquatic > Freshwater > Lake | place: Crystal Bog... | reverse complement strand
TGAAGTTCCCGAGACGTTCAGAGATCCCGAAATGTTTTCAAGGCTCGAGACGTTCAGGGTTCCTATGTTTGAAGTGGCCGCGTAAAGGGTCGCCAGGTTTGAAGTTCCCGAGACGTTCAGAGATCCCGAGATGTTTTCAAGGCTCGAGACGTTCAGGGTCGCCACATTAGCCGTTAGGGCGTAAATATAAGGAACCGACATTGTATCGTAAAACAGTGTGGTGTTGGTCACATTCGATGAAATGGCGCCAATTACAATGAGATTTGTTGTGGTAGTAGTTCCGGTACAATTAATAGAGCCCGATACGGCCACGTTCGTGGTCGTCACGGTATTCGAAACCACTAGGTTCGCGAGGGGCTGTGTAAAAGTCGACGACGACCCTACGTTCGTCAGTAAACTTCCATCGCCTATGAAAAAAGGTGCTACGATTGAATTATAAGCTGTCACGTTAGCAAAATTAGCATTCTCGGCTGAATCTATAATCACGTTAGAATACTGACTTATTATTCCACTTTGTTCATGATATTCAAGGATTACAGTCATGCCTACAAGACCTGTGTCTGTACCGTAGAAATTCAGGCCTTGATCATTCGCACTAAATATGCCGGATGAATCTACGGAACCTGGGTAATTTAGTCCAGTACTATTTACTATCATGTATACTGATGTCCCAGCGGGCGGTTGGACTAGACCACTAAACGATACCTGATAAGTCTGAATGCCTATACCGATTTGTACAATTCCGGTGTAACTGGAAACGGGCGTGCTCTGATTAATATAAATCTGGCCAGCAGGGCCAATTATCTGTTTACCATTTGAACCGGATACTGATGATACATTTATTGACGTGAAAATTCCAGTGTCCGCCCTTATAAACAGTCCGGATACTTCCTGAGTCGCTATAACTTTACTCTTTGTAACGTACCCGGAATAATGTATGAAATAAATGTCATCAGTCTTAGAAATTGAAAGATAATATGTATCAAAGCCGGAATCACCATTAATAGTATACAGTATGGGTCCTTCATTTGCAAATTTGTACACTTGGTTGGAGTACATGTCATTGACATATACGCATGATTCCGAGTCAATAGCAATTCCAAAATTACTCTGAAAATCATTCGGTAATACATAAGTCACGAGTGGAATCTGTTGTTCCGGTGATATCTTGTAGGCGTAACCTGAAGATATATCAGTTCCGTACACATATCCTTCAGGGTCTAATGCTATATTCCACAGAGTTTTAAAATTAGTTGTAAATTCTCCCGGGTCATTATCAGTTATAGACTTAAAACTTAAAATACCCCCGTCACTCGGCGCATTAACATATATATTCCCAAATGCGTCGAATACTATCCCAGCCACGGAAGTGAAGACATAGTTCAGGTTGGAATTAAAAGTAAGATCAACCGTGTTAAAAATCATTACATTAGAGTCGTTTCCGGATTGATCTCCTACAAGAATGTATTTTCCAGTTGGATCAACTCCTGCAGTCGGGATTGTAAAGTCACTTGACAATAATATCGTTCCAGTCTCATTTCCATTCTCATCTATTTGAGTTCCGAATGCAGGATTTTTTGTTGACATCGAAAATACGTAAAGATAACCGTTCACGGAATCGAATACCGAAGACACGAGAGGTTTCAGGTTAGTATCTATTAAATAACTTTTTGAAAGTAACAATGCGTCAGTGACTGAAAATACGTTTGTAGAAGAACCTCCGGCGAATGTAGCGTACCCTGAGGTTATAGGGCCTGTCGTAAACAGCGAGGAATCTCCGAAACTTATAGTACTTAAAGTAATGCTGCTTTGTCCCTGTTTGACGGGGTTCGTCGTGTTTAAAATAGCATCGCCCATCTGTAGGCCACTCGAAGAAATAGACGTAGAAGAGACGCTATCTATACCTATATAGGAAGTCCCTATCGCGTGAACAATCTCGGGCATGGTTTCTGGTATTAGAATTTATTAAAATAGGGAGCCATACAAAACTCTTTGGACGTCGGGGTACATGTAGAGAGCACGCACGCATTCCCAGTAAGAGACGTTAAAATGACTCTTCCGTCTTGGGTCAGAATGGCACCCGAAAAAGAGTTCTGAGTTGAAAGAAGAGTCGTAGAATTAGAATAAGTGAGTGCTATCGAGTCAACCATGCCTACGTTTCCGGACGTAAATGGGGCCATAATTATGTTTCCGGACGGCAAAAGGCACCCACCCCTGAAAGAGTTTTTCGGAGTTCCTGTCACTATGTTTGAAAATGTAGAATTTGTCGGATTATAAACACCGACGTTTGAATTTGAAGGAACCATGATTACATTACCAAGTGGGTCGAGAACACCCCCGAAATATTTAGGCGCCCCTACCAGCCCGAGATTGTACACGTTTGAAACAGTTTGAAGAAACGGATTATATTGACATATGTTAGAATTTGTGTTACAGACGAGGATCATATTTCCGGAAGGAAGTAAGACCCCTCCTGAAAATGTCCCGTCGGCGTTAACTTTTACAACGTTCGAATACGTGTTTAAACTCGTGTTATAAGTTCCTATATTGGAAGTTGGTAAATACGGTATCATTGTAACATTTCCGTACGGATCTAATAATCCGCCCGAAAATGCAGGGGTTGTCACGTTGTGCGCATACGCATTCGTAATAGAACCTCCATTCTCGTTTACGTAGACGCAAATATTTCCAGAATTGTACGGAACGAAAACAACACCACCCAGGGGAGAAAGAACCGACCCCTGGAAAGCACCGGGCGGGAGATTCGTCCTAGACCCCATGTCGGAATATGCATCCGTTGCCAAGTTCACACTTCCGACGAATCCGTGGTTATAGGGTGTTAGGATAACTCGACCGCTCGGAAGATTTACGGCACTAGAAAAGCTGCCTCTGGATACTAATATGCCCACGTTAGACAGATACGGTTTTAACGCTCTCGACCAAAACGAATTGCGCCCGGCCGCGCATGTAGAGCCGATCCAATTCTGAATAAGTGTACCGGTCGTACTAGAAGGCGTAAGATATGGGACCCTGTTGATGAAATATTCAGAGTAGTTTGAACTGTTGATCCTCCACTGCGTTCCGTCCCACGTGATAAACAACGAACCATAGTTCACGGCCATCGTAACCTGTTGATTATTGCCCTCTATACCATCCGGTGAAGAGACATTTATTGTAATGGGATAAAAACAGGCCTGATTCGACACATCCTTTATAATAAACGTTTTACCGGGTTGATTGAGAGAACCTTGGGGCAATGTTAAAGTTATGCTCGGTCCATTGACCTCTATTATGTAATCAGATGGAGCTATAATGTACGAGCCTGACTGTATGGTCACTTGCCCGGGAGGAACTAAGTTTGCGGGCGTGCCTCCCGATTTCGTAAAGTACGCCGACATACTATAATATAAAGAGTATATATTTGCCCCTGTTTACGTCTCTGCAAGGTACCTAGATACCTAACGACAACCAACTAAATGTTTGACCTAATGTATTAGCCACAACAGAAAAATTCTGCTCGGACGGGGCCGGCGTTATCATTATGTTTGAATTACCAGTCCCTATAGCTGTCAAAAGAACCAATGGACTTGCAGAATAGGAGAGAGGGAAAGTGACCGTTGTCCGTCCCACTTTTGTGGTAGCTGTCCCGCACTGCATATTGACCGAACCTGTTGATAGGGGAAAATTAAACGTAGTAAAAGCTCCTCCTGAATCTACCCAGCTCGACGAGCCAGCGAGACCTTGTCGGTATGTTAAAGGAGGGCAGGTTCCGTAATTTGATGTTAACACGTTCCCGATTGCGGAAATTGTACCTCCGACGCTAAGGGTAGTTGATGGTGCAATGTTACTAATTCCAACGGTATTGCCAGTAAATACCGTAATTCCCGTTCCCGATGTATTCGAAATAGTCATGACACTCTTTGCGATCGTAGTTCCGGGTGGTCCGGTAATATTAAAATTTCCAGTGACAGTAAGAGACTTAGATACGTTTAGAGACCCTATATTCGAAGAGTCTGAGAAAAGGGTCGCCACGTTAGAGAAACCAAGTGTATTTGAGGTTGTCGAGAATATATATGGGATAGTGAAAGTATCGAAAAATAACGAAGCAGCAGCGGTATTTACCGTAAGTCCTCCGCTTGCAATGTTAGCAGTTACCGCATAAAGGTTAGTGAGATTGGACGTACCCGCTACTGTAAGTTGTGAATTAGGAATAGTCCCTATACCGACGTTCGAGTTTACATCTATGTAAATAGCCGTAAACCCTGATAAGTTTGAAAATATAGCAACGTTAGTTCCCAGGGTTCCAGGACCTATGGATATATTACTCGCAAAAATATTCCCAACTACATGAAGATTTGCAGTTGGATTCGTCGTTCCTATACCCACGCTATTGCTCGTGTTATTCATGTAAACATTTGCGGCTCCAGCGACTCCGGACGATATAAGGTACACGATTTGGCCTGCACTCCCCGAAGGTGCTCCCCCCGTACCTCCACTGACCCACGCTATACCTGACTCTGACACACCTAGAACGTATCCATTTTTAGCGGGCGAACCTGGTATAGTTATATTCGAAGTTACGATGCTCGTGGAATTTATCCCGCCAAGTACATACAGGTTCGACCCATCAAGATAGGGGTCTAACGTCCCTATATAAACCCCGTTGGCCCATGCTATATTTCCGTTTATAGAAGACCATTGCGAACTTGTTATTGCTATATTTGATAAAGACTTAATACGCCCATGTGTATCTACCGACACCTGAGCGACATTAGCACTTGACCCGTATGTTCCAGGAATAATTCTAGGAGTACGTCCACACCCCCCTCCGTTAGCAACCGAATCTTGCATTCTTTTATTAAATAATATTATTAATGAATGAAGAATGCCCCATATGCTCTGACAATCTCTCCGGCACTCTCGCTACTCTTGGATGCTGTAAAAAAGTTCTACACGTCGAGTGTCTTATCAAGTGTATGAAACTTAGACTCGCGTGCCCCATGTGTAGAGCCAGCCATGAAAGCCTTCAGATGGTCCAGGACACAGAAAGCCAGGTTCTCGTGCCAGTGGCTGTTCGTTACAACAAACAAAATTCTTTTAGAAATATTATTTTTACCGTGGCCGTCTTACTTCTCATTGTCGTTGAATGCAGAAAGTAGAGCCCCGCTCGGATCGTCAGCCTTGACCCACTTTGGCATCCACTTGTAAGGAACCAGGTTAGTCGGGAAAAATGTTTTATAAATGTCTTGATATTTGGCCTCTCCGTACTTTCTAAGAGCGGACGCCCAGTCGTATCCGACTGCATCGCTCATTCCGTTCTTCTGGCGCCAGGCAATCTCGTAGGGTAAAATGTCCTCGAACGCCTTGCGTAAGATGAATTTCTCGTACCCTGCCCGGGGCATCTTCAGCTCCGTGCTGAACCCGTCCATCACGTAGTCTATAACATCACGATCAAAGAAAGGGACCCGAAGTTCGATGCCATGTGCAGACGTTGTACGATCTGCCCTGAGAACGTCAAACAGGTGAACGTCTCGGACGAGTCTGTTTGTCTCTGTCCTGAACTCGTCGACGCTCGGAGCGGAATGAAAGTATAAATATCCTCCAAAAAGTTCGTCCGCGCCTTCTCCGCTCAGGATGACCCTGATGTCCGTGTGTTCTTTGATGTACTTGCTGAGTAAATACATGGGGACTGAAGCTCGGACCGTAGTCGTATCCCACGATTCCAGGTGCCAGATGACATCTTTGATAGCTTTGAGGCCTTCGTCTATCGTAAACGTAACCTCGGTGTGATCTGATCCGATAAAGTCTGCCATTTTGCGGGAAGCCACGAGATCTGGAGATCCCGGAAGACCTATAGAAAAGGTCCTAATCTTTCCGAGTTTCTTGGCGCCTAGAGCAGCCACAATCGACGAATCTAGACCCCCGCTCAGGAAAAAGCCGACGGGGCGTCCGGCCTCGACACGCAAATTCACAGAGTCGGTCAGCAAGTGACGAATATGCTCTTCGACAAACTCTTCGTCTGTGTCTTGGCGAGGATTGGGCCAGTAGTTAGAAGCCCAGCACACGAATCGGTCAAGACGAGAATCATAGAGGTGCCCGGGCGGAAAAACCTCCACGTTTGTCTTAAACTTTAGGAGAGCCTTGGCCTCTGATGCAAATGCCACCCCCTTTGCATGGCGACAATAAAAAAGGGGGCGGACACCCACGGAATCTCGGGCTGCCCAGAAATGTTCTGCATCTGTATACACAAAGGCAAAATCACCCCTGAATAGCTCGCACGCCCTGGCCAGACCGTACTTTTCCACGGTCGGTAAGATAACCTCGCAGTCGGACCGCCCGAGCTTACCGCCCAGTTCCAGGTAGTTGTAAATTTCTGCATTAGCCACGATCCATTTGTTATTGTGTTCTAACGGTTGAAGACCCCCCTGACCTCCATTGATAGCCAGGCGCCAAAACGTGAGGCAATCAATAGACACGAACTGGTCGGGACCTCGGTGACCGAGAATATCCTTTTCGGGCTTTGAGCCATGCGTACACACGAAGATTCCGCACATTGATTACAAAAGACCTCTCGTCTTTAGGTAATCTCTTAGAGTCTCAGGAGGATCTTCAAGTACTCGTGTATAGACCTCGGATGCGTCAGTCCCCTGGATCCTCAGGCTAAATAAATAAATAAATGTTTTATATTTTTTCATGACAAACAAAATTTAAAAATAAAATGAGTGAAGGGCTAATGACCGGAAAGAGCCACAGGACAAATCCCCAATATGAGAACAACTGGTACCAGGGTACCATAATATTATCTATGAATAATATTAAATGATTGTCGCGTGCCAGACTCCGTTCAAACTTCCACCCCGTCTCGCCCGTCAGCGCCGTGTCCTCGAGGCCAAACGCATGGACTCTTTCCGAGTATTTCACGAGGCCATCAAGAAGCAGGCGAACGACGAACTAGAACTTATCAAGGATCTCATAAAGAAAAATGAAATGACCGTGGAGGTCATGGATGATGACGAGTAAAAATAAACTTTGTGAAAATTAATGGTTAACGTGATTGTCATACCGGCCCTCACGGTTGCGGTCCTTACGGCTCTTCAGGTCGTGGTTCAAAAACACGTCGTCAAGAGTCTGAGTCACCAAATGATCCTAGTTGTATCTTCAGTAATTTATTTCATTCTTACTCTTTTTTATATAGGCTGGCACAGGGAGCACCTGAGTAGCGAAATGAGAGGATTGGCCATACCCGTCGTTCTTTCTATTATTTTTGCAACCATATTCGGATTTTTGGCCAACATCCTTTACTTTAGCGTCATTCGGCACGGTCAAATCTCACTCGTGACGGCACTGACGTCTACAGTCCCCGTGTTCGTCGCCGGCCTGGCCATACTTATATTGAAGGAGAGCCTCGGTCCGAAGCAAATTGCGGGTATCGGGGCGATCGTCGGTGGTACAATTTTATTGTCTTAAATTAAATGCCTCTTAGCCCTTACACAAAACATAGAATTTACAATACGGCCCTCATGGAAAGAGACGTCAGTCCGTCGAGACTCGGGCGCGTGAATCTTCACGTGCAGAAAATCGCACATCGCTTCAAGAAACCTGTGATATCTCGCAGGGTAGTCTCGTCTTCCTAGAAATGTTCTCGAAAAGATTGTCCGAGAAGTGAAGAGGTTCAGCCCTTCGAGACGCGTTTAGAAGTGACGTTCGGTGACAGATTTTTGGCCATTCTGTTTGTTCCTCCGGTCGTAACGCTTATGTTGTTGTATCCGAGTTTCTTGTAGAACCCCCGGGCCTGAAAAATGGGGTCATGAACCACGACTCTCTTGCGACCACTGTTTTTAGCATTTTTTTCGATAGCCTTCATGAGCTGGGTCCCCCATCCCTTCTGTCCGGGCGGGGGTCTTTTTTTTGGATTTTTAGTCACTGCGATGAGTTCTAGCCGTAAAGAATTTGGAAAGTTTTTTACGGCCGCGAATCCTGTAAACTTTTTTTTATTGTTTGCGATCGCATACCTTCTGTTTGTTTTTTTGGTCAAATATTTAGGGACACTCTCAGAGGCGACCATGAACAGGTTATTGGCCATTCTTACCGCTTTTTCCATTATGGCCGGATTAGCCAAGGTTTTATTTGCTCTAGCACCTTTATGAATTTTCGGCATGTTAATAATGTCTGATATTATTAATGTGGTCGCCGAGGGTAGTGCGACCACTGGAGATAGGAATAGGGTTAAAAATCGTTCCGCCGAAAAAACGCGGGAAATGGCTCAGAACTGTACTAGACGGTTCTGGCCCGGTCGGCATAAAACTCGGTCAGTTTGTGAGTAATCGACCGGATATTTTCGGCACAGAACTCTCGAGGGATCTCGCCCCCCTCAGAGACAAGGTCACGCCCCTGCCCTTTTCCGCCCTCGCCTCTAAAGTTCCGCCCGGCCTCACCGATGTCGATCCCGCCCCCCTCGCATGCGCCAGCGTCGCTCAGGTCCACAGGGCCAACCTGAAAGGTCGTCCCGTAGTCATAAAATTTAAGCGCCCCGGAGTCGAGGCCCAGATAAAAGAAGACCTGGCTCTCATCCGCCAATGTACGGAACTCATGAGCTTTTTTCCAATTTTAGATATTTCAAGGGCCGCCCCCTGGCTTGCAGAGTTTGAAAAAGGTCTGTTGGCCGAGGTTGACTTTAGAAGCGAACTCAAAAACCTGTCAATATTCAGAGAAATTTACAGAGATCGCCCGGATGTCAAGGTTCCTAGACCTTATTCCAAGTTTTCAAATGATGACGTCATCGTGATGGACTACGTGCCGTCTGCCCAGATAAAGGCTCCTTTCAAGGCCGAACGCCTCATAAACATGTTCCTCGAACAACTATTGTACGAAGGTACTATTCATGGAGATCTTCACACCGGGAACGTGGGACAGTCCGAAGGAGCCCTCGTTCTGTATGATTTTGGCAACGTTATACGGATCACACCCGAGTATAAGTCATCTATAAGAGACTTTGTGTACGGAGTCCAGACATCTAACGTCGACGAAATCATGGCGAACATGGATCGCATGGGAATGGTGATTCAGGACAGGGAGGTTGCGAGTGTATTCGTCAGGCAGTACCTCAAGTACCTAGAGACTCTCGACCTCTCGTCGTTCAGCACGGAAGAGCTCAGGGGCAGAATGAGCAAGGTCCCGGTAAAACTCGACTCTACGACACTGACTATCCTTCGGTCTTACACATTACTCGAAGGTCTTGCCAAGGAGATTGATCCAAATTTTTCTTATCAACAAATTATTTCAAATGCTATCGAGACGTTATTTCTAGATCTTGATTATATTTTTTACAGAATTTCGAAAGACTCTCGCCAATAATTTCCGAGCAAGAGCGACATCTCGGGAAGGGATCTGACCTGCGGGCACCAGAAATAATCATTCTTTTTTCCTTCGCAGAAATGGATAGCTCGCCAGTTTGGCCAAGTTCTCACGACTTCTATGTTTTTTACCGAATCGTCTACAAAGTAATAGGTTCCGCACGAATCAAATTCTTTATAAAATATTTCGTCAGGCTTGAGAGAAGCGTCGGTCGCGTCGGGCCCGGGGCACCTGATTTTGATTCGGTCGTTGATCGCTCGCCCTACGGGCATGACCCACTCGTAGGGCGAGTTTGAAAAGAGAGTGATTTCCCACCCCCTAGTAGTCAGGTCATGAATTATTCTGGCGTCCATATGAAACTGCTTAGAATCCATGACATCAGCCAGGTGGGCCATGAGGCTCTTGTCGTAGACAATCTTGTTGTAGTCCGAGGCGTCTATTCCGTAAACTTGTTTGAGACCTCTGGCCGTGTGACCGTGTTCGAGATAAAGAGATTTGTTTGTCTCGACGGGGTTCTTGCACCGAGGAAGTTTCTTCTGAACGAATTGTGCAGCGTTATGTTTCACGTGGTCAAGGAGTTTCTTGTCCCTGACGAGGACTCCATCAACATCGAGAAGAAGGCAGGGCATCTGTCTAATAAAGGAATGAAACTTTTAACTAGTAGAATGGCTCTAAATGTTCAACGGCTTGTATCTCATGCAAATCTTCCAGTCCGTTCCACCCCCGGAGCGGTTGGTTATGACCTATTCAGTATTGACAACTACGTCGTCCTTCCTGGCCACCGAGTGGTTGTCGCGACGGGCATCAGTATCCAGCTCCCCCCAGGAACTTATGGACGTATTGCACCTCGCTCAGGACTGGCAGTAAAGCACGGTCTGGACACTCTGGCCGGAGTCATCGACCCTGATTACCAGGGTGAGATCAAGGTCGTCCTCCAGAACCTGGACAGTAAGCAGGCGTTCGTCATTCGTCCGGGATACAGAATCGCTCAGCTGATCCTCGAGTCGTGCGTGACTCCGGAGGTCGTAGAGGTTCCAAACGAGAACCTCGTGCAGACCGAACGCGGAGATTCCGGATTTGGGTCGACCGGAAATTAAATGTACGTAGATAAAAATGATAAAAACTTTAATTTTTCTATTAACATTTGCGATTATAGCCAGCCCGGCCTACTTTAAGTTCCTTCACTCCATTCTAGGAGGATGGGCCGCAAGCTCTGAGGGTATAGCCAGACCGGCCGGTCTCCTCGTCGCGGGCATTGTTTTCATGCTGATCCTCGCGGCCGAGAGCCGCGTTAGCGGATATAGAAAAAAGAAAGTCACGAGAGAAAAGAGACGGCCTGATACACTCCCTGGCAGAGAGTATGGCGTCTATGATGTATATCATGCCTGAGAATACTTAGAGCCGAGAACCTCTAAAAAATAAACAAATGGTCTCATTTCAAGCCGTCGCCTGGGAGGGTTACGACGATGAAGAAAGCCATGAATATATCGTCCGGGCCTATGGTCGGACCGAAGACGGCAAGTCAGTGGCAGCCAGTACCGTCTTCGAGCCGTACTTTTTTGTAAAAATGGAATTTAGAACTCCTGAAGTTCGGCGTGCCAAAATAGAGTACGTGAGCGCCAAAGACTTGTGGGGTTTTCAGAATGGAGCGCGGACTCGTTTCGCCAAACTGACTTTTAGGACTCACAAAGATTTGCGGAGTGCTGTGTATGGATTAGAAAGAGAGGGCTGGCGTATCTACGAGGCGAACCTCGACCCGGTCCTTCGTTTCATGCACGTGTCCGGCTGTAAAAGCACTGGCTGGGTGAATGTTTCTGAAGCGGATGATGACTCTGATACGCGATGCGACATCAACTTGAGGGGGATCCTGAGCCCCGTGGACCGTGATGACATAGCCCCTTTCAAGGTAATGTCGTTTGACATAGAGTGTTACTCGAGCACTGGTTCGTTCCCTAATCCAAAAATTCCGGGAGATTGTGTTTTTCAGATTGCCATGACGACGTGCGTGTCAGGAAAAGAGGTTGAGCGAAAGTGCTTGTGTCTCAAGCAGACGGATGGACCCGATTGCGAGTCATACGAGACCGAGAAAGATCTTATCGACGGGTTCGGGAGGTATCTCGCACTGTCAGACCCTGATATCATCACGGGCTGGAACATATTTGGGTTCGACCTCGAGTTTCTCATAATAAGGGCCTCGCGGCTCGGGTCAGAGACTCTATGGGGTCGCAAGACCGATCAGCCGGCCACGCTCGTCGTTAAGCACCTGGCCTCTAGTGCGCTAGGAAGCAACGAACTCAAAATGGTCCCTATGGTCGGCCGGTATGTCTTCGACCTCTTTCAGGACATTAAACGCGAGCACAAGCTCGAGTCGTACTCACTGAATGCCGTCTCGAAGCACTTTCTCAAAGACCAAAAAATTGACATGCCCGTGAAGGAGATGTTTGCTCGTTTCCTGGAAGGAGATTCTGCAAAGCTCGGAGAGGTTGCCGAGTACTGTATCAAGGACACTGTTCTGCCTCACAGGATTATGGCCAAGGTCTGTCAACTTCAGAATCAGATTGAGATGGCCAAGGCGTGCTGGGTTCCCCTGTCCTTTTTGAGTGAGCGTGGCCAGCAAATCAAAGTTTTCAGTCAGATGGCCTACAAGGCTCGTCAGCTCGGATTTCTAATTCCTACAATTCGGAGACCGGAAGGTCCTGTAGAAGGATACGAAGGGGCGACGGTCCTGGAAGCTCAGACCGGAGCCTACTACACTCCCATCACGGCCCTGGACTTTGCCTCTCTATACCCGAGTATCATGGTCGCACACAACCTGTGCTACTCGACACTCGTAATGGACAAGCGATACGCAAACTTGCCGGGCGTCACATATGAGACGTTCGGAGATCACACGTTTGCCCAGACCGACTCTGACGGGAAACCTATCACGTCCCTCCTTCCGGCCATTCTCACTGATCTCAAAGCTTTCCGCAAAAAGGCCAAGAAACTGATGGCGGCTGCAGAGGGGACGTCGATGGAGGCGGTCTATAACGGCCAGCAGCTCGCCTACAAGATCAGTATGAATTCAATTTACGGGTTTACTGGTGCGGCCAAAGGCATGCTTCCACTGGTGGCTATCGCGAGCACCGTGACGATGCGTGGTCGTCAGATGATCGAAGAGACGAAGAATTACGTCGAGTCGCACTTTCCGGGTGCAAACGTAAGGTACGGTGACTCTGTAATGCCGGAGACTCCCGTTCTTGTTAAAATAAATGGAATTATTCAACCTGTTAAAATAGAAAATTTAGCGAATAAGTGGGAAGAGTACTCCGGATTTCTCAAAGAGGGGACTGCCAAAGAGTTTTCGGATATTGTGGGAGCCGAAGCATGGACTCACAGAGGATGGCAGCCCGTAAAGCGAGTCGTTCGCCACAAGTGCGCTAAGAAAATCTACCGCATACTAACTCATACCGGACTCGTTGATGTAACCGAAGATCACTCTCTTCTGAGTCCTGACATTGAACTCCTGAAGCCAAAAGATGTCATGGTCGGGCAGAAACTTTTTCACTCATTTCCCGATATGTTAGATCGAGACAACGCGCAGAAAAGTCCAGAGTTTCTTTTTGTTATCGGGATGTTTGTTGGTGATGGATCTTGTGGTCCTTCCGGTCGGAAGTCCACTTGGTGCATTAATAATCAGAATCTGGAGTTATTGAACAAATGCAAAACAATCCTAGAGATCATATATCCTTCCTATGGATTTGTTATAATGAACACGATTGCAAGTTCTGGAGTATATAAACTTGGTCCTCGGGGTAATGTCGTGAAACTCGTATCAGAGTGGAGAGAGTGGTGCTATGACGGTCAGGCGAAGAAAATCCCGGAGTTTGTCTTTTCAAACTATGATTCAAAAAAAGCTTTCCTGAAAGGTCTGTGGGCATCAGACGGGTGTCGCCGAGATAACGAGACGGGAGGGTGTCATAGAATCGATACAAAAAATCAGGTGACTGCACAGTGGTATTATCTTCTTCTATGTTCAATGAATTATAAGGTTTCCATCAACACACGAAACGACAAAACGAACGTGTTCCGTCTCACGTGGTCAGAGTCTTCGTTCCGAAAATATCCGACTGCAATCAAGAAGATCTCGGTCCTGCATGAATCATGGGATGGGTATGTCTATGATCTGGAGACAGAGGCTGGTACTTTTCAGGCAGGGGTTGGCCAGATGATCGTGAAGAACACGGACTCAGTAATGGTTGAATTTGATGTACAGGGTCGTACAGGTCAAGAGGCTATAGACTACTCGTGGGAGCAGGGGCTACTGGCGGCCGAGCAGTGTACAAAGCTCTTCAAGGCGCCGAACGATCTGGAGCTCGAGAAGGTCTATTGTCCTTACTTTCTGTACAGCAAGAAGCGCTACGCGGCCAAGTTGTGGGAGGGAAAGACACGGCCGGACGGCTCAACGGTTGTCGCTTTCAAGAAGGTAGACATCAAGGGTCTACAGGTGGTCCGACGAGACAGCTGTCAGTTTGTTCGTGAGACGCTCAAGAAACTTCTGGACATGATGCTCGAGAGTAGCGATCCGAGACCTGTCATATCTTTTGCGCGGGCGGCCTCTGAGGAATTGTCAGCCGGGCGAGTCTCCCCCGAAAAACTCACCATGAGCAAGCAACTCGGATCAGACTACAAAGTCCCCATGCCACATGTGGCCGTACGGGACAAGATCAAATTCAGGACTCCCGGATCCGAGCCGCAGCAGGGCGACCGTGTTCAGTTTGTCGTCGTCAAGGGCCAGGGCAAGCTCTACGAAAAGGCCGAAGATCCTACGTGGGCCAGAGAGAAAAAAGTACCATTGGACCACGAGTACTATTTTCTGAACCAGATGAAAAAACCAATCTGCGATCTTCTAGAACCGCTAGTAGGATCAAACCCCGAGCGGCTTGTCTTTGGCGCGTCGACTGCAGGAAGCAAAAAAGGCTCATACGATCCAAAAATGAAGAGTATAGATTCTTATTTTAAGAAGAAGCCCTAGATATAAGTAAGATGGAGCAAACAATCATGCAGGCCGTAGAGGCCGAGGTTGATCGGAGGGTATCGGATCGTCTTTCGGTCGTGCTTCAGCACATATCGAAGACGTACAGAATATCTTACGAATTACTCATGAAAGAGACTGCGACCCTGGAAGTCTCTACGAGACAGTGTCTGGGACTTCTAGGTTCGGGGAAAAGGTGCACCCGGCATGCCAGGTTCGAAGGGTACTGTAAGACGCATGTGGATCAAAAGCCCGTTGTCCGAATGAGGGAGGTTTGCCCAGAACCAGAAGGTTCACCGCCCGTCTCTGTTCATACGCACACCTTGCCACCTCTTTTCTTGGCTGGTTGTCCTGCATGTGAAAAAGTGTCGGCCAGGCCCCGGATAATCATCTGATCCCGGGCTTAAACATCTGGGCCCCTACTCAAATAATGAGTACTCGTTCGGAACTTTTGTTCGAATCACTCAAAAAATTTTATGAAGATTCTGAAAACATGTCAAAACTGACGGATATTCTCACGACAAAAACTCATGGTATTTCTTTGCGAAATTTAGAATGGTTCGTTACAAATTACGCAAAGAATAGACACGTGACGTACGCATCTCCTTCGGGCCGGCCTTTTACCGTTCATGTTGCGTACAAATCTAGCCTGGATGGTTACTCTAAAAAACTTTTCGACCCTTTTTGCAGGACGGAGCGCATAGAGTTTGCCGGTCTGAGCACGACCGTCGCTCAACTTAATTTTATAAAATTTTGTATAGTGAATGGAATAATTGACTATATGATCAAAGATAAGATACGCCCGCAAAACCATTCTTGAATTCCAAAATTGAAAACCCGTAATAAAAAAGATAAAAATTGTATCCAGCTAGTGACGTTGCATATTGAGGCAAAAAAGTGATTGTCAAATTAGAAGTCTGAGAATTTACTTTTGAAAAATTCAAGTACCCGCCCGAATTGTATTCAGTTACATTCAATCCGAACGAGTACATGTATATATTCTTTTGAGGAACTGACAGTCCGTGCTGCATTGGCTGAAGAAAAGAGGTGTAAGGTCCGTTTGCGAACGTGTCCAAAATGTCTTGATTATTTATGGTTATTTTAACAGTCTGGATAACGTCCAAGTATTGAGCCTGACCAGAAGGAAACTGTAAGTTTACGGCCGACTGAATGTATTGAGTGGCGTACCCGTAGAGGTAGCGTGAATCAAAGTACAGGGGGTTGTTCTGTTCGTAATCTTTATTTCGGATGAACCAGCTTATGAACTGGACCGGAAAGTTGGCGGTCAGGTTAGTAGTCACGTTCCCCGCTGCGTAAGGAACCGTCGACTCTTTCTTGACGACCGGAACAACGTATCTCAAGGGCGTGTTACGGTAGTACAATCGTTCGTCATTCGTTAAATTGACGTACTCTAAAAGGAGGACTGGATTTATCAAGTCTATGGGTGTGGTATAATTCGTGAACCAGTATTGGGGCCTGAATGTAAATTTTACATAAATTTTTTGTCCGGCCCAGAGCGAACACAATGGAAAAAATGGGCGTCGGAGGCGTTCCCGGCCTTTGTTTGACCCACTGTGTCTTCTACAAAAAAAGAACTCGAGAGGAATTATAAGCGGAACAGGCTTACTCGGACTTAGGTTCTGGGCCAGTCCCAGACCGCCATTTACTTGATTGACCATTCCTAATTGCTCGTCATAGTCCAGAAATATCTGGTCACGGATAAAAAGCCAGTCGTCATAAATAGTCTCTATCGTGACACCGTCTATCATAAAGTCAACCTGTTGGATGATCGCGCGGCCTATCTGGTTCGTGTACGAGTACCCGATCGGGAGAGCCGGCAGACTGCACTGGATGAACATGTTTGCCAAAAGATCTCCTCTGTTTTTTGGCTGAATTTCAATCACGCACGTTCCTGAATTTGTGGTCTGAATAAATCCTTTGGACGTAATAGGCGGGAACTGAATATAATCTTGATAAATCACCGAATTTGTGTACTGTTCATAGTGATTACCCGACGTGAATTCAGAAACTTTTGAAATGTATTCGTCCTGTAAACCTTTAGACTCTATAGCGAGTACTCCCCCGGCATTAAATCCTAGATTTCTCTTTTCGGTTAAAAGTTCACGGGGCTCGTGAGGAACTGGTACGTCAATATTAAGTTCTCGAAGATCTACCGGAAATCTCTTAAAGTCCTCGTCTTCTACGGGCTGCCGAACGGTCGGCTGAACTGTGGTCACTCGTGCCGGCACGAAAGCCTTTACGAAGTTGGGATCTACGATACCGGCCTTTTCGTAAACTGGAACTCCCGTCGGAAACCCGTCGGTCGCCGGAAGGATCGGCATCAAGACCGGGCCCTGGCCTATAGCCAAAAGCATGTTCTTGTCGTTCAGGAACCCATCTACAAATTTGTTTCTTCCTTTTCTCAGACGAAACCCCAATGCGTTTGTTAATTCTGGAAGATTTTCAAGAACACCCTTTATTTTTTTAGGGTCTGCCAATATTGCCTCTGGCTGCAGTCCTGTTTTTTCACTAAAAAATTTCAATAAATTTGGAGAAGATTTCAGGTATCTCGATAAATTTTCAGAATTTCTAAAAACGTCAAGCTTCAGATCCATGAGTTTACCGGCAAGGACTTCAGAAAAAGTTCCGGACTTGCCGAGCACAGACATGAGTTTAGAATAGGCATTTTCGTCCCGAATTGTAAGTTTGGGAATGATGGGCACGGCAGTGATTATTCCTAAATATTGTAAAGGGCCGAGATTGCCGCCCTGCTCAGAAACCATCACGACATTCATTGTCATATTTATCCTCGGAACGTTCACTATGTTCCAGCCCTGTTTAACATTTTCAAGGGGTTTTCTCGAATAAAATACAAACAAATTTCCTGATTCTGTAAAGTACGACCCTATTATGGGTACGGGAGTAGGTGGGGGTATGATTTGTTCCGGAGAGATCGTAGCCGAGAATACCTGAACTATGCCCTGAATAGTCTGAGGGACGTCCACTTGAAAATCGATTGTCCCGTTGTAGGCTCCGTACCCAGGATACGAACCTCGGGTGTTAGTAGTTCCTATTATATTCGTATGCCCCAGAATTCCCGGCATGTTTAAGAGGGTCCAGCCGTTTTTTATGCCTGTAGGCATGACGGATTGTATATAAAAGGTGATTGTATCGGGTACCGTGTTCGATGTCGCGTAAAATCCGGACGCCATACTAATTTATGCTAACATAATATGGACGATTGCATGATCGCGGCTCTTTTTGCCCTGGCCATTATAATTATTTACAACCGAGTCGAGGAATACAAAAGCGAAAAAACGTTCGTCTCGCAGATAGCCACTATTAACTCTGTGCCCGATCACAAATTTACACCGGCCGATTTCAATCAGGTGGACACCGGATTAAAACATAGGTAAGTAATAAATGAATAAAAAGGGATTCGTATATGACCGTACACAGCCTTCAGTATTCAAGAATCTTGACGTGGGCTGGTATTACACCTGGGGTCTTCAGGGGTCAGTCGGGGTGGACAGGCCGTTTACTCCAATGATTTGGGGAGCTCCTGACGCGCACAAACTTTCTCAAATTCCAGCAGGTTCTACAGAAATTTTGGCATTCAATGAGCCCGACGGAAATCAGGCAGGTGCACAGTCCAACATAAGCATAAAAAATGTAGTGTCCCTCTGGCCCCTTCTCAAGGCGACGGGACTCAGGATTGGGTCGGTCGCCGCTGCCCAGAACCCCCTAGCAACTTCGTACACTCCTAGCGACGGGTCTCCGCCTCTGACTACTTCTTATTTTGACGCGCTCTGGTCAGAACTCACGGCGGCCGGAATGCAGCCCGACTTTATCGCCCTTCACTGGTATGCGCCCCCGGACTCTCAGGGATTTCTGTCTTGGCTGGATTCCATATACGCCAAATATAAAAAGCCTCTATGGATTACGGAAATGTGCGTGGCCGACTGGAAGGCCACGACGTCCGAGAGGTTTACGACGGCCCAAATTCAGGCATTCATGGATTCCGTCGTGGCCGGCATGAACTCGCGTCCATATGTAGAACGTTTCACTTGGAAGACCCGTCCTACGACGGATGTCAACATGGGTAACGGAGCTCTCGTGGCCCTGGATGGAACACTGACGTCCCTAGGTCAGCACTATGCGTCCCTCTAAAGAAATAGTTGGCTAGTAATACAATGGACAGACTACTCACGCCCGATAATTCTTGCTATACGACCTTTCCTATACGGTACCCCGACCTGTGGGCTCTGTATAAGAAAGCGGTAGGTTCGTTCTGGACAGTAGAAGAGATCGATCTCGGGACTGATCTCAAAGATTGGGAGAGTCTCAAGACGGATGAAAAGAAATTTATTAAAATGATTCTCGCATTTTTTGCAGCAAGCGACGGAATAGTCATGGAAAATATAAACACGAATTTTAGTCAGGAAATCTACATCGCGGAAGCAAGGTCATTCTATGCTTACCAGGCTTTCAACGAGAGTATTCATTCCGAGACATATTCTCTCATGATTAACAAACTCGTGAGGGACCCTGAAGAAGAAGAGAGTCTCCTGAAAAGCCTGAAGACGATGCCGGCCATCAAGCAAAAGGCAGACTGGGCTCTTTCCTGGATGGGCGGGGACACAGCGACGTTCGCCCAGCGTCTCGTCGCATTCATGTGCGTGGAGGGAATATTCTTTTCTGGATCTTTCTGTGCCATCTTCTGGCTCAAGAAGCGCGGCCTGATGCCAGGACTCTGCTTCAGCAACGAGCTCATAAGTCGCGACGAGGGGTCCCACCTCGAGTTTGCGGTCGCTCTGTATTCGCACCTTCAGGAGAAAATAGGCGGAGATGTCATCCGGGCCATTGTCGAAAGTGCCGTCGAAATTGAGGAAAGATTCATCACGGAGGCGCTTCCATGCAAGTTTATAGGCATGGATGCCGAACAAATGAAGCAATACATAAGATATGTCGGAGATCGTCTCATGAAGCAACTGGATCAAGAGCCGATCTGGCTGGCCGAAAACCCCTTTGCCTGGATGGAGACTATCAGTCTAGAAGGCAAGACAAACTTTTTTGAAAAGCGTGTAGGAGATTATTCTAAACGAATGGTCACTGAAGGAGACTCTGTCAGGTTCGATGAGGATTTTTAAAATGGGGCAGGTGAATCATTTTGTCCGTAAGTGACCTGTGCAGTTGGTCCACTGCTGTTACTGGTGTATTTGCCCGGGATGTATCCCTCGTCCTCGTAACCAGAAACGACCATGCCTGGAATGTAGTGCGCCAGGAGCACGTAAACTGCAGAGTGGAGCAAGAGGCCGTAGTTACTCGGGAGGCCGTCTGCGCTGGCTACCCACGATCCTAGGACCTTGCGCATCGTCTTGAAAGTTGCCGGGTTAGCAACGAGAAAAAACAAAATCATATAAACGAGAACTTTGGCCCACATTTATTATTCGCTCACATTTTTATTCCTCCTTCTCGTCGTAAGACTCTGGGCCGGCCTCTTCGTACTTTTCAGCCTCGACATCGTGCTTTTCAGCTTCGTCCTCGTACTGGGAATAGTACTTTCGCCTCCAGAGCATGCGCATTATCACGCGCGTGGCTAGTGCAAACACGATGGCATGGAGAAGAAGGCCGGCCGGCTTGGGAAGACCCTCCGCGCTGGCGATCCAGCCCCCGAGCAAGCCTCGCATAACCTTGAACATCATGGGGTTGGCCAGGATAAAGAACAGGAGGACGACAGTCAAGAGCTTCATCCACATTTACTAGTAGCCAACTAAAATTTATTTAGGTCATCTGGCCCCTTGGAGGCCATGTGCATACCATAGTCGGTCGCTCTGGTGACGCTGGGGTCGTACTCGGTGACGAAGTTTGCCCGGCGGCCCGGACGGTACTGGAGAAATTTCATGACCAGAACAAACACCAGAGCGTGCAACAGGACTCCGGCTACTGTCGGAAGACCTTCTGTACTGGCGACCCACGAACCGAGGACGCTCCTGACAGTCCTGAAGGCTGCCGGGCTGGCCAAAAGGGCAAAGAGGACAAAGAGGGCTATCATTTAATAGTAGGCCGAGGTTTAAAGATGTTACCTTTTTTAAGCTGGGGGTGCACTTTTTCTAGCAGCCCTCGTGAAAAAGTTTGCATATTTGGGACCGCCGGATCTCGTATTGTTGGTAGCTTTATTGCTGTTCAGAAGACTTTCACTATTTTGAAGGTATTTATTTATAGCATTGTTTTTATTAAGATTTCCGTATTTCTCCATTCTACTATTCAATGCGGCAGCGGCCTGTTTAATCATGTTGGAAGCACGATTGGTAGCGACGGCCGCCTGAATTTCAGGGAGGCTATTTGCAATTTTAGCCCGCGAGACAGCCGTTATTATTCCGTTAATTATCGCATTTTTTCGTTCGTTAGTCATTGCGGAACTAACTTTGACAGCATTTGTAAAATTGTTTATACTCTCTATGTATTTCGTAAGCGCTCCCCTATACGCGCCAGTTTTAGCATTATTCAGTGCGTTGACTGCTGCGGTTTTTCCAAACAGGCGCGCTAAGACTGAAGTTTTGGGCTGAGTCTGAGAATTCATTCTTTACCAGACGCACACAAAAAAGTCTGTCGCGTGTCCTGGTATAAAGACCAGCCACTTTGTATCTGTAGAAAGCACTACAAATGGCTCTTACAATTACAAAGCTCTCCGACTTTTCTGTCTCCGACATCAAGTTCAGCGACGTGCGCAAGAATGCCCGAGGCGGAAAGGCCGTCTACCTAAATCACAAGTCGGGTGGAAAGCTGATGCTGAAGCTCCCTCCATTACGCGCCCCCTTTGGCCTGAGTTCATTCACTGACGATGCGACCGGTAAAGTTACGAGCACGAGTCTCCCCCTGAGCGTCGACGACCAGGCTGCTGCCGCGCGCTTTGACGAAATCAACAAGGCGATCCTATCTTTTGTGTACGATCATTGTGACGAGATCATGGGAAAGAAGATGAGCCGGGACACGCTGGCCGAAATGTACAAGTCTCCATTCAAGCCTTCGGCCAAAGAGGGATACGCGCCGATCTTGAACCTAAAGGTCATCACTGACCCTGCGACCGGAACTATCAAGACTGAGTCTTATGACACGGCCGGTTCTGACGTGGCACTGGATTCACTTGAGAAGGGTCAGACTGTTACGACCCTTGTCGAGCTGAATCAAATTTGGAGAACTCCTGCAGGGTTCGGTGCGACCTACCGGGTTCACCAGGTCAAGTTTAGTGCCGCGAACAAACTCCCGAGCCGCGCACTAGTAGAAGAAGATGAAGAAGAGTACGAAGAAGAGGAGGAAGACGAATGAATTATAGTTTAAATGCGGCCAGACCCAATGCTAGCAGAAATGTATCCACTAGAGAATTTACAGGTTTAAATACTGTTATGTGAGGGACTAGGGTCTGATTCCATAGAAACTTTAGAAAAAAAGTCCAAAAAACAACAAAAATTGAAAAAATCACTGCGTTATATAACCGTTCGCGCGAGTCACGTGACTGTATAATGGCCAACATTTATAATCTTTAGTAACATTATAAATGGTGGTCAAGGACTCTACGAGTTCTAGAGCCCTGCCCAAATCTGGCTGGGAGCGAGAATTCACCTGGGATCCATGGGGTACGAAAGGAGTCACGCATGATAACTGTTACGACTATGCATTTGGCAGTTTCAGTGCGAATCGTCAATCTAAAAGTGTCCCTGGAAACAGGAGGGGAATCTCGTCCGCCGGGCTGGATTTTAGAACGTGCGACGGTATAGTGAAACGAGTCCTGGCCGATAACCCTGGAGCTGTCCGTAAGATGAAAAACCCGAACGCGCGTCCTCCTCCCGGTTTCTACAAGGTTATGTGCTTTGTCGCTCCTACGAACGATTTCGGGAACTCGTCTGGCGACTTTCACTGGTATGTTCAGATGGGCTCGGTCCGATACAGAGTCAGGGTCGGTGACACTGTATCAAAGCTTTCAAAGTTTTTTCATGTTCGTCCGTCCGTCATACTGGCCGCGAAAACTTCCAGACCCCTGAGTAATTCGGACGGGAAGATTTCCACTAACAACCGAGACGCTCGCATGCCATTGGCCAGAAATAAGCCGGGTACCCCTCGTCTCGTTCCTGGAAAAATAATAAGGTTCCCCGTGAATCTATGGTCGCATAAGCAGGGCCATGCATCTGGCCCCCTGATGATAGATGCAAAGGGGCGTACCATCGTAGATCCGAGAAAATCTGACAGGAAATGGCATCCTGGTTATCATTACACTCGGTTCTGTTCGGCCTATGCCGTGCGCAGAGGGGCGGCTAACACAGGTTCAAACTCTAATAGGTAGGAATTCCTAGAGATCTAAAAATTTCATCGACATTTTCATGTTCTTCCAATTCAAAAAGTATATTTAGGGCTGCATCGTCATGGGAATCCAAAACTCTAAAATCCAGGCCAAATTCATCCCTGATGGCATGGATGTTAGACGTTGTATATGATATCACATTCGTTGTTTGTTCGTCTACTTTGTCTATTATGATTCGTATTCTGTAAATTGGAATGTCGAAAGGCACTCTGCACATTGGGCACGTTGGGTCTCCCCTGAAAGTTCTCTTCCACCTCTCGACGCACTTGATGTGAAACTCGTGCCCGCACGGCAAGGCTCTCGTAAGTCTCGAAAGTCCTTGGAGACAGACGGAACATTGGTCGCCGTCCTCCTTGTGCATGTGACATCTGGCCTGCCCCTGTCCCGGATTGTTCCTGCACCTGACTCCAGAAACTGTAAGACCCGTGCATGTTTCCATAAAATATACAATTTATTATGTTTTTTTAGGCACGCCGCGCCCGAGCCAAATCAGTCTCGAGAGACTTTATAGCATCCTTGTATTTTAGCCTGAGGTTCTCTTCAACATGGCGCTTAAAGACTATTATGGGGTCTGCGTCCTGTTCCGCCTTGCACAGGGGACATTCGTCAGAAGTTTCAAACCAGGTGAATATACATTTGGTATGAAACACATGTTTACAAGATAGACGTTTTTGTGAATTTTTAGATATGTCGTCAAGACAGACGGCACATGTCTGAGCGAGATGGGCAGCACACTTCCCCTCGTGAATGGCCAAGTTCTTGCACTTTTTTCCAAGTGTTGTCACTGAAGAGCATCTCGGGGCACTCATTATTATTTAGAATATGTAAAATTTCTGTATGGATAGCCCCTGGCGACTTGGAAGCGTCTATCACGTAAACCTTGCATTCTATTTTTTCCAAAAGTTCTTTGTAAAGTAAATCAAGTTCTTGTAGATATTGCAGGGTAACTTTGTCGTCTCCGACCTGTTTACGGGAACTAATGCCAAGGTAACAGTCCTCTGGGGACTTGGACAAAAATATATACAAATCTGGCGACCACTTGTGATGTTCATAAAAATATTCATACGTCTTTTCATGTTCTATAATTCCCCTCCTCTTGGCCCATTCCCAGAATACCCACCTAGAACTTAGGAGAGAGCGCTCGTAAAATCCGGGACCCTGAGGAACTATGGTACGAAGAACTGCCATTTGCAGTGGGAATATCCCCTTGACAGGATCTTCGTAAAACTCCCTGAGTGGCCATTCTTCTATAGGTTCCCTGAATACAATTCCTCCCAACTTTTGCAAAAGCGAAAGTTGGGTCGTCTTGCCCGCCCCTATGTTTCCGTCAATGACAATCTTCATTTGATATTAAGGTTACCATTTTTTAAAGCCGATGTCCCGACTGGAACTGGCGATCCGCACGCTGCATTGCGAAGTGGAAGGCCCAGAGATGAAACCCCCCCCTTCTGAAGAAACTGCCGATATGTATAATTGTCCATGTAGCGTACGCCATTCTGAAGCATGATTGTATCATTCGTAATGCGAGAAGAATCGAACGAAGTCAGGCAACGACCATCACCCATTCCAAGTCGGGTAGACATTTAATGTATGCACAGGAAAAAAGTTACAGGTTCCACGGCTTTAAACCTTTTCCCTCGAGGACCTGGATCCATTCTACAAACTTGTGTCCTAGAATAGTTTCGAACGAGTCAGTCTTGTCGTGGTCGGCTATCCTGACTTCTGACGGTGCCAAGACTTTATTAATTATGTCATAGGCTCCTGCAATCTCCTTGAGCGTCTGAGCTCCCGTGACGATAATCTTTCCGGTAGAAAATATGCTGGCCGTCACCCTCTTCATCCCGGGTGCCGGCGAAAACTTAACCTTTACCGGAGCATACCGGTCGGGATCAAAAGTCACGAGAAATTTTTCGTTAGAAGGATCTTCAACCTGTCGGACCTGATCGACGGTGACCGCGAACGCCTTTATCACTTTATTCAGGTTTACCGAAGAATTTAGAGAAAAATTTGTATTTATCATCTTTACGCTGATCGTATCAAGATTGAGGGAATTTTCACCAGGTGTCACGGTGTTTACAATGAGTTGGACCTGCCGGGCTATTCTTCTACAGTCGAGTAGGTTTGAACATCCCGCAACCTGGACAGATCCATTTGGAAAAAGTTTTATGCTTTTATTCGAGTATGCATCCCTGGTGAAGATTGTAACCTGATTATAAAATGTAGTTTTTTTCATGTCCCATTCAAAACCCTTGAAAGTCGACCCCTTTGAACGAATCTTCACGGGTTTAAAGTTTTCCCTGAACGCTTTCAGATCAATATCCTTTTCAAACTTGGCAATCATCGTCACGGTCGTTATTCGGACCCATGAAGATTTTGGAAATTGCTTCTTGACCTTGTCGAGAGTCAATATGTATCTGTAAGTTTCTTCCATTTTGGTTGGACTTTTCTTTTTAAAGACCTTCTTGCACACAGGACTCACTTTTTCTTAGTACGTCCGGTCAAGTAACTCGTGACCCTGGTGGCTACGTTCGCCTTGTTCTTGTTTTTGATAGCATTCTTGTTGGCCGCCGGCAAGACTGCCAGGAGCTTCTTTTTTGGAAGAGACTTTAGGAGCTTTTTTATGGCCGCGACTCTCGGTCGGCTCTTTGCCTTTTTCCGCTTTACAATCTTCGGGACGGCGGCCACAACTTTGGTGGCGTTGTTAACCCCCCCGAGCTGAAGAACAATCTTCACGTTCTTGGCATTCGCTCCACGGGCTATAGCCGTGACGGGATCTCCTCCAGCCTCTTTTAACTGATTGGCCGCTCTGAGAACGTTATTGGGGCCTCCTGCATTCTGGACGAGATTGAGAGCCTTGTTCTCACCACCTACGTTTTCAATCGCCCGCTGTTCGCTCATGTTGAGCGGAGGAGGTGCAAGATTTACTTGGGCATGATTTGGAGGAGGACTGAATACTGGACGGGTGGGTATGTTTGGCAATGGCGGGAGACCTTGTCTATTTCTGTTCTCATTCATCTTCTGTTTCTTTTCTTCCATTAGACGTCTATTAAAATTTCTTTCAGCCTGTACAAAAATTTTTGTAATTTCTTGCCTGGTGCCGCTCAGGCCTAACGAGTTTTGAATGCGAGCTACACCCAGAGTCGTCCTCAAATTACGCAGTTTGTTCTTGGCTTGTTGGGTCGATGCAGCATTGTGATTAATTTCAGAGACTTTCTGACGTATAATGTCTATGAGGTCGTACTTCCAGTTTCCTTTTGGCAAAACTGACAAATAATTTATATATTTTTTAATCTTTTCAGGGACCGGGTTGTAACTCACGTTTCGGATCTCGACCTTGAGTCTTTCGTCCAGTGCTCGGTTTATACGATTCGCGTTCTGGGGATTTTTCGCCTTGGCATTAATCAGATTACGCACGGAAAGTGCATTGTAACTCGTGGGCTGAATTTCCTCAGTCATCTGTCTTGCTACTGTGCGTGAAAATCTTTGAGGAGTTATAGGAACTTTTCTGATCGAGGATGGACTTCCCACCGACCCTCTAGGGGGAACTTGGCCGACGAGTCTAGGGGATACTTCAGTTGCCCATGCTTCCTGAACGCGTCTCGGGGCCAGTGCCATTATTTTCTGCTGCTGTCCGAGCGAAAGTCCCGATTCAGAGACGGCCTTCACGGCGCGAACTATTCCCACTGCTCCCCATTTTACCCCTGAAAGAACACTAAAAAGTTTTTCAGTTACTTTATTTTTTAAATTTTGTGAAAGTTTAGAACTCCATATTCTGGGGAGGGTCGATTCAACCTTCTCAGGAGGGAGAGTCTCGATCTGTCTGACCGTGAGACTTTCCAGAATTTTCACGAGGTCGTCGACAGTTTTATTTTTTAAAATTTTTTCACTTGTTTTATTTTTTAAATTTTGTGAAAGTTTAGAATTCAAGACT
>Ga0208616_1000122_pt1 | contig 26785 bp, 26 predicted proteins | sample CryBogCBE16Oct07_FD_184575 | JGI IMG/M metagenome (GOLD analysis project Ga0208616, IMG submission 184575) | Freshwater microbial communities from Crystal Bog, Wisconsin, USA - CBE16Oct07 (SPAdes) (version 2) | ecosystem: Environmental > Aquatic > Freshwater > Lake | place: Crystal Bog... | reverse complement strand
TAAGGTCGCGAATGAACTGGCGCGACGGAATTCCACCACGAACCCAGCCAGCCGCCGCGACTTCAGGTACTAAGTTTGCGGGGTTCTGGATGTGGCGAGCCAAGTGAGGCACGAGCGGTACAAACTGACCATCAAAGAAGGTTTCCGTAACAGTACCGCAAGGGCGCTCAATACGCGCCCACTCGGCATAGATCAAGTCGCTCTCAACATCGGGATTGCCACGACCATTTCCCATGTAGGGAACCGTCGTAAAAGGGCGGGACTGAACATGGAGCGGGCAGCGGAGACGACCCTCCTGCGTCTGGTTCGTACGGAGGCGCGAGTCCTGGTCAATCTGCTGGTTGTTGTAGCCAAAGCCCTCACGACCGAGCATCGTAGGGTTAGGGTACTCGATACGGGCGGCATCCGCCTGCTTCGGCACTAAATTACGAATCTGATATAGACCGGGACCCGTTTGATCACGCATTTGCTGCGCAACTTCGCATGTATCATCGTATGTACGAGTAAACTCGTTAATCTGGTACTCCTTATTGGCAACATCGACCCCACGAGGAAACGGTGCGACTGACATTGTCTTCTATCCATCTACGAGACAAAAAAATTGACGCAACCTTCGGCAAATCGCATTTTCACAGTTACACTCTATAAATAAAATGTCTATTATTACACTCTCAATTCACGATATCCCGTATCCAATTGTAGCGGATAAGGCGTTTCATCCTATTAATGCGAAGTCGGCAATTGAGCGTATTCGTACCAGTTATTACAATAAGGTTCAAAGTGTATTTCCGCAGCACCCTGTAACAATGGATCTTATTCTTACAATGATTCTAGAGAGTTCAAGAGCACGATCCACTTGGGCAACGGTCTTTGAGTGTGGCGGCAACCCATTCTATACTGTTAGAAACCTAGCACATACAAATACAACTCTTCCTTACCGAAGAGTTCTAGTCGTAAAATTGGATCCCCTTATTATCCCATATCCTATGCGTACTTGGGACCGAGTTCATAACAGCCTGATGACCGAGGAATTCTACCCATTGCTTTCAACGATGAACGCGCAGTAAATCCAATCGCCCGCTTACCCCAAAATGCAGTTTCCGCTTTTTTCGCTGCCGCAAGCGTTTTAAAAGGACTTTTCTTGACAGACCGTGTCTTCCAAGAAAAAGGACGAGAGCGGCACTTACGGGTACCACTTGCCATTTACTATAAAATATGATTTTATCAAGGTGCAGAAATCCAAGTGACCTGTCCACCCTCGGTGCCAGTCTGGCACACAGATAAGTTGCCCTCCTTACATGTCAAGCCAGGTACGCGGAAGAGCCAGTTCTGGAACGATTCCTGATCGTTAGGAATTGAGGTTGACGGTGGCACGATCCATGTGCGCTGATTTTGCATATGCTGGAATACATCGCCTGGATCTCCGTATAGACGATCCTGTGTATCATCGGATAACTGACGAGCCATGGCAGATGTATCTACATCGATTGCCGGCGGCTTTGTAGGATTATCTAGTACTTCATTCACTAGTACACCCATGTAAGGATTGTTTGGTAAAGAATATGTGCGATTCTTTGTACCAATTACATCGGCAACCACCTTATTTGATACATCAACGCCGCCTATAAAGTTCGGGGGAGTGGAACCAGGTGTTGTAAATAACGTCGGTCCTACAATGCCATTCTCAAATCCCTCTCGTAAAATATTACGTTCTTTCATTCCATAATACGCAGCAATGGATAAAACTGCAATACCAATGGTGATACCTAGATAACCGCCGTGGCGATGGAGAACTGCTAGCAATAGACCAAGATAGAGACCAAATCGAGTTAATGCGTTAAGGGCATTTGATGTGCATTTACGAGCTTTCTCGGTGAATGGGAAAAAATCGGACCAGTGTTCCCATAATACACTGGGTGATTCCACCCAGAATGGAGTGCATCGGGACGAGCTCATTCACTTACTTTGACGAAGGTTTTTATTCTATCTTTTATTTCTTAGACGCCTTCTTCTTATTCTGTGGCGCACTCTCCTCCATGAGTAGTGAATTTGCAGCGGCTTCTGCAGCAGCAACTGCTGCAGCCGTTACACCCGTGGCAGCGCCACCGGTAGCGCCGCGTTTTGCCGCCGCCTTCTCTGCCGCCTTCTTCTTAAGGCGTTCCTGTACTTCACGACGGCGCGCAGAACCCTCGTTACCCGATTCCTTTTCACCACCCTTGAGCATTTCGCCGAGCTGTTCAAAGAGACCAGAAAATGCTTCGTTATCCGAGAACTCCTTCATGAGTTCCTCCGCCTCACGAATGAGTTCGTCGCGGTTAAAATCGCCACGCTGGAACTTTGCCTGAATCTTCTTCGCAATACGCTGTGCAATACCGATGAGCATATCAGGTTTTTGTGTGAAAATTTCCTGTAAAAAGGTGAAAATCTTGGTGGGATCGTTACTATTGAGCAGTTCAGGAGATAGACCGAAATCTTCAGGGTTAAATTCGCTGACAATTTCCTCGGCAATCTTGGCAATGTGACCCTTGAAGAGGCGCTCAGGGATTTTGAATTTAGGTTCGGCACCACCAGCACCACCAAAGGCACCACTAATATCCTTGAATCCAAAGTTCTCTGCCATCTTGGAGAGCTTCTCGAAGATATCTTTCATACCGGTATCTTCACCCGCTTTTAGTCGCTTCATCATCTCTTCCATATCGTGTTCAAAGCCCGAAATATCCCAAATACCGTCCGTTTTAGAGCTACCGTCAAAAGCGGCAGCAATCAGGAGTAGCGATGTTAGATAGCGCCAAATAGCACTACGACTGTTTTCGGTCAATTCGGACCATAGTTTTGCCGTCATGGAAAATCCAGGTACCAGTTCCAAACCGGCTTCCGTAAAGATGGTATCATTTTGAATAGCGATATTGTTGGTATGTGTTTTCCAGACAGCGAGAAAGTTTTCGCGTGCCTTAGGATTCGTCTTTGCAGTATTGAGGGATGCAGCGTATTCCGGAAATGTTCCGAGTAGTTCGGTGACAAACTGCTCATATGTAGCGGCAAACGACACGGACATTGTTTTACTTGTTAGAGACAAAGAGTCTGTGACAACTAAAAAACCGCAAATTAATATTTAGATGCCGGCGGCTTTGCGGGCGAGAATGACAATGACCTTACACCAATTCCAAATCGCTTTCTTATTTGCTTCGGTCATTGTAGACCAGTGACGATCAAAGATAATATAGGCAACGGCATAATCTTTGTGCTCACCGTTCACCATTTGATGTGCCTTGGAAATGAGTTCGGTTTCATCTTCTTTCATGACTGGCTCATGAAAGTCAGGATAAATGTATTCCATAAAACCGGAATGAATAAGTCTAGGATTTACCTTTTTTAGAAGATTGAGCGCCTGAAGAGCACTTGCAATATCCTTCTCTTCAGGATATGTTTCGGCGAGATCTTCTACAAACTCGAAAAGTTTGGTGTTGAATGCCGCTAGTGGGTTAGCCATTCCTAAAGTTTATTCTAATAGATAGTTTTAAGCCTTTTGTCATTTTTTTACATACGCTGGGTCGGTTTTGTGATATCACGGTCGCGGCTGGCGGTATACGCTTCAAACTCTTTTAGGAGGGCATCCTCTTTCGCTGTACGCTTTGCTTGGGGCGCAATTGCTGCTGCGGCAGCAGCGGATCCGGCATTTGCTGCTCCGCCAGGGATAAGTGATGCGAAGTTGCGTTCAATAGGATTTACACCTTTATCGGAGGAGAACTCGCTGCCGATGAAGGAAAAGTTATCCGACCACATTCCGCCTTCCATTTCGGAGCCGTAATAGGCACTTGGCTCACCGGCAGCTGCGGGAGCACCACCGCCGCTACCAACGCCGCCACCGTTAACGGCAGGAGAACCCATAGTTCGGGGATTCGCGCGACCGGTTGATTCTCCACGAGGTGCCATATCGGGTGAGTATACAGGGGCAGTCAGTGGAACACGACGATCATCCATCGCTTGTTGCGGGTTTTTAATGCCACCGCCGCTTCCATGAATACGAGCTTCGGCGAGCCAATTGTTGACAGGACCGGGACCTACACGAGGCTCGCCCTCACCGACAACCCATAGGGTAGGCACGGACTTTAGCCAATTAGGGAGTGGTTGACGAGACGGAGAAGGATCGATACAGATTAATTGAAACTGTGATACAAAAGGAGTGGTTGCCAATTCTTCTAGAAATCCCTGGCAAAACCGGCAGCGTGTGCTATACCATAGGCGGTGTTTGCTCATTTCCCGTTGTAGAGTATGGCGATTTAACAAGTCTTAAAAAAACGAACGGCAGCCGTAAACGGCGCCGGTCTAAGCGTAAAAATTGATAATAAGGCATAATATAGAAGAGTAGGCACCACCATGTTTTCGGATTATGTTGAATCAGGACCGCCGCTACTCAACCCTACTGCCGGTAAGATTCGCGCAACATTCAAACTCAAAGCAAATGTAACGATTGCAAATACGATTCGCCGCGCGATTATCTCTTCCACACCATCGGTTGCCTTTCGTACGGAGCCCGCCGAAAAGTCAGAGATGACGATTGCTGTCAATACAACTCCGCTTGTCAATGAGATCATTTCGCATCGTATTGGAATGGTACCGATTCTTGCGGATCCGGCAACATTTGATCCTACTCATTACGAGTTCGTACTCAATAAGGAGAATACGACGAAGGATATGATGGATGTATATGCAGGTGATTTCCAGGTATTTATGAAGAATCCTAAGAATCCACTGGAGGCACCGGTACAGATTCCAACGGCACAGTTCTTTCCTCCCGACCCAATTACGGGCGAAACGGTTCTTATCACGCGTCTACGACCTCAGTGGAATCGTTCTGCGCCGAACGAGCAAATTCAACTGAAGACGAAAGCGGCGGTAAGCACGGGACAGGAGAATATTCGTTGGTCGCCAGTCAGCCAGTGCTCATATGAATATACGCGGGATACGAATGAGGAGCATTTGGAAGATGTCTTTACGAACTGGCTGCTCAACACGAAGAAGATTGCAAAGGTGACCGATATCCCAGAGGAGAAGTTAGCAGAACTGAAGCGTGAATTCAATACGATGGAGATACAACGGTGCTATCTTACGGATGAGCGCGGCGATCCAACGGACTTTACATTCTATATTGAATCGGTCGGCACGCAGACGATTCCGCAGATTGTAGCGTCGGCGCTTCTCAATGCCGAGACACTTGTTCGTAAATATGAGGATATGGATGCTACACTGCCAACAAATGTGGTGGTTCAACAGGGCGACGCACGATTCCCTTGTGTAGATGTCGTCTTTACGAATGAGTCGCATACACTCGGTAATCTGTTGGAAACCTATCTAGTTGAGAACCATATTGATGGTGATACGCAGCCGCGGATCACATATGCGGGTTACAAGGTGCCTCATCCTCTACGACCCGAGATGTTCGTTCGTATTGGCGTGGAAACGGACGGCGGTGATGCAGACCAGGAACAGCGTGTTGCTCGTCTCGCAATTGCGACGGTTTGCCGTCAGCTTCGTGATGGATTTCGTAATGCTCAGGCGGCATGGGCAAATCTTTTCGCAAAACCGCCGACCACCGCATAAAATCTACGGCTCCTAATAAGAGATATGGATCCGTTAGAAATCGCCTCTATACTATTGGCTGTTCTGGTGGGCATCAGCCTATTTTTGTATCTCCGGCCTAAATACTTCACTAAGACGGAGGGATTCGCCGTAATTGCGCTAGATGGTGAGACTATGCCCCGCTGCTTTACTCGTAGCCCTGATGCGCAGAATCTACTCAAGACCTTGTATCCTATGAAACAGGCGGCACCGGCATCCAAGGAGGCGATGGCATATGATGAGCTCAAACTCATTTTAGAGAAGATCTTATGTATTGATGCGGACATTACAGGTTTGGGCGCGGGTCCTTACCAGACATTCCAATTGCCGTTTGCTACGCAGCACGATATTGAACCGCCGGCAAGCTTTGTGGGTCGTTGCCTGAAAGGTGCCGTGAAGCCGCGCGATATTGAGGTAGAGTTTATGAAGTTCAATGATCGTGGACAGATATTGATTGATACTTTAAGTTATGACGACCAGCAAAGACCGCAACTGAAAGCACAGTTCCGGAATATTGTTGTAAAGGCGGCGCACAATATTGCATTTATTGCTTTATCGGATAAGGCGAACCTAGATCGTCCTAAGGGTGCACGTGATCCCGGTTATTATGTACCTCACTTCTCATTGGAACAGGGACCGTATGAGATTAAGGGACAGTTTCAGTATTTTTAGACTAGTGAATCAAGTGATTCAAGTTAATCAAGTAAATACATTATAAAAGCAATTATGCTACCAAGAAAGTATCCGTACAACGCAGCACATAACACAAACAAAAAGCATTTTATGGTTTTTGTTTGGGAGGGGGTCATTCCTCTACAATGAATTGTTAATTACACTAGCAGCTGCCGGGGCTGAGGAGCATAATTAGGATGGAGAGACCAAGGATCTGCCATACAGACTTTGCCTCCTTCACGCCAGGGATGAGGACATGGAGAACATTGTTCCACAGGTATTTGCCGGCGAAGAGGAGGAGTAAGAGTACCGCAACAACCGTGAGTGTAGAGACGAGCGCCGCACGGAAGGGTGTCGCAGAGCGGGCGCCCTGGTTTTCGAACGGCTCGCTAGCCACCGATGAAATCGCAGCATTAATATTGTTGGCAATGGCACCACCGAGCATTGTCGTCTATACATATGGTGCCTAATTTTCTTCTGCGGCGGGCTTCGGGACTTGAAGTTTGAGGTCATGCTTCATAATACTACCGCGATTCTCCTCAAGATAATCAATAAGTGCTTTTGCACGGTCTTCGTCCCCGCCAAAGAACTGTTTGAAATGCTTGAGCATAAAGGAATTCGACATCTTCTCCGTTACTTCGCGCGTCTTATGGACCACGGCACCCTTGCTGACATTGAGTTTAACTACATTGTTTGTTTCCATAATACGCAGAATGATATCCTTGAGTGCCTTGGACTGAGTTTCACGCTGCTTAATATCCGCGCGAAGGACAGCCGTTTCCTCCTGTAGAGTCATCCAACGCTTCAATAGTGCTGGAAGTTCACTGATGGCGGGCGCGCCGGCACCGCCTGCCGCCAGAAGCGTATTGCCCATGGTGTTAGGAACGATAGACATTGTGTTGTATTCTCTAAATTATAGTCTTAAACTGTTTCATTTTTTCACACGTGATGTGAAAAAATGAACCCTATAAACCCCCCAAATTTAACAAGCAGCAATGAATACTGAAACAGAATCACATCGCTTCCTACGACAGTACTATCTCATTCGTTATACGGCACTTGTAGAACGAATCAGGGAGAAACTAAATCTTACAGAGGAGATGAAAGAAACCATGATTCAAGCCTTGGTTAATGTACAGTGGATTGACAATCAACTAAACGAAATACAGTCGCTGCCGATCACGTAGGGTCGTACGACAGACAAAGCACTGCGATCGTTGTTTTTGCGTACAGGTATTACAAAAGGTATGCCCGCAAGGTACCAGAGCCCAGCATACGCGCTCAGTGGTACAAATAGAACAAATAGGACCATCGGCAGAATTTCCAGCGACCGATAGGGTTGTAATAACGGACCGTAGCGCCATAAAGCGGGCATAGTGCTTACAAAATGAACGGTACTCATCCTGAATCTTATTGCGATCATACTCGGACCGAATATACGTAATCACCGACTGTTTGAGATTCAGGATTTCCTCCGTCTCACCATCTTCAATAGGAATGCTGAGTAGACGATTTTTTAATTTCTCAATTCTATCAAGTTTTAGCGATAGAACTTGTACGCTACGAAACATTTCTTGTAACGTATCCAAATAGATATTCATTACAGTGTGAACATCCTTTTCAATCTCCTTGAGTGGACGACCAACCTCCGTTTCCAGTTCCGTTAGAACTACCTCATTTTCAAAAATAGGTTCAACCTTATCTTTGAGCCAAGATGCATTGGAATTGAAGGTTGTTATGTTAAGAGCGGTCATAAAATGACTGTGGCGCTGAACAATAGAGGTATCTTCAAACGGCTTTTCAAGAAATGTTGTAAGTAGTTCACTTTCATTCGAGATAATATCGCGAAGACGCTTGCGCCAAGGACGTAGGAAATCACGCGAATCGGGCATAATTGTAGACGCCACATTCATGTGAAATTGGAGGACATTTTCTATGCTGGATTGGATATTTTGTATAGTTGTACCGGAGCCAGCATCGGCATCCTCAAATTCCGCAGCAGCAGCAAAGCCAAAGAAAGTTGAACTTCCTGAAATATCCATCTTTACTTTGAAATTTGTTTAGGTTTTAGACCAGTGCCGCATTAAATGATTGTTAGACCGATGAATTAAATATTCACAGGTCTAACCTCCGGTATCACTAAAAAGTGAATATTAGTGAAACTGCTTAAAGATTTTTCCACTCTATCTAATATAGAACCAAATGGTAAAATACGGCTGTGAAAATTGTGGTAAGATTTTCGAACAGAAGGGGCATTTAGAAGTTCATAAGAATAAAAAAATACCATGTAAGAAAGATAACACAATAGAACATATTGTAGAAAAAAAAATAAAGGAGGCTTTAGCAAATATGAATGTGCCAAAAATTGAGACTATAAATACACATGAACTGGTACAACACAAAATGGAGTATGATAATAAGAATATTAAAGAGATCAAAGATCTATGTAAAGAGCGAAATATAAAGGGCATTACCGGCAAATCAAAAAGTGATCTTGTCAAAATGCTTGAAGAACACAAGACTTCGTCAATCGCAGCTCCTACAGTTACCAATATTATTCCTTCTAATCCTGTTCCTATAGTAGACAATAAAATTGTATTGGAACTTAATGAACTTATTAACAAGGTTACATTTGGAGAATGTGTAAATATTATGAAAAAGATGCCTTCAAATTCGGTTGATATGGTTTGTACAGATCCGCCATACTTTCTAGATGGACTTGGCGATGACTGGAATAAGCAAAGTCTTGACAATAAAGGATCATCGTCGGTAGTTGGAAATCTTCCAAAAGGAATGAAGTTTGATAGAAATCAATCTAAAAAATTTAATGAATTTTATGGGAAGGTTTCTGTTGAAGTATTTCGTATTCTAAAACCTGGCGGAGCATTCTTATCATTTAGTAGTCCTCGCCTATATCATTCAATGGCATGGGCGATTGAAGAAGCGGGGTTTGAGATAAGAGATATGCTTGGATGGATTTATACACAGGCTCAAGTGAAAGCATTCTCTCAAGATCATATTATTAACAAAGATGGAGGAAAGACAGCCCAACAAAAGGCTCAACTCAAAGAACTTTGCAAAGATTGGAAGACACCACAGTTAAAACCAGCAATCGAACCTATTTGCTTTGCTGTGAAACCTATTGAAGGTCGTTACATTGATAATTTTGAAAAGTACGGTGTTGGATTGATGAATACATCTGCCGAAACAAAGGTCGGCGAAGGATACTTTCCCTCAAATATTATAGTTACTGAAGATGTGGGTCAGGGACTTGATAAAGTATTCCTTGTTTCAAAACCAACCAAAGTAGAAAAAGGTTCTTATAACACGCATCTTTCTGTAAAACCTGTAAATTTGATTAGCCATCTAATCAAACTATTTACAAAAGAAAATGCTATTATTCTAGATCCATTTATGGGAAGTGGGACTACTGCAGTTGCTTGTGTTCAATCAAAAAGGAAATATATTGGATTTGATATTAATAATGAATATATAAAGATTACTGAGAAACGAATTAAGGATGCTACTCCCACTTCGCCTTGAGCGCAGCAAGCATCTTCTTCTGCTCAGCATCAGTGTGATAGTCATTCATTTTTGCAATCCATTCGTCGGCAGTTGGCCACATACGATGGAAGTAAGCATCCCACTTGAACTTATTGCGGTACTTACCCTGAATAGGCGGCTGCCAAGCCAGATTGTCCTCAGCGGTAGGTATAGTAGGATCAAGGTGTCCCTTCTGCCATACGCTATTTGGAACATCAACAAGGTTATCCCGCCACCACTGTTTAATATGGTCAATAATCTTATCTTTGTCGCCGCTAATTACACAACCTGCACGCTTATCAATATCAGTCTTATCAGCTTCAAAGGGATAGATAAGCGCATAGATACCCTTTGTCTTTACACGCTTAAGACCAAGTGCTTTGTTGAAGGGTTGAATCGCATCATCGGTATCCATACCAATTTGCTTGAAGAACTGAATGGCTTCAGTTCGGCTAATATGTTTTTTCCCGCGAATTTCAGGTTGCGACATAAGAGCATAGGCTTGACCTTTAAGTGAATCAATGCCAGGAAGCTTAATACAGTTGTCAGTGGCGAACTTCGTGAGTTCAGGAGGGTAGGAAGTAAATTTTGTCTTATACTTAGCAATATCAACAAGAGCGGTAGGAGAAGGCATCTTGAGGAAGTGAAAATCTCAAATTATTTATTGGACTCGTCAATTTTTGCCGCAAATATTCTATTCAAGTAAGAGGGATGATTCGCAAGGTAATTGCAGTATTTGGAGTATGCGTGTTTCTTGCATCAGCATACACCATTTTACGACCACAAATAATCGGCAAAGGAAAAGAAGGATTTGAAGATATAAGTGGAGCGACCAAAAGTGGCAGTTCCACAAAATCCGTCCCATGTAAGGAAATACCGCTTTCCGCTTTCAATACAAAACTGGTATTATCATTAGTTCCCCCCGATATTCAGTACGCAATAAGTAATTATTCGGTAGGTGGCGTGCAACCAAACTATTTGAATAAACTTAAATCGGCATATAAAACCGCCGACACCACAGTCCAGATGGCAATGTCCGCACTTCTTGCGCGATACCTCGCATTCAACGGTGGATCCGCTGGAATACCAGGTCCTGGCTATACAAAAACAAGCCCAGGCAATTATTTAGCACAAGTGTTAGGAGCCCAGGAATTATTGACTCCTGATAAAGTTGATATCAAAGCCTCAGTATATCCATCCTTTAAAGCCGCTACCGATGTAGCGTTCTGTCCCAAATTAAACAAAGATTGGGTCTCAACCGCAGATTTTTGATTATAGAGAAATCTCAGAAATATAAGTAAAAAACTCATCACTGAATCCATAATGGCATCCATTGGGCTCAGTGCTTTCAGGAACGCGACGCGATGTAGCATTACCACCATGTAGGAATGAAACAATGATTCCACGAGGAGGAATCTCAGCCGTCAACACTTCGCGACCAACAACGAATCCTTCCCCTTCGGCGACGTTGACCGATGCGGGGAAACGACCGTCCTCAAAGAACGATCGCTTGAATGCCAATGATGCTTCACTCACTCGTTCGGCAGGTGCCAAATTGAGCGGCGGAACATTCATTGCGCTAATGTACCGCTTGGAATCGTACATAGGCAAAGTGGAGCAATAGACACAGGAAACCGAGGGGTCGCTCAAATATGCCATTCGCGCACGAATCGAGGTTGCAGGATAATGGTCGTCGTCATCCATCATCATAAAAATAGAACACTCAGGAGGTGCTGCTAGACACGCCTTATTACGCTTTTCACCAATCGGCAACTTTTTGGGCATAGATAAGTAACGAACGCGAATATAGGGATTGACGCTTTGGAATTTGGCAACCGCTCCGTCCACGCGCCCGTTACTATCACTATCATCCGCAATAATCCATGTTAGTTTGTCAGGTGGATAATCGGATTTGAGGATATTGTTTGCCATATTGGGAAACCACTTGGGACGATTGTGCGTCAAAGTCACAACGGCGATATGGGGAAAATCGGCAACAGCCGGCATCTTCGGTGGATATGTTGCCACTATCGTTGGTACAATCAGCAATTTAATCGCCGATTTGAGCAGAGAACGGCACGATGCGCGGAACTCCTTAATACGAATAGTAGAGAGATGGCGTAAAGCACCAGACATCCCTTTCTGCTCGTCTTTCGTTAGTGCAAGAATGGATTCAACACCGCGCACAACATCCGCTTCTCCAAACAGTGCCGGCTTATCAGGAAATTTTGTAGCATCAGTGACCGCGCGCGTTGTAATTTTGCCGACTGTACCCAAAATATCCCCGTAAAGTTCGGTATATACGCCGATATCGGTCCATAGCGGAATAGCACCGACGGCTGCCGCTTCCGCAAAGGTATATCCAAATCCTTCGGCAGCCGAGGCGACTACATGAAATTCATAGTCCGCCTGTGCCTTTACCCTTTCCGTTTCACTTGCGTAGGTATCTAAGAGTTCCACACCACGCTCGGCAGAATCAAAAAACTTTGTGCGTAGAGTATCCATAATCATTTTGGAGCCGTAGACACGAAGCCGTGGCCATTCCGCTTTCCAGGAACCGACTAAAATCATTGCCGCCGCCGCTTTATTAGCGGATGCGCCAACAAGATACAAGAACTCGCGGCGCTTTTTCCCACCAAGTGCCGATAAGCCGGCAGAAATTTCAGGACCGGCGCGCCATGAAATCACCTTTGCCCGCGAATCGTCCACTTCAGGAAACATATTGCGAGCGTACTTGGATTTGAACACAATAATATCGGCGCCACCTTTTTCACGCGACTCAAGTACCCATTTCCATTCGTCTTTGTACCACCATTCCTGATTGACAACAACGATGTTGACGCGTCCGTAGCGCCATGCCATACGACACGGTACTTCCAAATGAATATTAATATCAACTGCTCCCGTTACTCGATTGCCGGTTCCGTATGTATAGGCATCATTGTGTTCGACAGAATCTATTTTAATAGAACTGCTGGTAGTGGTTTCTCGTAATATTTGTTCAATAATACGAGCATCCTGACTGAGACCGTACGCGTGCGCAACAGTGCGCGAGGAGCCTGATAGCACACAGATACGTAATCCGCGACCACTACTCATTCTCTATTTCCTCTTACGAGTCTTCAATTTAGATAGGTTCTTTGACCGTACAGCACGCAAGGTTTCTCGACTACGCTGACGACCTGCGGCAAAAGCGTCGGTTACCTTACGAATATATACAGCTTCTTCGTCAAAGAATCCTGAATGACCGGCATCTTCTACGCGTTTTACACGAATTTGTGGCAACACTTTTGATAGCTCTTGGACCGAACGATAGGGGCAGATCATATCGTAGCGTCCGTGAACCACATCAATCGGGATTCCTTTGAGTCTATGAGCGTTCTTTAGGATTTGTCCAGGGCGCAAGAATCCACCGTTGATAAAGTAATGATTCTCCATAATTGCGACGGATATGTCATTCTTTCCTTTAAAAGTAGGCGGTTTAGGCACGAGGGCGATGACAGAATCTTCGTAAGCAGTCCAAGCGGCAGCCGCTTTGAGAGCAACGCGCTTGTCGGGGCTGGTAAGACGCTGTTGATATGCTCGCAAAATATCTTGCATATTTCCCTTGCGTTCGGCGGGACTTAACGGTGCTAAAAACTTTTCGTATTCAGCGGGAAACACTTGCGCAGCACCGTTGGGCTCGTAAAGCCATGCTGATTCTGTATCATCCATTAAACAAAGAGCCCTCAGTAACATTCCAGTCACACGATGAGGATATTTTTCGGCATAGACCAATGCTAATGTAGAGCCCCAGGAACCACCCGTCAAATACCACTTTTTTACTTTAAGTGCCTTTCGCAGCCGTTCCATATCGTCCAGCAAATCATCCGTGGTATTATGGGAAAGGGACGGAACGCCAAACGGTAACGACTTACCGCAACCTCTCTGGTCATAAAGAATAACGCACCACCGATTCAAATCAAAAAGATTCACGGATCGCGGTGAAAGACCGGCACCGGGTCCGCCATGTAATACAAGTGCTACCGGTCCGTCCCGCTTTCCGTGGACTTCGTAATACATTGTTTGACCGTGTGAGAGCGGTAGATACATCCCTATTATAGAACAAGGATATTTCGTCGTAACAGCTCCTGCAAACACGCAACAAGACACTCTACATCGCTGGCTGCGCGATGTGCTTCATACCTCCCTTCATTGCCAAAGAGAAACCGGTGAAGTTCGGCGAGCCTCGGTTGTTTATAGTCCCCCTCACGCCGTGGATACTTGGAATTGACAAATGGTAACTTACACACTGGTGTTGTGAGTTTCATAGTACAAATCTGCTTTGCCGGCAGCCACGAAAAGTCGGTCTCGGCAGGCCAGATGCGCAAACATGCACACTTTACAACGGGCAAGTCAAACGCAAGATTGTGGGCAATTATCGCATCACAGCACGCACAATCCTCCTTAAATTCCGTAAATACATCCGCTGCCGGTGTGCCGTTCGCAAGTGCGAATGACTTATAAATTTTATGAATTGTCGCACTCTCCATATTCCATACGATATCAGGGTCCGGCTTAATGAGTACCGCCCGCCTCTTTACTAAGACTCCGTCGTCCAATATTTGCCAAGCAATTTCTACCGGTTCTGGGTGGTTCTTTATATCAGTATCGGCGCCGCCCCGGCTCTTCGGCAATCCATTTGTCTCGGTGTCAAAGTACAACACCTTCATTTTGTTAGAAACACAGATGACCGCTTTATGTACTCAATTTTTCTGCGGTTAAAATCACCGCTATAGAATAGAAATATGAACGGTCTTAATGGTGCTAAGGCTGCTAAGAATACTCCAATGAATTTGAATGTAGAACGGAATGATAAAAGTGCTATGAATGCCGCAAAGGCTCCTAGACACAATAATTGGTTATCTGCGAGCCAGGATCCTGAGGCGTCCCCGAATGCCAAGAATAATTCGTTCAAGGCGAACAATAAGAACAAGAAAAATAATAATTCGCCAATGAATTCGTCATTTACAGCGGTAAATATGGGATTTGGATCTGTAACAAATGCGTTGGGATCCGTTGGTAAGGGTGCAACTAATGTTGTTAGCGGCGTTGGTAAGGGCGTTGGTAAGGTCGCGAGTAATACGGTCGGAGCGGCAACGGGTGCGGTGAGCGGTTTATTTGATGCGTTAGGAGCGGCGGCTCCCCGGCTACCTGGTCAGACAGGAGGCTATCTTGCTCCATTCTCTATTTCGGGAACCCCCTCCACTGGCGATCCTTACCTTGCCGAGTATTCCGTCACAACAGGTGGAGGTCGCCGACGAAATAAAAATAGCCGCCGTAATCAGAAACAAATGGCTCGCTCTACTCGCCGCTCTTCCCGCCGTGCGTCCCGCAAGTCCCGTCGTGCGTCCCGCAAGTCCCGCCGCGTTGGAGGTCGCCGCCGCAACAACAACAACAACAACAACATGTCGTTGGTGAATGGCAACAACGCCGCCGCCCCCGCGTCCCGCCGCCGCTCCCGCCGCGCCTCTCGCCGCTCTCGCCGTGCGTCTCGCAAGAGCCGCAAGGTTGGAGGACGCCGCCGCCGCAACAACATGAACAAGAACTCGCGCAAGTCCCGCCGCAATAACAAGAAGAACTCGCGTAAGTCGCGCAAGAGCCGCAAGTCGCGCAAGAGCCGCAAGCACCGCCGCAACAACAACAACATGAACAAGATGATGGGCGGCTGGTTCTAAGCGTAGCCTAATCGTCCTCTCCTAGCCAACGGTCGGTGGACTTGGCGCGTTTCTTCACTTCGCCTGTAATCGCACGAACCGGTGCGAAACTGCGACGGTGCTCGTTAGTAACGCCATGAGCAGTCAAACCCGTCATGTGTTTGGCAGTTCCGTATCCCATATTTGTACTTAATCCGTAGTGGGTATCCCACTCTGGATTAGACTGAATCATCTCCTCAACCCAGCGATCCCGTGAGACTTTGGCGAGAATACCTGCTGCCGCAATCGCCAAGTACTGCGCATCACCGTCTACAATCGTATGACCTTCTGTATCTTTATAAGGTCGCCAGTGGTCGCCGTCAACTAGAACTCGCTGCACAGGAACTTCAAGTTTATCCAAAGCGCGATGCATCGCCGTTAGGTCAGCTTGAAGTACATTTTGTTCATCAATCTCTGCCGCCGTTACAAACGCAACCGCCTTATCCAATGCACATTCTTGAATATAATCGTAAAGTATATCGCGTTTACGCTTTGTTAGAAGCTTAGAATCACGAATCTCTTTTAGCGCAGCGCCATTGTCAAACATATCATCGGTATCATTGCTGAAGACAACTGCCCCGACATACAGACGACCAAATAGGCAACCCCGACCGGCTTCATCTAGTCCTACTTCAATGACATCGTCCTCTTTGTACCGAAGTTTATATGCCACTGAAGACGCCATATTACAGGATATATATTTGTACTATGCTCAGTCAAATTTTTTAAAGACCACAAGCAGAATGGATTCAGTAGGAATAGCCCTGGCAATTGTTGCCACAATTACAGTCATTGTTCTATTGTACATGTGGCCTGAGATATTTGGTCGTATAAAAACGGACGAAGACTTTGCAAATCCGCCACCAGTGACAAATACCTTACCTATTAATTCAATGAATCCTACAAATCTAATACAAGCTGTCGCAATACCAAGTGGCGGAAGTGTAGAAGCATTTGAAGATATGACTGCGCAGCAGGCACCGGCTATGCCCATTGCGAATTTTAATGATGGTAACGGAGACACGATGGCGTCCTGGAATGGTGGTGTAGGAAATGGATATGGAAGCAATCGTGCCGCACAGACTCTTGGATTTTCCATGGGTCCTTTTGCAGGTACAGGCGCAGGATCCGGTCCTCTACTACTTAGTAACCCTGCCGGTGTAGTTGCGGATACATCGGTAACAGCACCAAGACAGATTCCAGCGCCAACACCTAAGGCACCTGCAGAGCCCGTTGTAATTACAACTGGCAAGGTTGTTATGAAAACAGGACAGATACCTGTTGGTGATGTGAATGTAACACCGAGTGCTACGGAGGGAACAACCTCTACACCCGATTTTACGGTATCAGCAAGTTTGTTAGATCAAAATGCTATTAATATGTTGAAGACAAATCTTGCGTCTATGGGCGACTATACAATGACAGTTACATCCAATCTTCCTGGTGTAACCTATTCGTTCCCACTTCTTATGGTAAACGATATCACCAATTTATCAAATAAGACAGTTGCCATCCAATTTACAAATCCGTCATTTGTAAAGGAGAGTCCGGTATTTTTTGGAGCAAAGACACTTGGATTCCAAGTTGTTCAAACAGCGGCTTTGCCGAAAAATGCACCAAATGCGACAGAGGGTTTCCAGTCGTCCAGTGACTCAGTATGTGGAACTTTTGGTAAACCGTCTGCTGACAATGGTATTCGTGTATACACCCAAATTGAATGTGAAAAGAATATGGACGGAAATTGGTTTTCAAACGGCGAATGCCTCATAAAGGGTGGCGGCAGTTATAGTGCTCAGTGTGCGTTCTTGAATACTGCACCGCCGTCAAGTGAGGCAGTATGTGGTACTTTTGGTAAACCGTCTGCCGATAATGGTATTCGTGTATATACAAAAGATGAATGTGAGAAAAATATGAATGGAGAGTGGGTTCCAAATGGTGAGTGCCTTGTTAAGGGCGGCGGTAGTTACAGCGCTCAGTGTGCGTTCTTGAACAATAAGCCTAATCCCGTTGTACCTACTCCTGCACCCGCTGCGCCCCCATCGGTGCCTAAGCCCGCCGTACAGATGATAACTGCATCGCCGATAGTGAGTAAAACGCAGTTTGATACAGCAGAGTGTAAAAATCTTGGATATCCGTCAATTGATAATAAGAGACGCCTCTATTCTAAGGCGGATTGTGGCACATTAACCGGTATTTGGAAACCGAACGGTGATTGTGTGTACTCAAAGGGTGGCTTGTGGAACGATTTATGCAGCAGTCTCAATCCTGTAACTCCGCCACCGCTACCACCCAACGCTCTATTACAAACACCTATGCTACAGATTGGTGATGTAGGCATAGGTCCCTATATTAAAGAACTTGAAACACCTTACCCTGCATTTATTGTAAATGCGACAGTCGTGGATCCGGCAGCGATAGAACAACTCAAAACAGATTTGGCATCGTCGGGTCAATATACCGCAGTTATTACAAGTGATGTGCCCGGTCTAACCTACAAATTCCCTATTTTACAAGTGAGTGAGTCTATGAATCCGGCAAGCAGCCAAACATTTGCATATACATTTATGAACGCAACATTGAAGCGTAAAGCATCATTTGCAAAAGCGAAGCATTTGAGCATCATGGTTGTGAAGACTGCTTTACTTCCAAATACGGCGCCGAACGCACAGTTACTCACGCAACACATACCAAAACAGACAACTCCTACACCGCCAAATGCCATATCATCGCAGCCACCGGCGACACAGCATACAATTCTCGCCTCTGCTGCGAAGGTGTCACCTCTCAGCTATCACCAATTTACAAGTCAGTCAGGTCTTCTCGATGCTCATACATTAGCACAGAAGATTCGTGATACTGAGATTATGATTAAAGGAGTGCCAAAAAATGTGGCGACAAAGGCACCGTTACCAATGGTAACATCTCCGGCAAGCGGACTCACTTTGACCGACGACTCTATGAAGGCAATTATGACAGAGGAAATCGCATATATGAAAGCACAAGGGTATGATGTAACAAAACCAAATGCTCCTAAACCTTCGGCGGATCAAATGCAATTTATAATGAGTGGACTTATACCCGATTTGGTTGCAAAAGGTTTAGTTTCTAAAGGAACAACAATGGATCAATTGCAGGCGGCATTCAGTGCACTACAAAAACAAGATATGCAGGCTGCAAGTATAAATGCTATTAAACAGGCGGTTGCATCTGGGCGGGGCTCAATATGTGTTATTGCCGACTCAGATATGGTAAATGGAGCGGTATCACCCTCTTCCTCCAATTATGATACTATCAAGCAATCGGCAGCAGCAGGCTGTAAACTACAGGATTCACAGGGAAAGACTGTTATTGTGAGATAATTGCCCGGTTGTATTATCAAACACCTCAAATTACATAGTAATATGAGGCGTTGTGAATTTTGACTTCCCGTGTTAGAGGGAAATGAAGACAGAAACGGGTCTCCTTTTTGTATTCATCCTAGTATTTTTAGGATTTCTGTACATGAATAGGAAAAAGGTAGAAGGATTTGACGGGATGCTACCAGATGCAAATCAAACAAGTGCGATTGCGCGCGATACATCAGCGGCGACCACTACAGATCCGCAAAAGGCACTTCCCCAGCATAAGGATGTTCAGGCACTCCTGGAAGTGATTAAGAATTTTAAGCTTTTGTACAATGCGCAGGACCCAAAGACCCTCAATTTAACACCAGACGATTTACAGCAAACCCAATACTTTATGATGGAGGCAGATACTATATCAAATGAACTACAAGCAGCACTCGTAAACTCAAATGCCTCGAAACTCTCTCTCGATGATGTAAATCAACTGCGTAAGGCGTACGATTCCTCTATTGATATTTTGCGCGGTAAGGCAGCGGTCCCAGATCCAACACCGGTAGGTAATAATCCGAATGGACTTACAATTGATACACTAATCAATCTAAAGACACGCGTAGACGCAGAGAGTCTAAGATTGTCAAATTTGCGGTCGTCCTCAGCGGATGTCATGACTCGTATTTCGCAGTTGGATAAGCTCTCTGCGGATTTGGGTGATATGATTACAGGTGTAAATCGTGGTATCTTGAGCTTAAAAGAAATTAATATTACCCCTGCCGACGCTGATAAGTTTCTGCACACAATGGGAACCAGTGCAACGGCACCATTACCACAATTGAATAAGGTACCTCACGGTGGAAAGCCAATGTCCCCTTCGGTAGCACCGACACTTACAAATTCGGCAATGGGCGCACAGCTTCAGGGTCTCTTACAACTGGCACGCACAATGAAGTGGAGCATATCGGTGGGTTTGGAGAGTGATCCCGCATTTGCACAGACGCAGCAGATTTTGGATAAAATTTCTACAATTGAGTCAAATCTTAATAAGTATATGATTAGCGACACACCTGTACCACCGAAGCTCTACAAACTCTATATGAATGAGCTCAAAGTTCTACAGAATATGACGGATGGCGCATCAACGCCCGCCAACGCCGAGTACCGATTTGGAGCGCCGCAGCCCATCGTTCAGTTGCCTGATGATAACCGTTCGCAGGCAGATATACCTTCGTCGCATAATCTTGATATTGCGCAGAGCGGAAATATGGGTATGATGGCGGGCTCGGTTTCGGCGGAGATTGGAACCGGTGGCTACGATTACAACCTATCGGATGCAAATATCCAGCACCGTGGATCGGCAGCAAGTTTTGACGATTCTATGGTCGGCGGTCTGGACTATAAGACGCGCGCACAGGATATGTGCCGCCAGATACAAGCGGCAAATCTTGGCGATCCCGCAAATTTCGGTTGCATAAAAAATCCAAATGAGGTGAGCGCATCGTATTCGTGGAAGGGCAATTACGAGACGATTTGCAGCCGCCTAGGTGATACATGGGGTGCGTGGTATCCCCAGATGTTCGGTTGCCCTAAGGTAGACGCTACCGCAAAGTTCATGCGCACCGCTTAATTTTGCGGACGCTGAATTTTCGCGATAACATAAATACAAATGCCTGAAATTATGGCAATAAATGCTGTATTTGTACTAGTAACGATCTGTAAGATCATGCTACAAATAGAACTGCCGATCAGGAATAGGGAATTCATAAATTCAATGATGGAGAAGTTTGTGCAGAGATTTGTATATGGATGCATTGAGCCGATATAAAGAGCGTAGATCATTAGGAACGGAATAATATATGCTACATAAGAATACACATATGCGATATAAGGCATTATGGTATCATAGATTCCGTTTCCAATTGAACAAATTCTATGAAACAACCGACAAGTGGTATAGACCCCCTCCTCCTCAGCGGATAGTTGCATCAGTCGCATCCGTCGTGTCATCAGTGTGAATCTTTGATTTTATGTTTGAAATCCAGGTGTTCATTTCAATTTTTGAATGCCCGGCATAAAAACTCATACACTAAATAGAATGGCTTCGGGCTTGAAGATTACACCTTTGTTTCTTTTGCTGGGTGTTATACTTATCTTTGCGGTAGGGTATGTTCTTGGAAAAGTTAGGGGAAAAGTGGTACTAGAGAAGTTTGAGAGTGGTAGCACATGCAATCGCTGCGGAAAGACACCTTGCGGTTGCGCAAAGGCAGCGATGAGTGGTTTGGACATGCCACCGGCACCTGATTGGCCAAGTACTGCCGAGATGAGTGGAGTCTGCGATCGTTGCCACAAGCCCCGTCCTTGCGGTTGTGCGTCAGGTGGTGGGGATGCTGGCTCTAACTCGTCCCCTACTGGAATGCCTTATGCACCTCGTGAGCGTTGCCCACCGTGCCCCTCGTGCCCCACACCTGATATGTCAAAGTGGATGAAGAAGTCGGCAGTCCCACCTTGCCCGCCACTACCTGATATGTCTAAGTATATGCTCAAGACGGAGTGCCCGCCGCTACCTGATATGTCTAAGTATGTCCTCAAGTCGTCGGTACCGAAGTGCCCGCCTTGTATTTCTACATGCTCTAAGCCTTGTAAGATTGGTGAGTGCCCGCCCTGCCCGCGCCCTCGTTGCCCAGTGGTTAAGTGCCCTGAGCCGAAGGCGTGCCCGGCATGCCCTGCGGCACAGTGCGCGCCTTGCCCTGAGCCTGATATCCAATGCAAGGCGAACTACATGCCGACGAACCCTGTTCGCCCCATGCTGGCTAGTACAGCGTCGTTTGGTCTCTAGACGACGACGACGACGACAACAACGACCTACCTAAGAACAAGAACATTGATGCGCAGGTAATAGTAATACTCTCCCGGTGAAATAGGGATGAAACAATCAATTGAATACCGTCAGTTTCTTGAAGAAACCGTACTGACAGTATTCCTATGGGTAGGTATTTGGGGTGCTATTTCTCATGTGATTGAACACTATTTTAAACGCTACTTTTACTCGGAGTTAATAATTTATATAACAATTGCGGTTATTTCATTTTACTTTCTAGCGATTCGTGGTTATGTTGACAAGGAGGAAAATGCCGCCTAGTGCGTTAAATTCAAGATTCCCAAATAGAAACATTATGTTAGCGCTTCTATTTGCGGGGGTGTCACTGTTGATTACCCCAGTGGCAACCCAGACGCCAGGTTACGATTGGAATGGCTTTACCGCTACAACATTGGGGTGCGGAACGGATAGCGGTGCGTTAAATGTTGGATTGTCACAGACCCTAGTACCAGGTGCCACGGGTCTCAAAGTAAAACAGATTGCCTTTGCGATTTACGGTACTATGGCAATGCCGGCATATATACAACTGGACGGAAATCCGTCCAGTGCTAGACTCTCTACGTCAGGCATTCAATCGTGCTGCGCACCGAATTGCGATTTAGCGGTTCAAGTTGCGGCGGCAGGTCAAACCTGGTACAATTCGCCGTGTGGTGTCAACTCATGCGGTGGCAGTTCATCGCAGAATCATTGGTACTATATGGATTTTTCGTCAACATCGGTTGGCACAATAGAACAAACCGGCATTAGTCAGGCAACATTCTATGATGGTAGCAGTAACCAAATCGGCGCTGATATGGTCAATATCGCATCGCGCGGGTCTGCATTCTTTGTATCGTATACGGAGATTATCCCTACAGCAACACCGACGCCATCAGTGACCAAGAGTCCAGTATCGCCGAGTTTGACGCCGTCAACAACCGCCTCTGCGTCTATAGATCCATCTGTTACTGTAAGTTCTACAGTGAGCCGTAGTGTATCGCTATCTCAATCACTGACGATGAGTGGCTCAAAGTCGGTATCTACACAGGCAAGTGTCTCTCATACACCAAGCATATCGGCATCGCAATCACGCCAGGCATCCAATTCGGTATCACCTTCACGACAAGCATCCAACTCGGTATCGCCATCGGTACAGGCATCCGCCAGTGTTACAACAAGCCGAACACAATCCCATACACCAAGTCCCACCTCTTCGCCGACACCAAATCTCAACTTTGATGTGATTACAATTGCGGGTATGGGAAATGTAGTACAAATGGATGGTATTGGAACTGCAGCGAGCGTACCGTTTCCTCAATATATGACATTTACGCAAGATTATACCGGTGTCTACATCTCAGAGGCAAGCAATGCCGACCAAATTCGTCTGCTCAATCTGACAACGAATGTAGTTATAAGTATTGCCGGTATGTGGAATATTCAGGATACAGGAACTGGTATCGGCACGAATGCCGCGATGAACTCCCCTGCGGGTCTCGCCCTTGACGGACCAAATAATATCCTTTACGCCGTTGAGCGTGATGCGAACCTTGTTCGTGGTATTAATCTCGCCAGCTTACAACTCCAATATATTGTAGGAGATCCAGAGTCAGGACCTGGATGCGCAGATGGTATTGGAACAAATGCGCTTTTTACACATCCTGAGGGTATGACAATTGATCAGCCGAATCAGTTCTTATATGTCGCGGATACAGGATGTAATGCGATTCGTGCTGTAAATATTAGTTCACAAACGGCTACAACGGTTGCGGGACAACTGGGTGTAACTGGTTGGCAGGAATCGTATGGTGTAGGACAGCCTGGAAAATTTTGGAGCCCTACTGGCATTCGTTATAATAATATGAATTTATATGTAACGGATACACATTGGAATAATATTCGTATCATATATTTAGCATCACCAGGTCTAATTAGTCATAGTCAAAATATTTTGGGCGGCAATGGACCACCGAATACGAGTATTGACGGAACAGGAACAGGTGTGACATTTAATAATCCAATGGATTTGGAATATGACCCAATCAATAATGTATTATTTGTAAGTCAGGTCGGCACAAATCAAAATATCATTCGTAAAATTACCCTAAATACTATATGGGATGCAAGTGTAATCACCCTTATAGGAAACAGTATTACACAGAGTATCGATGGTGTTGGAACCCAGGTAAGTTTTAATAATCCAATTGGTATTGGGTATAATCCAACACCGAATTATCTCTATGTAGCAGATTCAGTGGGCAATAAGATTCGTCAAATTGCTCTAACAATTCCTTTACCTACACAATCAGTATCGGCGTCAATATCCACCACGGCGAGTCTTTCATTATCGGTTTCGGCAACGACATCCTCATCCGATACAGCCTCTTCATCGGCATCCATGTCATCAGGTGTTACATCATCTATATCTATATCGTCATCACTGTCAACCACGCTTACGGCAACAGCCAGTTCATCGGCATCAGTAAGTGCTGTAGCCAGTGTATCGTCGTCGGCAAGTGATACAGCCAGTTCATCGGTGTCTGCAAGCACAGTCGATAGTTCAACGGTATCGGCAAGTACATCGGTAAGCCCGTCCACTCCGCCATCCTCTACAACAAGTCGCTCTCCTACATCAACCTTACCGCCGCCGTGGTTTACAGGAATGGTGGGCTGTTGCCACAATCCTATGACCAGCGGGCAGGCGATCAGTTTTATGGTTCCTTCTTCGTATTCAATGACCGGAATCAGCAGCATTGCGCTACAGTACTGGCCAGGCAGCGCTGGTGATACCACCTTTACAATTGGATTGATGGCGGCGAATGCGGCGTATCAGCCAACTGGACCGGTGCTCGCCTCCGCGATCGTCACTCTTACCAGTCCTGGCGCCTTCCCCACAGTCCAGCAACAATCGGTCCTCCTTACGAATTTAGGGCAAATCATTGCGTATCCCCTCTTGGGCGGAATGTCGTACTCACTTGTCTTCTACGGCGCAACCAATACCAACATCCAGTTTCTTGTTGGAAATACAGGATCCTATGTCTTTGGTGGAGGATTAACACCGATTGCGGGCTCTTTCTATACGACATCAACCGCCAATCCTCCTCTGTCAGTCTTTTGGTATACCTCATCCAATACAGCCTTTATTGAATTATATACGGGACCGGTACAGTCTATGTCTGTATCTCCTACACTATCGTTGTCTGGAACCATTACGGCAACAGCATCATCTTCACAATCAATTGCTGCATCTTCGTCGGTAAGTTCATCTATAACGAATTCTCAAAGTATGTCGGTGTCTACCAAAGCATCTGCGACAGTATCTCCTGCGGAAAGTGCTACAGTTACCCCATCACCGTTACCAACTGTATGTGTTAGAATGGCACCTTCAGGAATTGTAGACAATGATAATCTTGGACTTCTTGCCGGTGGAATGACGGTGAATAATCTTATAAATACGCCTCCGCCGGTAGGTGCGTTGCCGCCTGCCAATGATTGGGACCCTGTTGCGGCATCTGTCTATCATGTAACATTGTCGTTTGTAACACCGGCGCCTATTTACTATTGTGATTGGTGGGCAAATACAGATGGAACACACTCACCCACAGGTATGAAATTTTATACAGCCCCTGCTGGTACACTTCTCTATACAACTGCGAGTACAACAACATCCCTTACAGCCGCAAAATACATATTCCCATTTACAAGCAATCCAACAGTATCATCCGTCTATGCAATGATTTACAAGAGTACATCGTATCAGGCACAAATGTATTATTTGGACTGTTACACATGTATGATTGCCTCTATGACACCTTCAAATACGCAGACGCCGAGCTCTTCGCCGTCGTTCTCCTCAAGTATATCGCAAACGCGTTCAAACGCCGCTTCTATTACGCAAACAGCGAGTTCTTCTGGGTCGTCTAGTATAAGTCCTTCACAGACAGGAGCATCTAGTATAAGTCCTTCACAGACAGGGGCATCTAGTATAAGTTCTTCACAAATAGGGTCAGCTAGTATAAGTTCATCACAAACAGGATCATCTAGTATAAGTTTATCACAAATAGGATCGTTTTCGTCCTCTATAAGTCCAACACAAACAACAAGTACTACAGTCTCCCCTTCACCAGGTAAAACGCCAACCCCGTCCTCGTCTATCGCAAATAGTATATCAAACTCTCTATCAATCTCTCCCACTCTCTCAATGTCTATCTCAGTATCAGGCTCTTTTTCATCCTCCTCTATAAGTACTATGAGTCTTTCCGGCACACCAATTCCGAATTTATTCGCAAATGCGAGCGCGTCCCCCTCCTTGAATGCGACTATTCCAATTGCTGCGGCTGCTGCTGCGGATAATTCCTCTCTAGGCATTATTTTAGGTGCGGTTTCGTTGGGTTTGGTGGGTTTGATGGGTGCGGTCCTGGGAACGAACGCCCTCCGCCGCTCAGGTGCGTTAAATTTCCTGAGTGCGCTGGGTGTCAAGACCCCACCTGGAATTGCCACAGGACCAAGAACAAAAGAGCAGATAGCGGCAGACGCTGCAGCAAAGACGACAATTCTGGGTAGAATGGGTACTATGGTTACATCTATTAGAGCACAATCAGCAAAGATTACACAACTTGTTGATGCACTACCGGTGCCTGATTCGGTCAAGAGTTTTGTGCACGACCCTAAATCGGTACTACCCAAATCGGCGCGAGATTTACTTGATACGGCGGAAAGTGCCATTAATCAACCCAGCGATTCGGCAGATTTAGAAAGCGCAGATCCGCCAAAGGCGCTAGTTGTCGCACCGACACCAAAGTCGATACTCAAGAAAGATTCGCGTGTAACCATTGCGCCCACGCCCACATTTTCAGATGATGTTGTGATGGACGGAGGTATACAACTAACGAATATAAGGGCACAGACCGGTGCATCGAAGAAACCAAGTAAGCCCGCCTACAACAATACACATGATGATACAAATGACAATGTAGACGACGAAAATATATTGATTCCTGACGCAGCAGCAGAAGCAGCAG
>Ga0208616_1000121_pt1 | contig 26798 bp, 35 predicted proteins | sample CryBogCBE16Oct07_FD_184575 | JGI IMG/M metagenome (GOLD analysis project Ga0208616, IMG submission 184575) | Freshwater microbial communities from Crystal Bog, Wisconsin, USA - CBE16Oct07 (SPAdes) (version 2) | ecosystem: Environmental > Aquatic > Freshwater > Lake | place: Crystal Bog... | reverse complement strand
GATAGGAAATCACATGGCTATACCTACAACTAGAGATCAATTTAAATATTACTGCCTTCGTAGAGCTGGAGCTCCAGTCGTAGATATTAACGTAGATGACGATCAAGTAGAAGATCGTATTGATGAAGCCTTAACTTTTTTCTGGGATTATCATTTTGAAGGTTCCGAAAGAACTTTCTACAAATATCAGGTTACTCAAACTGATATTGATAACAAGTATATAACTATGCCAGAAAATATTATTGGTGCAATTAATCTATTTCCAGTAGGTGAATCTCTATCTTCTAATAATTTATTCAATATTCGTTATCAAATTACTCTAAATGATCTATATGATCTTACTGCTACTACTATGGTGCCATATTATTTGGCCATGCAGCATATTCAATTTTTAGAACAATTATTAGTTGGTCAACAACCATTAAGATACAACAGACACACCAATATCTTACATCTTGATATGGCATGGGATATTGTATCTCCTGGTTCTTATTTGATAGTTGAAGCTTATCAAATTGTAGATCCTGCTGCATATTCACGAGTTTGGGGTGATCGTTGGTTACTTAGATATGCCTCTGCTCTTATCAAAAGACAGTGGGGTGAAAACTTAATTAAATATCAAGACGTTAATCTTCCTGGTGGAATGAAATTTAATGCTAATAAAATTTATGATGATGCTCAAAAAGAAGTAGAAGCTTTAGAACAAGAAATGTATACTAGCTGGTCTTTACCTGTGGCAGATGCAATTGGATAAAATATATAACCTACAATATGTTTGTAATAAAAGCCTCTAAATTTGTAGATGTTAATATAAAAAAGATTATTAATGATATTGTATAAATAGATCAGATAACAAAGGATCTATTATGCCAACTTCGTTTTTCTTTAAAAATAACACATATCAAAATGAGCAGCGTCTCTGGCAAAATCTTGCTGATGAGATGATTAAGATTTTTGGTGTAGATTGTTATTATGTTATTCGTAATACTAATTCTAGTAATATTGATAAATTATTTGATGAAGCACCAACTTCATCATTTACCACAGCCATTCCTATGGAAATGTATATTAATACATATGAAGGCTTTCAAGGTGAAGGTGATCTTCTTACCAAGTTTGGTTTAAGTATTGCAGACAAATTAGTATTATCAGTAAGTCGTAGAAGATTTGCTGAAGATATTGGATCTATATACGGATTGGTTAGAGCTAGAGAAGGTGATCTTGTATATTTTCCATTCTCTAATGGTTTATTTGAAATTAAATTTGTAGAACATGAAGCATCTTTTTATCAAAATGGTTCATTACAATATTATGAATTGCAATTAGAGAAATTCAATTATAATAGTGAAGTATTTAATACAGGTATACCAGCAATTGATGCTGTTCAACATAATTATTCTACTGCTGATGATAATTTCTATTATCTACTTGAAACCGGAGATCATTTTATTACTCAAGATGGTTATGATCTAGTTCAAGAAAATGATACTTTAGATAATATCGATCCAATTAATCAGAATGTAGAATTTGAAACTCTTGCAAATACATTTATTGATTTTTCAATAACTAATCCATTTTCTGAAGATGGAGAATATTAATGTTTGGTTGGAAGTTTTATTTTGGATCAGTAAGAAAATATATAACACTATTTGGATCTTTGTTCAATGATATCATTCTTGAACGAGTAGATACAAATGGGAATGTTGTGCAAACTTTACAAGTTCCATTGTCTTATGGCCCTAAAGATAGATTTTTAGTAAGACTTCAAGAAAATCCAGATTTATTAAGAGAAGTCAATCAAGTACTTCCAAGAATGTCTTTTGAAATAAAAAGTGTAGAATACGATAATACTAGAAAACTTAATACCATTGGTAAAAATAAAATTACTACTTCAAATGGCAATGTTCTTAATACTCAATATAATCCTGTACCATATAATTTTAATATTACACTTTCTATTTTAACTAGAAATGCTGATGATGCTTGTCGAATAGTAGAACAAATTCTTCCATTTTTTAAACCTGAATGGACTACATCCATTAAATTGATTCCAGATATGGATATTGTTATGGATATTCCTATAGTATTAAAATCAGTCAATTATCAAGATACATATGCTGCTGGATTTAACGAAAGATATGCTATTGTATGGGAATTAGATTTTGTTTTAAAGGGTTATATTTTTGGTCCTATAAATAATCAAGGAGCAATTAAAGAAGTTATTACTAATTTCTATGTGCCTACAACTAATACTGCAGCAGATGGTGTTGGAAACAGTGTAATATCACAGTATCTAACTATTGTTCCAGGATTAGATGCAAATGGAAATCCAACAAGTAATGCTTCAGTATCTATTCCAGTTTCTGAAATTTCAGCCAACTCTAATTATGGATATATTATAGACTTTTTCGGTAATATTTAATAGGTTTTATTATGATAGCTAATAACAATAATCTTGGCAACATCTTAGGAGTACCTTATACTGTAAAAGATGAAACTTTAAATTCAGTTAGACCAGTTTTTATTGAAACTACTGATGATAAAGTTGAGAATGATTATGAATTTGCCAGAAAAAACTTGTATGATATTATAGAACAAGGCCAGGCTGCTTTAAATGATATGATTGATTTTGCTAAACAGGCTCAACATCCAAGAGCATATGAAGTTGTTGGAACACTCATAAACAATTTAGTAGAAGCTAATCAAAAGCTCTTAAATCTTAGTAAACAAGTTAAAGATATTAATAAAGATATTAAGAAAGAAGGACCAAATACTGTCAATAACAATCTTTTTGTTGGCAGTACTTCAGAAATGCTTAAGCTTCTTAAAGGCGAATAATGCCATCTCCATATTATTTAAATAATATTAATCTTAAAAACGTAAATGTGCCTATATCTTGGACTCTTGAACAGACCCGAGAATATCAAAAGTGCTTAAACGATCAAATTTATTTTGTTAAAAAATATTGCAAAATTGTTCATGTCGATAAAGGACTTGTTAATTTTGATCTTTGGGAATTCCAAGAGAATATGATCAATACTTTTGAAAATAATCGATTCGTAATTTGTAAGATGCCACGCCAAGTCGGCAAGTGTTTTCATATGAATACTATTGTTAAAGTATTTGATAAAAAATCAAAAGAGACTTATAGTGTAAGAATAGAAGAGTTATATGAGCGATCCAAATCTAATGTAGTGTCAAATCTGTCAGTTGAAAATGAAAGATCTAACATCGCACATATTTCAAAAACAAATAGTTCAGATTTGCCTAGACTTTCTGATCAAGTAGAACGCAAATTCATTGATTCTATTGATCTAAAAGATATAGATATATGGACTGATACTGGCTGGAAACCAGCTTCAACTATTTACAAAACTATAGAATATATTGAATGGGAATTAGTAACAACTTCTCACAGTTTAACGTGTGCAGATACTCATATTCTTTTTAGAGAAGATGGATCTGAAGTTTTTTGTAAAGATTTAGTTCCTGGTGATTATATTTTAACAGAATCTGGTAAAGAAGAAGTTATATCAATAACAGAAACAAATAGAGTATCAAATATGTATGATATTACTGTTTGTTCAGAAGATCATAGATTTTATACCAATGGAATTCTATCACATAATACGACGACTGTAGCAGCATATTTGCTGCATAAAATTATATTCAATGATACATTTTCAGTTGCCATTCTAGCAAATAAAGATAAACAAGCTAGAGAAATTCTCAGTAGAATTAAAATGATGTTTGAGTATTTGCCAAATTGGTTGCAACAAGGTGTAGTTCGATGGAATGAAGGAGATATTGAACTTGAAAATGGTTCAAAAGCCATTGCTACTGCAACCACCGGATCATCTGCACGTGGACAAACATATAATATTGTGTATCTCGATGAGTTTGCATTCGTACCAAACAATTTAGCAGAATCATTCTTTACTTCTGTTTATCCTACAATCTCATCTGGTAAAACTACAAAAACTATTATCACTTCTACTCCAAAAGGTATGAATTATTTTTATAAACTTTGGAAAGATTCTGAAAATGGTAAGAATAGGTATGTCAGATGTGAAGTGCATTGGTCAATGATACCAGGAAGAGATAAAGCTTGGCAAGAAGAAACTATTTCTAATACGAGTGAAAGGCAATTTAATCAGGAATATAATTGTGAATTTTTAGGTAGTTCAAATACTCTTATTGATGCTTCTAAATTGTCTCAACTTGTCTATATAGAACCAATAGTAACTTCTGGTGATGTAGATATGTATGAAGAAGTAAAAAAAGATCATGTATATCTAATATCTGTAGATACTTCTCGTGGTGCTGGAATAGACTATTCTGCTTTTATAGTATTTGATATTACAGAAATTCCATATAAAATAGTTGCTAAATATAGAAATAATGAAATATCTCCTTTAGTATATCCAACCATTATCTACAATCTTGCAAAACACTATAATAATGCATATGTCTTAGTAGAAACCAATGATATTGGAGGCCAAGTAGCAGACATTCTTCAACATGATCTTGAATATGAACATGTGCTTTCTACAAAAGTCAAAGGTAGAAATGGACAAAAAGTAGGTGGTACTATGGGAGGATTTAGATATACTATTGGAGTACGCACTACTACATCTGTCAAAAGAATTGGATGCGCTAACTTTAAAAGCTTAGTTGAAAATGATAAACTTATAATTAATGATTATGATCTATTATATGAAATGAATCGATTTGTAGAGCATAACGCAAAATATGCAGCTGAGGATGGTGAACATGATGATTTGGTCATGTGTTGTGTATTATTTTCATGGTTAGTTCATCAAGAATATTTTAAATTATTATCAAATAATGATGCTCGACTTGAAGTGCTTGAATATAATAAAAGATTAGTCGATGAGAATGTTAGTCCTTTTGGATTTATAGATGATATTTGGAGAGATCCAGAAGATATTGATTTCGAAGATTCTTCTAATTGGCTAAATTAATTTGTATTTCTTGACTTTTATAAATAATAGGAATAGCATATTCAATCTATTTTTTTGGGATAAGGGAGAACACTATGGCATTTCAAGTCAGCCCAGGGATTAACGTAAGCGAAGTCGATTTAACGACTATCGTTCCTGCAGTTTCTACTACAGCAGGAGCTATCGGTGGTGTTTTTAGATGGGGTCCAATTGGCCAACTAGTTTTAGTTGATTCAGAAGATACTCTATGGAAGCGCTTCGGTAAACCAACTAACTTAAATGCTGAAACTTGGTTTACAGCAAAAAACTTCCTATCATATGGAAATGCTCTATATGTAAGCCGTGCAGCCAATACAACTGCAGGCACTGGTTCAGATACTAACTATGGTAATGGAGCATTTACTGCTATTGCTGATACAAGTGGAGTAATTGCTGCTAACGTTGCTGGAAATACCTATTGGGGTGCTAACGTTTCTGCAGCCTTTAACGTAATTAATTCTGACGATTATTATAACAAAGCAAATAATGGTTCATTTGCCACTCAATCAGGTTTTGAATTTATTGCAAAATATCCTGGTGCTCTTGGAAATAGCTTAACCATTTCTCTCGTAGATACTGCCGCTGGTTATTCATCAAATCTAGTTAATGTTTCAAATACATCATTTAATATTAATTCAAATACCGGCACAATTTCATTCAATGATGGTAATACGGTTATTGCTGCAGCTACTGCCGCAGCAAATCTTTCATCATATGTTGCCTGGTCAGCTCTAACCAATGGTGATTTTATTACTGTTGGTAATTCATCAATTGGCATACAAAATCTTCAGATTTCTAATAAAGGTTCTGCTCCAGTATTTGCCGCATTGACTGGTACTTTAAATAGTAATACTACTATTACCGGTCTATCTAGTACAGCAACTTTAAGTGTTGGTATGCAAGTTACAGCCAACGTTGCCGGTCTAGTAAACAATCTAGCTACAGTTACTCAAATTGTAAATTCTAGTGCAGTTGTTATTAATACATCTGCAGTTGCAACTAGCTCAGCTAATCTTCATTTTGCTCAAGAAACATTAACACTATCATTTGTCAGTCCATATTCATTATCAACTCTATGGACTCCTGCAACTACAAATGTTGGTCGCTTATGGCAATATTATAGTTCAGTAACTGCAGCTCCTGGTTCATCTAGCTACAATTCAAGCTTTGGCAATACTGCAGCTGTTGATGAAATTCATCTAGTGGTTGCTGATACTTTAGGCAAGTTTACAGGTGTTCCTGGTCAAATTCTAGAAGTATTTGCCAATCTATCACGTGCTTCAGATGCAAAATCACCTACCGGATCAAGCATCTATTATCCAAATGTTCTTAACCAAAATTCACAATATATTTGGTGGACAAATCATCGTACTGGATCAGCATATTCAAATACTGCTGTAAATATTTCTAGCCAAACAGATGTTGTTCCTCAAACAATCTCATTTGTTGGTGGTGCAGATGGATTTAGTGAAAACACTCCAGTAATTGGTTCTATTACTAGTGCTTATGATCTATTCAAATCTACTGAAACTGCTCCAATCTCTCTTATGATGACTGGCAAATCAGATGATGTTAATACTACTCTTCTTGGCAATTATCTAATTCAAAATATTGCTCAAACAAGAATGGATTGTGTAGTATTCGTTTCACCTAATAGATCAACAGTTGTTAATAACGTAGGAAATGAGTATTCATCAGTAATCAATTTCCGAAATGGTTTAACTAGCTCATCTTATGGTGTTCTTGATTCTGGATACAAGTATCAATATGATAAGTATAATGACGTATACAGATATGTTCCATTAAATGGTGATGTCGCCGGTCTTTGTGTATATACAGATACAACAAAAGATCCTTGGTGGTCACCTGCAGGATTTAATCGTGGCTTTATCAAGAATATTGTTAAGCTAGCATGGAATCCACAAAAGACATATCGTGACGCAATTTATCCAGTGGGTATCAATCCTGTAGTAACATTCCCTGGTCAAGGTACTGTACTATTTGGAGATAGAACTCTTCAAACAAAGCCATCCGCTTTCGACAGAATTAACGTTCGTAGGCTCTTTATCGTTCTCGAAAAAGCTATTGCAGCAGCTGCTCAATATACTCTATTCGAATTCAACGACGCTTTTACTCGCGCCCAATTCGTTTCTCTAGTTACTCCATTCTTGAAAGATGTTCAAGGACGTAGAGGCATTACAGACTTTAAAGTTGTTTGCGATACGACAAATAATACTGGTCAAGTAATTGATTCTAATCAGTTTGTAGGCGATATCTATATTAAGCCTGCACGTTCTATCAATTACATTCAGCTTAATTTCGTTGCTGTAAGAACTGGTGTTGATTTCTCCGAAATCGTAGGTAAATTTTAAAAACAACATAGAGAAATAGGAGAATAAACATGGCTTTCAATATTAATGATATGAAGTCGCAACTAGTTGGAGGGGGAGCTAGACAATCCCTCTTCAGCGTACAGTTTAACAACCCAGCAAATGGTGTTGCTAATATTAAAGTTCCATTCATGGTACGTACAGCATCTATTCCAGAATCAAAATTAGGAAATATTACAATTCCTTATTTTGGTCGTAAGATCAATCTTGCAGGAGATAGAACGTTTGCTGATTGGACAGTAACAGTTATTAACGATGAAGACTTTCTAATTCGTAATGCTATGGAACAATGGTCAAATGCCATCAATTCATTTGAAGGTAACCTCCGCAACTTTGGTGGAGCTTCACCTCTTCTTTATAAGTCTGATGCAGTAGTAACACAATATGGTAAAACTGGAAATGTTATTCGTCAATATACCTTCCATGGTATCTATCCTGGCGATGTTTCCAATATTGAACTAGATTGGGATGCTACAGATCGTATTGAAGAATTTCGCGTAACATTTATGTATGATTATTGGGATGTAAGTGGTGGTACTACCGGTAATGCTGGTGGAGCCTAATTACCATCAATAAATATATTATGCGTAAGTAGACTAGGAAAATATTATGGTAAAATTGTTTGGATTTGAAATCCGTCGTGAAGCTGAACAACTAGATATCCCATCATTCACTCCTAGAGAGACGGATGATGGGGCTCTAGTTGTTTCTGCAGGTGGTACATATGGTACCTATTTAGATTTAGAAGGTTCTGCTAGAACAGAAGCTGAAATTGTAGCAAAATATAGAGAAATGGCAATTCAGCCAGAAGTAGAATTGGCTGTTAATGACATCGTGTCTGAAGCAATTGTTAAAGAAGATAAGAAAAAAATTGTAGAAATTGATCTCGATGATTTAGATTTTGCAGATAATATTAAAGAAAGAATTTCTGAAGAATGGGATAAAATTTCAAATCTTTTAGATTTTAACAATTATGGATATGAAATTTTTAAACGTTGGTATATAGATGGTAGAGTATATTATCATGTTATGATTGACGTCAATAATCCTCGTGAAGGAATTAAAGAACTTCGATATATTGATCCTCGAAAAATTAGAAAAATCCGTGCAGTAAAACGTATGCGTAAAGATCAAGTATATGTCAATGTAAGCGATAGTGAATTTTATATGTATAATGAAAGAGGCTTTAAAGGGGCTTCAGCTTCTGGCATGGATAATCAAGGATTACAAATTTCTAAAGATTCAATCCTTCATGTTACTTCTGGTGTAGTAGATAAAGACAATAAAATTGTTTTAGGTTATTTGCATAAAGCTATTAAACCTTTAAATCAACTTCGTATTCTAGAAGATGCCACTGTAATCTATCGCATTAGTCGTGCACCAGAACGTCGTATTTTTAGTATTGATGTAGGCAATCTTCCGAAAATGAAAGCCGAACAATATGTTCGCGAAGTTATGGTTAAACATAAAAATCGCTTGATTTATGATGCTACTACCGGCAATATTCGAGATGATCGTAAGTTTATGTGTTATGCCCTTGATACTAAAATTCCTCTATTGGATGGTAGAACACTAACAATAGAAGAAATTATTTCTGAATATAATGAAGGTAAATTGAATTGGGTATATTCTTGTGATCCTAAAACAGGAAAGTTTTATCCAGGGCCAATTTCATGGGCAGGAATTACTAAAAAGAATAGTGATGTTGTTCGTGTTACTTTTGATAATGGTAAAAGTGTTATTTGTACTCCAGATCATAAATTTCCAGTTTGGAATAAAGGATTTATTGAAGCCAAAGATTTGGCTATTGGAGAATCTCTAATTCCAGGATATCGTCGTCATAAATCTATAATTCCAAATGGTAGAAAATATGAACAAATTTATAAGAATGATACCAAAACTTGGGAATTTACACATAAAGAAATTGCCTCTTGGAAAGAACAACAAGGACTTAAAGAAGAATCTATTTTCTCCTTTGATACAAAAGATGATCCTAAATTAACTATTCAATGTAAAACTTGGAAAGTTATCACTCCTGATGGTAATTCAGAAATAATTGAAAATCTTAGTGCCTATTGTCGTAATTTAAATCTTAATAGAACACACATAAAGGGAAGTTCAGGATCCAGAGGATATCGTGCTGAACAACTCCATAATCATAAAGTAGTATCTGTTGAGTTTTTAGATGAAAAGATGACAGTAGCTGCATTAACCATCGACCAAGAAGAAACATATCATAGTCATCACACGTATCTTCTAGATGCTGGTGTATATACTAAAAACACTATGCTTGAAGATTATTGGTTTCCTAGACGTGCAGATGGTGGAGGTACACAGGTTACCACTTTACCATCAGGACAAAATCTAGGTGAATTAGCTGACGTTGAATATTTTGAAAAAAAATTATATCAATCACTTAATGTTCCAGTATCTCGTATGATTTCTGATTCTGGATTTAGTCTTGGTAGATCTTCAGAAATTACTAGAGATGAATTAAAATTTCAAAAGTTTATTATACGTTTAAGAACAAAATTTTCTGAAATATTTTATAAAGCTTTAGAAAAACAACTCGTTTTAACTGGTGTTATTGCCGAATCAGAATGGGATGATATTAAAAATAATATTCATTTCAATTTTCAGGTTGACAATTATTTTGCTGAATTAAAAGAATCAGAAATTCTTACAAATAGAATTAATACTCTTGCTATGTTAGATCCATATGTCGGCAAATATTATTCCGAAGAATGGGTAAGAAAAAATATTCTTCAAATGACTGATGAAGACATTAATAAAATTGAAAAACAAATTGATGAAGAAATGGTTATAGATGTTAAGCGTCAAGCTAAACAATCTGAAATTCAACAGAAATTCTTACCACAACAATCTATGACTGATGATTCTAATGCAGGTGATCAAGAAGAAGCTCCTCAACAGAGTGGACAGGCTCCTCAAGAACCGCAATTAAGTCAATAATTATAAAATATAAATATAATATAAAAATGGAGAATGTTATGTCAGATTATACCGCTTCAGATATTATCAATTTTGCTATTGATGGTAATGCTCTCAAGATTCAAGATGCTGTTGAAGATATGATGAAAGAAAAAGTCGCAGAGATTTTAGCTTCTAAGAAAATCGAAGTTGCTAAGAGTTTCTTTAATTCAGAGGAATAATATGCCTACACAAGACAATAAATCAAAAATGGCTATTCCTAATCAGCCAAAAGATCTTGCGCGCAAGCTCGTCAATACTGATATTTCAAAATATGTTGTTGGTCCTGAAGGTAGAGCTGGACTAAAGAAGTTTAGTGCCAAACACCCAGCATTAAGAATAGATCAACCAAACAATTCTCCAGAAGAAAATGAAAACATCTTTGGTGGAAGTAAAACCAAGGATGACACAACTCGTAGAGCTGATTACGATCTAGGTCAAGATGAAGTAGCTTATGATGAAGGTCAATCACAAGAAGGTGAACATACTTCTATTAAAGCTAAAGTAAAGAAAAAGATCGTTGAAAAGTATATTGCTCAAGCAATAAAAAAAGTAAAAGTTGAGCCAATTAATGCACAGAAAAAAGGTGCTATAGAAGGTCATGATGAAACTCATGAAACTTCTGAAGTAGAAGGCGATGAAACTTCTCAGCCTCAACAAAAAAAGCATCATACAAAAATTCCAGCACAAGTATTGGCCAAAGAAGCATATCTATCAGAATTAGGTGAGCCAATGGCACCTGCACCTGCAACATCAGATTCTCCTGGTTGGTCAGGTGATACTGGAAAAGCTAGCAATGATTCACCAAGTGATAGTGAAAATGATCAAACAGATGGTGAACCTGATCAATCAGTTACTAATGCTAAAGATCAATTAGAAACTATTGCCACTACTGCTGCTGAACTTTATGAAAATATTCAAGATGATATGAAATTGCCTAGCTGGATATTAGAAAAACTAGATTTGGCAAAGAATTTTATTACGTCAGTAAGCGATCACATTTCTAATTCAAAAGATGAAGATGAAGATAATCAACAAAAAGATGATGGATCTTCTAATAAAAATAATACTGATACTCAAAAGCCATCAGCATTTAAAGGCAATGGCGATCAGGCTTTAGCTAAAGAAGAAACCAGTGCTAAGCATCTTGCTAAAAAAGCTTTATCTATTACGAAGAAGGGAAAGTAAATGAAGCTTATTTGCGAAATATTGGACACCAAGCTTTCTCTTATTAAAGAAGCTAAGGAAGACGGTAAAAAGAATTATTATATCGAAGGCATTTTTCTTATGGGTGATCAACCTAATAAAAATGGGCGTGTCTATGAGTCAAAGATTTTAGCTAAAGAAGTTGCAAGATATACTAAAGAACTTATTGAAACAAATAGAGCATATGGTGAACTTGGTCATCCTGCAGGACCTTCTATTAATTTAGATCGCGTATCACATATGATTAAATCATTAACTCAAGAAGGTTCAGATTTCATTGGTCGTGCAAAGCTTACTGATACTCCTATGGGCAATATTGCTATGAATCTATTAGATGAAGGTGCTAATCTCGGTGTTTCTTCTCGTGGAATGGGCACTCTTAAAGAAAAGAGTGGATATATGCAAGTACAAGATGATTTCATGTTGGCAACTGCAGCAGATATCGTAGCAGATCCTTCTGCTCATAAAGCTTTTGTTCGTGGAGTTATGGAAAATGTTGAATACCTTTATGACATTGCTTCTGGAACATGGAAAGCTTCAGAATGTTTAGAAGAAACAAAAAAAGAAATTAAGAAAATGTCTTTATCACAAATTAGTGAAAATCAACTTCGACTATTCGAAAATTTCTTAGATTCACTTGTAATTCGATAATTTATAAATACTATTATTCCCAAAGGAGAAAACCATGTCAGAGATGATCCAAGATAAAGACCTCCGTGAAATTGCTGTAAAAGCAGCACTTCATGCTCATAAAGAAGGCATGTCAGCTGAAGAAGCACATGAACACATTTATGATGAAGTATTAGATGCAAATGAAGGTAAACCACATGCTGGTGCAGTAGCTCATGGGAAGAGATATCTTGCCAAACTAAAGAAGGAAGCACCAATGAAAGAAGAATTTAAAGCATCAGATGGTATCAGTGCAGTTCCTGATCCAGAAGATAGAGACGGCCATAAAGGTCGTTCAGCTGATAAGAATGGCAACGGTCAAGAAAAAATGCCTGAGTTTTTTACAAAAGCTGAAGCAATTAATCAAATTATGGGCCATCTTAGTGGTTTAGGCCATCAAGAACTTGCTAATATCTTTAAAGGTCTAACCGATAAAGGTCCACATCATGATAAAAATAAAGCTTTAGCTACTCGTCGTATTGGCGGTACAGCTAAAGATGATACAAATGGCCAAACACTAGCTCAAACACGATATTCACCAACAAGTGTTCATGCTGAAGATATGGATGTTATCTTTGGTGGTGAAGAACTTTCAGAAGAAACTCGTGAAAAAGCTCGTACAATTTTTGAAGCAGCAGTAAATGCTCGTCTTTATTCAGAAGTTGCACGTATCGAAGAAGAATATGAAAACAATTTAGTAGAAGCTTTAGAAGAAAAAGTTTTACAGTTAACCGAAAATGTTGATAAGTATCTTTCTTATGCAGTAGAACAGTGGCTTGAGAATAACGAAATTGCAATTGAAACAGGTCTTAAGACTGAAGTAATGGAAGACTTCATGCATGGACTTAAGAATCTATTCATGGAAAACTATGTAGAAATTCCTGATGACAAGGTTGATCTAGTTGCTGAACTATCACAACATGTTGCAGAACTAGAAAGCAAACTCAATGAGTCAATCAATGAGAATCTTGATCTTAAGGATTATGTAGATTCTTTAGAAGTAGATAGAATTTTTGCTGAAGAAGTAGAATCACTTCCACTTACTCAACAAGAAAAGCTCCGTTCACTTGTCGAAGGTATTGAATACTCAGACGCAACAGAATTCACTAAAAAGCTAGGCATAATTAAGGAAACCTACTTCCCTACTTCCGCTGGAAAGAAGGAAAAAACGGCTGTCCTAACTGAAGCCACAGATTATGATTCTGATGAACAAGACGTCCAAGAAGTTACTGGACCAATGTCAGCCTATGTAGAAGCAATTTCAAAGACTTCAAAAAAGTAATTTTATAAATAACTATAACCCAATAGAAAAACAGGGAGAAAGATATGCTACTCAACGAAGAAATTACCCAGAAGTGGGGCCCAGTGCTTGAACATCCTGATCTACCAAAGATCGGTGATGCTCATAAGCGTTCAGTTGTCGCCCAACTTCTAGAAAATACCGAATCAGCTCTTCGTGAAGCTGGTGCCTATTCACCCCAGTCACTATTAGAAACTACTGGTGCTGCACCTACTAACGTTTCTGGTGGTTCATTAAACTACGATCCAGTTCTTATTTCACTAGTTCGTCGTGCAATGCCTAATCTAATTGCTTATGATATCTGCGGTGTTCAGCCAATGACTGGTCCTACTGGACTAATCTTTGCTCTACGTCCTCAGTATGCTAACCAGTCAGGTACAGATGCATTCTATTATGAACCTAACACTGGCTTCTCAGGTAACACCGGTGGTACAACTGCATTAGGTGATGCTGCTAACAACGTTGGCGGTATGTATCTCGGCGGTTCAAATACAACTGTAGTTTCTGGTAACTCATCAACTTATAACTTTGGTGGCGGCGGTTCAACTGCCAACATGGAAGCTTACGGTTCCACAACTTCAGTAGATTTTGCTCAGATGGCCTTCTCAATCGATAAGGTTACTGTTACTGCTAAGACACGTGCTCTAAAAGCAGAATATTCAATCGAACTAGCTCAAGACCTAAAGGCAATCCATGGTCTAGATGCAGAGACAGAACTCTCAACAATTCTTTCAGCAGAAATTCTTGCTGAAATCAATCGTGAAGTTGTTCGTACAATTGTTCTTTCATCTGCATCTGGTGCTACTGATACAACCAATCCTGGTGTATTCGATCTAGATGTTGACTCAAACGGCCGTTGGTCAGTTGAGAAGTTCAAAGGTCTAATGTTCCAAATTGAGCGTGAAGCCAACGCCATTGCCAAGGCTACTCGCCGTGGTAAAGGTAATCTAATCATCTGTTCTTCTGATGTTGCTTCTGCTCTTCAGATGGCTGGTGTTCTAGATTATGCTCCTGCTCTAAACTCAAACAACCTACAAGTTGATGACACTGGCAACACCTTTGCCGGCGTTCTTAACGGTCGTATGAGAGTATATGTAGATCCTTATGCTGGCGGCAACTATTGCGTTGTTGGTTATAAGGGTTCTTCAGCTTTTGATGCTGGTATCTTCTATTGCCCATATGTTCCTCTACAAATGGTTCGTGCAGTTGGTCAAGATACTTTCCAGCCAAAGATTGGCTTCAAGACACGTTATGGTATGGTAGCCAATCCATTCTCTAACGGTGCTGTCAGCACTGCTGCTAGCACTTCACTTGGTGCAATCACACAAAATAGCAATGTCTTCTATCGTCGATTTACCGTTGCAAATATCATCTAATCAATTAGAAGATCAGGTTAACTGACAAGACTTGGGGGGAGATCTGAAGGGGTCTCCCCCTTTTTGTTGAATTATAAATACAGTATAATCATATCGCTATGATATTCAGGAGAAAAATTTATGTTTAAGAAGCCAGCTAATAATACCGTGATTACTCCAGTTGCATATGCAGGTGGCGCAATATTTGGATCGACTGACAATCTAGGTCGTATCAGAACTTCCAGACATCAAAACATTTACGAAGCTGACTTTGAATATGGTACACAGCCAATGCGCTGGGAAAACTTCATTGTCAGCCCATCAGGTAATTCTAGAATAGATCAAATGCCTGGATCTGGTGGTGTTCGTATGCGCTTAGGTACTGCTGCTGGCGATGTTACACTTCGTCAAACACGTCCATATCATCGTTATCAGCCTGGCAAGACAATGTTCATGTCTACTGCATTGAACTTTGGTACAGCACAAACTGGCCAGCGTCAACGTGTAGGATTCTTTGATGATGGTAACGGTATGTTCATAGAGCAAGGTGATCCTGTTTTTACAACAACAACTTCTACATTTACTGGAAGCTCAACTGCTGGCTTAAATATCATCACAAACCTTTCTAGTACAGCTACAATGTATATGGGTATGCCTATTACAGGTCCAAACATTGCTCCAAGTATTTCAGGAAAAGATCCTAACTATCCTATTGCAATTCCAAATACTACTGTTATTCAAAATATTATTAATAGTTCAGCAATCGGAATTAGTTCACCTACTACAACAACTTCTGTAGGAACTACCTATACATTTACTACACAAGCAAATCCTTTTGGAATGTATACTGTCATTCGTTCTGATGTTAATGCTGCAAGTGTTCAAAACCATGGAACAAATAGCGGAACTCCTACAGATTATCGTATTCCTCTTCCTGCATGGAACGGAGATCAGGCTTCAATTGCTGGGCTTGATTGGACTCGTATTCAAATGATCTGGCAAGAATACACTTGGTATGGTGCAGGTATGTGCCGTTGGGGCGTTGTTCTAAATGGAGAATTAATTGTTCTAAACTACGTAGGCTTTTCAAACAAAGGACCTGTGAATTCTAGTAATCCTGCTACTGGTATAATTGCATATCCCACACAAGTATCACCCTGGGCCAGAACAGGCAACCTTCCAGTACGTTATGAACAAAGAAACATAACTGCAACATCTACTCAAAATGATATGTACCACTGGGGTGTGTCTGTGGTTGTTGAAGGTGGTCAGGATGATCAGCGTGGATTCACATACTCATATGGAATGAACCCAGCAGCTCAGCGTAGACAAGTTGGTAGTGGTGGTGCAGCTACAAGATATCCTGTACTTTCAATTGCATCTCGTGAAATGGGTGTTATTGAAATGAGCGGAAATTCTTCATGGAATAATACTTCAGCCGCTAGTACAAATTCTCAAATTACTTTAGTAGCTGCTAACACAACATATGATGGTGTGTTAGCATCATCATTAACTGCAAACTTTTCACCTACTAGCAATGTTATTACAGTAACTTCAGGATCAACTGCTAATGTATTTGTGGGTCAATATGTAAATTCTGCTACTACAGGTATACCATCAACTGCAGCAGTAACTTATGTAAATTCAACTGCATATATTATCAATGCAACACCAACTGCGACTGCAACAGGTGCTACTGTAAACACATATACACAAAATACACTTGTTGGCCGTCACATTTATTTCCCAGGTCAAGGTAATAACTATAGCCAAGCACCTGCAGGGTCAAATACAGGTATTACAGCTCGTATCACTGCAAGTAATTCAACAGTAATTTCTTTTGGTGATATTGTAACAGGTTTACCTATTGCAAATACTCTTTCAATGGCAGGTACCCAATACCAAATTGGATTGATTAACCGTGGGCAGCTACTACCAAAGAAAATGTATATTTCTGCTGATGCTCCTTGTATTATTGAATTGATCACAAGTACCACAAAAAATCCTATTTTGTTAACAGGTCCTTCTTGGAATACTTTAGCAAATCTAACATATACTCAAACAATTGCTGGGTTAGTACAACAAGCAACAGGATTAACAACTACAAATACAGCTCCAATTAGTTACGTTGGATTAGGTTCTAACTATTCATTTGCTATGCGTGATGTTTCAGCGACTGCACTAACTGGGGGTGAAGTTGTGTTTGCTCTAACATCTCCTGCAGGTGGTTCTGGTCTACAGGAACTTGATCTATCATACTTCTTCCCACTATACAATACAGTAGCAGGTAACTTGACTGACGTACTAACTGTTGCTGTTACAACAACAGGAACCAATGGTGCTAACGTAGGTGTGCATATCATCGGTCAGGAAGCAATGTCCTAATCATAAGGAGTAACTATGACAAGACGAGTATATGGTTATCTAAAGGATAAATTAGATCCTTCAGATATTAGATTTAAAGCTGTTAGATCAATTGACGATTCTCCAGTCTTTCCAGAGAAAGTTAGTCTAAGAGATAAGTTTAAAGAACTACCATATGATCAAGGATCTTTAGGAGCATGTTCTGCACACGCTGCTTTAGGTATCTTTACATATGAACATGGAGGTGGTCCATTCTCTCGTTTAGCTCTCTATTATTGGGAAAGAGAATTAGAAGGCACCATCAATGAAGATAGTGGTGCCTATCTTAGAGATGCCATTAAAATTCTTAATACAAAAGGAATTGGTCTAGAAGAACATTGGCCATATGATATTTCTAAATTTACAATAGAACCTCCACCTATTGAATTACAAGAAGGTGCGTTAAATAAGATCACACAATATTTTAGTCTTGATGATGGTGATCCAAATGACTATCGGCAATGTTTGGCAGATGGTTATCCATTTATGATTGGTATTCAAATTTTTGAATCTTTTGAATCTGAAGAAGTATCTAAAACCGGCGTAGTTCCTATGCCAGGTGATCGTGAAAGATGTTTAGGTGGTCATGCAGTTGCTGTTATAGGTTATGATGAAAATTTTAGAGGAACCAATAAAAGATATTATGAAGTTAGAAATAGCTGGGGTAAAGATTGGGGCGATCATGGCCATTTTTGGATTCCAGCAGAATATCTAGAAAATAATTCTCTTGGTACCGATGCATGGACAATTAGAGGATAATATTTTTTGTAATAGTTATGGCATATCGTACTAGAAAAACTGGAAAAAGCGGTTCAACTAATTATTATCAAACGGATCATGATAATAATAAAGGTGATAGTACTACAGTTAGTTCACGCACTGGAAGTTCTAGCAGAATATCTTTTACTCAAGGGCTAGGATTTAGACGAGTTAAAACTACACAAAAATTAAGTACTGGATATATTTCTAAAAAAACTAAAACAATTAAATTATCATCAATTATAAAACCATCTAAAACATTTAAGCCAACTAAAATAAAAAAAATAAAGAGTGTATATAAAACAAAAGCTGCACGAGTCAAAGAAACTCGTGCAGCTATATTTCTATTTGGTGGAATGATTATAGTTATATTATTTGTAAAAATCTTGCATTTATTATTTTAGTGGATTCATTGTTAAAGGTGAACACACATCATCAATTTTTGCATTAGGTGCAATCTCTTCTGCATATCCTACATGTGGATCATTTGGAAAAAATCCAGTGTATAACTTTCCATCAATCTTACGATAAAGATCTTCAGTACCTAAACATCGTTTAATCAAATAATACTTTTGATCCATCTTATTGCATGAGATCAAAAACAAACATGAACAAATAATAATTAGCTTTTTCATTACATTTTCCAATGGATTGGCTCCACCCCTGGGTAACGATCCCAGCAATTTCTGATTAACAGTCAGACCCGTTCACCATGCTCGGTCGAGTGGATAATATTACTTACAAATTTCTACTGAATATGGCCTGTTATAATAGTCATATCTAGTTTCTACCCAACATACTGGTTGAGGAGGTTCTACATATACTACACGAGGTGGTTCATAGTAATGTTGATATTCATGATACTCATGATACTCACGATATTCATGATATTCATGAGTTACAACAGAACCAATTACAGCTCCTACAACAAATGGCACGACATTATTAGTGTGATGTCGATGTTGACAATTGCAATCAGCCATGGCAGGTGTAGCCATAAAAGTGAATGCAGCAATAATACCAGCAAAAATCTTCATTACAATTCCTTAGATAATAATATCTTGTTGTTTAGCTTTATTTATATAAAAATACCAAATAGGTGTATTATGTCCAACCTCTTGATTCTTATGCATTTGAACAAGATGCACTAGTTCATGAGCAATAAGATTGACAGCAGCCTTGTATGTACCTGTATCAGAAATTAATCCCATCTCATATTCATCAGAATCTTCATCAGGAATACAATATCCAGCTTCCGGATACATATCTTCAATAATAATATTTAGCTTATGAAGAGGAAGCTTCTCATCATAAAATAGACTACTATCATAATTACAAAGAAGATCAATAATGGACTTTGCTTTAACTTCTGTCAAAACGAATGTCATTCAGATTCCTTATTTAAAAGAGGAGGATAGTAATATTTGATGCGTGCACGCCGAAGCTCATTAATGAGCATAGGAATGACATCTTGGTCTTAAATTATTTCCATAATTCATAATAACAAATTTGGAATTAATGTCAACCAAATTTTTTATTTTAGCTTTTAGCGACAACATGTGACGCGCGACATCTTTTCCCATTTTTGAGGAGAAGACTTACGAATTGCGGCAACCTTTAGAGCCATACGAAGAGACAACTCACGCATACTATTTTGGTTCTTATCAATAAAGGCAACAACTTCTTGTTGAGCAATAGCATCAAGGCCTTGTTCGGCAAGAAGACCATTTTTAAGAACTTGACGAATACGAATCATATAATCACGCTTAGTCTTCATCTTAAGATCGATATAGTGTGCACGAGAAAGCATTGCTTGCAAATGAGGCGCCAACTTATGACCCCTATCAATCATAGAATCAAAATCTAGATTGGTGATGAAAATAATAGTGCCATTGAAATCAAATTGCTTAGGAAGCTTAACTGAAGATTCTTCATCATACAATGCACCTTCAGTCATATAAGAAACTGTACGCTTCTTATTACTATCGCACACAGCCTTAAGCATATTTAGAGATGTGTCATCAAAAAAAACAGTATCAGCATCATCAAACACTAGAACCTTGCCAGCTTCAGAATGCTGATAAAGAAGCTTGTAAAGACCAGTAGCTCGAACATAACCCTTGATAATGGTATGATTAATGCCATTAGGATCCCATTGAGCCAGCTTTTCTTCTACAGTGTGTGATTTACCAACACCTGCAGGGCCAGATACTACAATAGCCCGTACATCACCAGTAAGAGATGCTTCAGTCAGATCAGACAAAATCTCAAAGCTTTCTGAAATACGAGCATCAATTTCTTCATCAGTCTCATGAGAAACTGGTTCGATATATGTCATTTGCTGCATACGAGCTTTAGTAGAGCTACGATCATATACGCCTCTAGGCATTTTCAATCCTCTGTTTTGCTGGTATATATTGTTTCTGATATACTCATCATATCATATGGCTAATTAATGTCAACCGCCATTTTCAAGGATTTTAAGAAGCTTCGCTTCCAAATGCATTTTAACATTTTCTGAAACTTTAGGATCAATCATTTCAAACCAATTAAGCATTTCTTGCAAATAACCTACAGCGTAAATAGACCAATTATCGCCTTCATTATTTTTGATAAGGTCAACCAATTTGTCGGTATAACTAGAATTTTCGGTCATCATGTTTGTTTCCCTCTTGATGATATAACCATTATATCCAATTAGCAATTAATGAAAATAGGCCAGATGCATTTTTTTTAAAAAAATTTAAGCCCCAATTTATAAGGTACAGGCGCGCCTGTACCTTATAAAATAATTAATGTCAACCAACTAAGCCAAAAAATTATTTTTAAAAAAATGTGTTTTGGCTATTTCCATTAATTGCCTGTTTGATATAATGGTTATATCATCAAGAGGGAAACAAACATGATGACTTTTCAAAAGATTCTAGAAAATTATGGTGGATTCACTTATAATTTTGAAGATGGTTCTGAAATGTGGTCAAGAGAAGAAATGTCTACTGAAGAATTGATGGAATATAAAGAATATATGGATTATATGAGTGAAGAATATATAGCTTTTGACACTGAAGAAGAATATTATAATCTTGTAACTCCTCGTATTAATTGGAATTTTTAATCATGAAACTTGACATTACATTACGTGATAATGAAGGTTATTCCAAAAATGGATATAAGGTAAAGTCTCGTGTGTATATTTTTCCAAAAAATGAAAGTGTTTTAGATCAATTTATAAATCGACGATCTCGACCGCTTAATGTATATCGCGATATTCTTCGACAAGGCCTTAGTTCTATTGGCATAGATCTTAATAATATTAGCTATAAATGGAGTCAAAAGGCTGGATGTCCTTGTGGGTGCTCGCCTGGTTTCATTATTGATGGCTTCGATAAAAATATCTATAAAAAAGACGTATATATCGATATTGAGAGTTTACATTAATTGCCTGTTTGATATAATGGTTATATCATCAAGAGGAAAAAACATCATGACAAATCAAAAGTTGTATAAAGATATTGCGGATAGTTTCTCTGATCTTTATCCAGTGCCTGAAGGGCATTTTGCTATCGCATACTGGGTGCCGATGGAGCATCGAGAGCTCTTTCTTGCCACATATAAGAAGGCAGGCATTGGAGTTAGATTTCGTTACAGAGGACCACGGATGCAATCTGTAGGTCGTACTATGAAAGGTGCGCGCACCTTTAATACTATGAAAGGTGCGCATGGTCAAACTTATATTCGGCGTATTTCTATGGCTCAACAAGATTGCCTAATTGATGATGCAACGCATTTTTCTGTTTATTATCATAATCCTAGGAAAAACTCGTGACCAGTACATTAGAATTAATTGCCATGATGAGAACTCCAAAAGATCATGGTAAAACTTTACCTGGTGAAGATGAATATAAAAAGGCTTTTGCAGAACTGATTTCTATGTTAGAAGAAGTTCTACCATATGCAACTGATGATCATGTTGATATTTCAGAGTATATGAGTCGTATTAATAAGTTAAAGAATCGATTTGAGCTTAAGGATTAATTATGCCTTCTGTATTTTTAACATCAGATACTCATTTTGGGCATGCTAATGTTTGCAAATTCATGCGATCTGATGGTGTAACCAAACTTCGTCCGTGGGATAATTCAGATGAGATGGATGAAGCTATGGTTAAGCTGTGGAATGCAAAAGTTAAACCAAATGATAAGGTATATCATTTAGGAGATGTGGTGATCAATCGCCGTTCTCTTCATATTATGACACGTCTTAATGGCGAAAAGGTGTTGATCAAAGGTAATCATGATATTTTTAAGCTTCATGATTATGTTCAACACTTTAATGATATTAAGGCATATCATGTTATGAATGGAATGATTCTATCACATATTCCAATTCATGAACAACATCTAAGACGATTTGGTACTAATATTCATGGCCATACTCATTCTAATCGTGTTATAAAGGATGGAATTATAGATGTTAGATATCATTGTGTATGTGTAGAGCAAACTGATTTTGCTCCTATTTTATATGAAGACGTTCTTGCTCGTATAGAAGCAGAAGGTGGAACTATAGGCTTTAAAACTTTTGAAGAAGGAAATGATTAATGCGAACTTTTGAATTTCATATGAATGAATATGATTCGTCTTCAGGTTTGATGCATAATGAAAGGGTGCATCATGAATTTAGTGAAGAAGATTTTACAGTTGATGATATGCTAGAACGATTTAAGAAGTTTCTACAAGCATGTGGTTATGTATTTAATTTAGAAAACACAATTGAAGTTATTCATAATGAATAGTTTTTTAAAATGGACGGCCTTGATATTTGTATTATCAGGTGCCGTTTGTACTACATGCCGATTGGATCCTTATAATATTATGTGTCTCAATATTGGATCAGCTCTTTATTTTATTTGGGCTATTCGAGTAAAAGATTTGAATTTAACCATTGTCAATGGTATGTTGCTTGTCATTTATTTGATGGGTGCATGGATCAGATCCCACTAATTTTTTTAAAAAAAATGCGTTTTGGCTATTTCCATTAATTGCCTGTTTGATATAATGGTTATATCATCAAGAGGGAAACAAACATGACATATATTGAAAATCCTAAAAATGTCTCTGGCGATGCTAATGTCTCTGGCAATGCTTGGGTCTCTGACAATGCTAAGGTCTCTGACAATGCTAAGGTCTATGGCAATGCTTGGGTCTCTAGCAATGCTTGGGTCTCTAGCAATGCTTGGGTCTTTGACAATGCTAAGGTCTATGGCAATGCTTGGGTCTCTGACAATGCTAAGGTCTATGGCAATGCTAAGGTCTATGGCAATGCTAGGGTCTTTGGCAATGCTAAGGTCTATAGCGATGCTAGTGTCTTTGGCAATGCTAAGGTCTATAGCGATGCTAGTGTCTCTGGCGATGCTAGGATCTTTGGCAATGCAGATATTTCATCTAATGATGATTGGTTTTCATTCATTTATCAAGGTAAAACATTGACGGGATATAAGTCTCGTAACGATATTGGTTATGAATTCAATATCAATGGTGAGAATAAGACCTTTGATGAAGTGAGGGATTATCTTTCTTCGTATTTTATCAATATGATTGCTTCATGGAAGAAGGATAAGGTTAATGATTAATACAAGTTTCGAGAATACAACTCGTACAATGAGTCAACTTGCGCATATGTTAGGTAATTCTATTGATGATAATGAGCCACTTGATTTGTCTCATTCAGAAAAGGATTATTTTGATAACATGAGATCTTGTGCAAATGAGCTCATTGAATTTTTAGATCAGTATAATGAGCACTTTCCAGAAGCAGAGGAATAAATTGATTATGACTATTGCAGAAACTATTCGTGGCCTTAAGCCAGGTGATTATGTTAGCTTACATTTGAAGATGTTGTTGCTAGAGTAACTGATCATCATATGTATACTGCTAGTGAATGGTATATTGATATTGATGATCCAACCATCACTTCAGTAGAAGTATTAGATCCTCCTCTAAAGGTAGGTGATAGAGTTATAACACAACTTGATTATTACGGCATAATCATGGCCATTGCAGAAGGTTATGCTATGATTAGATTTGTACATAATAATCTCATATGTGCCATTCCTCTTTGTAATTTAAAGAAAACGGTATAATGTATTAGATAACTCTTTCAATTGAATATGAATACAGCAGAGCAATCTCTTAGCTTTGAAAAAAGTAAAGAAGCTCTAGAATCATTACTACAAAATGATTATGATACAGAACAAAAAATAGCAACACTTATGTCTTCATCTAAATATTATATGAACGGCTTTGATGAATATAATGATAATGTGTTTAAGGACTATGAAAACTACCGATATCATTATTTGTTTGAAGACGGCAAATGGTATGAGATGCATGAATAAAGAATAGCCGGAAGATCTATTTATAATGGTTTAAATATTAGAATAAATAAAAATACCTCTTAAAATGGTATATTGGGTGTCTAATGAATCATAAAGTAGATAAACCGGTTCTGGTGAATTTTTTGTGCGATCCGAAGCTCAAAGACACCTTCGATGAGCTGTGTGATGCTTATAACATGACTAGATCTGCTATGCTAGTCGAATTGATGACTAAAGCTGTGCTGTATAAGTCAATTCAAGTTGAGTTATGGAATGAGCAGATGAAGCAGGTTGATGATGTTCTCAAAGAACATAAGCGGCTATTGCGGCAGCGATATAAGGCTAGTGGTAAGCAGAGGGTGTATGAGGAAGACATTGAGGAGCCAGTGGGTATCTTTATCTCAGGGATGGATGATGAGCCATCTGAGCCTACCTGGTAGACAAATTAATGTCAACCGACTGAGCTAAAAAAATAATTTTTAAAAAATGTGTTTTGGCTATTTCCATTAATTGCCTGTTTGATATAATGGTTATATCATCAAGAGGGAAACAAACATGACATATATTGAAAATCCTAAAAATGTCTTTGGCGATGCTAATGTCTCTGGCAATGCTTGGGTCTATGACAATGCTTGGGTCTCTGGCGATGCTATTGTCTCTGGCAATGCTATTGTCTCTGGCAATGCTAAGGTCTATGGCGATGCTAATGTCTCTGGCAATGCTTGGGTCTATGACAATGCTAAGGTCTTTGGCAATGCTAGTGTCTCTAGCGATGCTAGGGTCTTTGACAATGCTAAGGTCTTTGGCAATGCTAAGGTCTATGGCAATGCTAGGGTCTTTGGCAATGCTATTGTCTTTGGCGAGGCAGATGTTTCATCTAATGATCATTGGTTTTCTAATATCAATAATGGTAATACTCTTACTGCCTATAAGTCACGCAATGCTCTTGGTTATGAATTCAATATCAAAGGTGAGAATAAGACGTTTGATGAAGTGAGGGATTATCTGACTCCTAAGAATATTGAAACCATTAATGAGTGGATTGCAAATAGGCCTGTAGTTAAATCGGAAGTTGAAATTCGTATCGAAAATCTCCAAAAGGAGCTGGATGCCCTTAAGGCAGCGCAGGCAGCTCAAAAAGCTGGTTGACATTAATTGCCTACCTGGTATAATGGTTATATCATCAAGAGGGAAACGAAGTGATGCACAATAAGCTTGATAAGATTATTACAGCCTATTATAGAGTTGAATCACTTCAAGAGTATCTAGAGGATGTAGAATTAGATGCATCTACACGTGATGCATTGACTAAGCTTCTAGATAATCTTGAAATCGATGCTAGAACCATGCAAATGGATATCGATCGAGCATACGATTCTGAGGTAGGCTAGAGCCTCTAAAAACAGTTAGATATAGTCAACTATATAAAACCGGTTAGATGGCATTCTGCCATCATCTAATGAGCACAGAGGATATATCATGATTAGCTACAACTTCAATGATCTCGATCAAGATGAAATTATACTCTTTGAGTGTCAGAAGTATTCTAAGATTTATGGTCGAGTGCAGTCTGCAGTGTCTGCCTATAATGCTCGTAAGCGGGCTCGTCTTATTCGTACTTGGTATTCAGATGAATCTGATGGTCTGATTGTAGAAAAGATCTAGATCTTAGATTATGAACCCTTAGCTCAGTGGTAGAGCAACTGGCTTTTAACCAGTTGGTCCTAGGTTCAAATCCCAGAGGGTTCTCCAAATACTTGATTATATGCGGACGTGGGGGAATTGGTAGACCCGACAGACTCAAAATCTGTTTTCGAAAGAAGTGAGGGTTCGATTCCCTCCGTCCGTACCAAGTCTAATTCTTTGCTTTTATAAATAACTTTGAGTTAAGATGCAGAGTTGATCTTGAACCATCTGCGCCGAGAATCTGGCCTACTACGTGTAGGATCGCTGGATGAGGATGCGATATAGATGAAGGATGGATTAACAAAGTATTCAAGGCTCAGGGTTAATATCCAGAAGACGCGAGTGTAGTGCGATCGGCTACGGGATTAAACGCAGGCTCTCTTTCCGCGGACATAGGGATTAGTAGTCGGAGAAATACCCAAGCTCATTGACAATGTCTTTAATAGTCTGTTAAAGACTACATAATATAACTTTATCCTCCTCAAGCTTAGCTGCTTTTGGAGGCTTTTCCACGTTTGTGATTTTTTTTGAAAAAAATGCGTTTTAGGTATGTTCATTAATTGCCGGTTTGATATAATGGTTATATCATCAAGAGGGAAACGAAGCATGACCAATGAAGAACTGATAGCTGAGGCTGCGGACATAATTAACAATAAGGA
>Ga0208616_1000118_pt1 | contig 27046 bp, 39 predicted proteins | sample CryBogCBE16Oct07_FD_184575 | JGI IMG/M metagenome (GOLD analysis project Ga0208616, IMG submission 184575) | Freshwater microbial communities from Crystal Bog, Wisconsin, USA - CBE16Oct07 (SPAdes) (version 2) | ecosystem: Environmental > Aquatic > Freshwater > Lake | place: Crystal Bog... | reverse complement strand
AGTTGTAGAGACCACAAAACTCCAGTATTCCTGGATTTTGTGGTATCATGATCCCAACAACAAGGATTATTCCTTGGAGAGTTACGTCAAGATCGTAGATGTTTCAACGCCCCAGCAGTTCTGGTCGGTCGTGGACACTATTTCCAAGGAAGCTTGGGAGTCTGGAATGTTCTTCTTTATGCGTCGAGGATTCAAGCCTCTGTGGGACGTTCCAGAGAATGAAGCCGGAGGAGCATGGTCAAAGAAGATTGAAGATAAGGTTGTTCACAGTACATTCATAAACCTAATGGTTCATTGTATTACGAACGAGTTACTTATACACCGAAAGGAAACACTTGTTGGAATCGCAATTTCCCCAAAGGGACCGTTCTCGATTGTAAAGATTTGGAATACCACCACTACAGTATCTGATAACGCGTTTATTAATCCTGGAATTGAGAACTTCAAGATTGGAGATGATGTTACGTACACTCCCCACAAAGCAAGACCTAAGTAAACATAATGGATACAGTAGAAAAAGCAGAAAAGTATTTACGAGACTTCGTGACCTTTTTGTATTCTTGGTTAACCACTGACGGCGAAGTTTTGGGATACATTTTGGGAGTATGCCATTTCGTTATCAGTATGACTATTTTTGCCATGGTTTTAGTGTCACATACTTTATACCCTGTTATTTGGTTCCAAGTTTTGGTATTTGTTCTTCTTTTGATTATCTGGATCCAGCACTTATTTTTCAAGGTTTGTATTTCCATCGTAGCGGAACAGAAACTCACTAATAAAGAACCGCCATTCTTTCAGATCATCCGGGATATTCTCCACATTCAACCTACGGAATTCATAAACTATTTCTTGGTTGCGGAAACTGTTTGGGTAGGATGTTTCAGTTTAGAACTTATGGCGAAACTGTCGGTGTTTCTGTACGAATATTACGATCTCGTATTACAATGAAGGTTTGGCAGAAACATCCTATTTATGGACTTCTTCATGTTCTATTTGGACTTGTATCATACTTTTCCCCCGTGTTTCTCGTGATAATCTTATCGTACCAACTTCTCCAGTATTGTCTGGGCGTCCGCTTTTTTGCGTTCGAGCAGGAAATAAGGCAAGGAAATTCGTTGGAACATACGATGTTGAAATTGTCGGAAATAGCCATTGGGTACATTTTAGCCCCTATTTTTGTTATTATGTGGAACACGGCATCAGACACAGTTTGATGTCTCCCAGATTGGCAACAACATAGCGAATTAGCATGAACCAATCATTCTTCATCTGGATCTCGAGATTGTTGCACAGATTGGTGCATTTCGTGAACAGTACAAGATGCGGCAGCGAGAAGTTGCCCGTCACGATTTCAGCATTATCCTTCTTCTTGATTGAAAACTCGTTCTCCGAGTCGCCCATTACGGTCGTTCGGGAAGCGAAGTGGCCCTTGCATCCGAACGTGAGTGACGAAGCAACATTCTTGATTTCTACGGTCTTAGCTCCTAGCAGAGTCATGTCGCGGCAAATCTTCTGGAAATCCAGTGACGGCATCGTGAAATGCGCCGAGAACTCGGTTTCTGGCAACTGGATATCTGGCTCGTCGCGATCTAGGAGATTGAGCTTGTACCGCGTCACCTGCTTCTTCTCGCCGTCCTCCAGAAGAATACCCAAAGTATTAGGATCCGTATGGTCAACGTAAAATGTGACAGTATCATCATTGGTGGCCGTGCGCAGAATGCGGTACAGATGATCGGTGTTAATACCAATCACGAACTTGCCCTGATTATGGTTGTACGAGAACTTCTCGAACTTGTCGGCATACAAACGCAAATGAACGAGAACCGTGCGGGTATTATCCATCGCAACCATCCGAATTCCATCCTTGTCAAAAATGAGAGACATCTCGACCAAAATACACTTCAGAGCTTCCGTCAGTGTGCGAACAGCGCCTGTTTGGACAGTCTTCGCTTCAACGATAAACTCCGGCATTTTTATACTTTTTAAGTCGGTGCGTTTAAAATGCTTTATGGCCCATCCAGGATTCGAACCTGAGTTTCGGGATTCAGAGTCCCGCGTACTAACCAACTATACGAATAGGCCGTTGTTAGTACGATCTAATCCTTAAAATGGGTTCAGTTTCCAGTAGTGGTGTACCCGTTCTTAGAATTCCATCCCGACGGAGGCTGAGAGACATTCCAAGCAGCTGGAGTTTCGGGCATACCGACTGAACCAACCATTCCAGAAACCGGAGCAGCCATACATGTTAAACTATACGCCGGAGCTGCAGCAGTTGATGGGGTCGGCGATGGGACTGCCGGAGTCATAGATGAACCGGCAGCTGGAGTGGCAGGAGCGGCTGGTGGAGGAGGAGGAGATACAGCTGTCTGGGCTGCGGACGAAGGAGGAGCACCCTGATTACAGAATCCAACATTGATTCCGTTAGATGTACCTATGCACTCGCCAACACTATCGTTAGCCATTCCCCAATTCTTCTTACCATTCGCAGCAAAGTTCCCTCCCATCGCGGAGCATTCTCCTGCAGTGTACAACCGAACCTTCTGACCACCAGTCAGAGTTACCGAGCTGATACCTGGAGCTCCAACAGGGCACTTTGGGTCGTCCATGCCTTCACGAGTACCTACAAGAAAGTACAAAGCCGCAGCAATTAAAACGACTAGACATCCAACGTGCCAAGTCTTGACCTTCATTATTTATTCCTCATCTTTCTTTTTGTCCTCGTCAGAACTGCTGTCATACCCACCAGCCATTGCCATCGCTCCACCGCGCGCACTACGCTTGACGCTCACAATGCGTCCATGCTTGTTCTTCTTCAAATCTTTGCGCGTTAAACCACCCTTCGTCTTCTCGGCCGTTCCGTTCCACACTTTACGACGGGATCCAATCTTCTTGCTGCGCATAGTCTTACGACGAGAACCAGCAGCAAGTGTAGCGTCCATTTATTATTACTTGAAGTACTTATTTTTCCACCATGTCATTTCTAACAATTTGACGTCTGCTCCTTGATTGTAACAAAAATGAAAGAACCTGCTCCGGAAAGAAAACTTTGTCCATGTCAACTTATCATACGAAGGTTTCATATCTGAAAAATTAATATTCATGATACAGTTTGTATCATTTATCACAGTCGTATCGACCAACTTACGTTTGTTAAAGTACACGTTCATAAACGACTGTTCATAATAATATTCTCCTTCGTGTTTCTCAACCATGTCTAATATATTAGCAAAATGAGCTTTCATTATTGGAGTATTTACAAACGCAAACAGACCACAATTAAATGGATAAATCTTATTTTTAGCAAAGAAGGTATAGTCATCGTAAGTATAGTTCATCAACGAAAAAAACTTCGTTGCATGATACCCATATTCTTTATGTTCGGCAAATGCGTATAGATTCTTAGCATTTACGATTTTAATAAATATCTGGTCAAGTTGTAAGTCTACTAAAATATCCGAATCAATGTACATAATTTTTGAATACTTTGAAATATCGTAGTCAAATATGAGAAGCTTCTTCATAGATGAATCCATTGCGTTAATAGAATTCTTACACTGTTCAACACAAACGTTCTTGAAGCATGCCAGTTTTTCCGTACACTGGGTTAGAAGTGACTCGTCACATATAACTAGTATATCTATGTCATTTTTATTACGAATTGATTCAATTGACATATATAAAAGATCCAAGTATTTTGGATTGAAACCAATGGTGTAATATACTAGATCCACAATATCTGGTTTGGGTGGTGGAAGATTAGCATGATGCTCTATAACTCTAGATATTGTTCTATTATATAGCTTCATTAATAAGTAAGCATTCATATTTTTATATAAAGTTCCCCCATTTGCGATACACGGATTTTCCTGTTCTGAAAGAGGCCCAAAAGTTGGAACAGTATTTTATGTATTCTTGAGCGTTAGTAGAATATGACGATAAAAACAGTTTGGAAAAGTCATATAATTTATCAAACATTTCAGAGTACTTTTGGTCTAAATATTCTGGTGTTATTTCTGAGTAGTCATAAGTGTACAGTATCGGACATCCTTCATATAGTTTTTCGATATGTGGATTGTGTTCAACTATAGGGATACATCCAGCCATTAAAGCTTCATAATGGCGATGACAGTCTTCACCTTTTCCTTCCGGAGAAACTACGAATTTGTATGACGGTAGAGATACAAAGTATTGACTTGGATCTATTTGTATATTCGGAATACCGTTTGCAGAAAGTACAGATACAACTTTTTCGCGAGTCGTTTTTCTTTCTTTGTTTTTTGAATACAGATCAGTCTGTTCTGCGATCGCAAACAAGACAAGTTTATTATGAGGACCTATTTGGGTCTCTTTTCGAGAGTTATTGTGACAAAGGTAATGATAACTCATTCCAATAGGAAAATCTTGTTTTCCATCTTTTCCATCAGTCGTTGATGCTTGGATAATATAATTACGTTTGTCTTTTGGTAAAGTTTGCCAATCACGTAGTGTGAACATTACGCACTTATATTATCACTATACGACCATTTTAACTGTAATAATATACGTAAAAATAGTTTAAACGTAATTAATATGACTACTAAAAATATGGATGGCTCTAATATAAAAGTACTTGCTGTAATTGCAAAATTTAAGGAAGATGTCTCTTGGGTAAAAGAGTTATCTTGTCCATACAAGATTTATGATAAAGACAAAGATATTCCAAATGTTGGAAGAGAGGCGGAAACGTATTTGAGGTATATTATTGAACATTATGATAACTTACCAGATCATGTAGTTTTCTTACAAGGTCATCCGTTTGACCACCTCTGGGAAAAAAATATAAATTATCTAAATAAATGTATTCAGTCAATCAATAATTCTGATGTTACTAGATCATTAAACTACGTAGTACAAGAATCGCACAATATATATACAAGAACTCGCGAATCGTTCAAAGCACTATTTGATAGTCCTCTTTCTGATACAGTTAACGTTTGTTGGGGCGCTCAATATATTGTCCCAAAATCATGTATCCTGAACAGACCAAAGGAGTTCTATGAAGTCATTCGAAAAGTGATGGTCGATGTAAATAATACGCAATACAACAACATGACTAATTGTCTGGTTTGTCCGTGGACTCTTGAACGGATGTGGTTGTACATATTCGATAAAAATATCAAAACTAAAGATGTTAAGTATGAAGACTTACTTTAAGAAAAATATTTTTAACCATTAGGAAACTCAAACACAAATAAAAGTCAATTCAGACGCTTATTTGTGTTTTTTTATTATTGTTTGGATTACGGTTAGCGCTAAGCGTTTTACGCTTAGTTGCTGTACGCGAGGCCACCCATGCCGGACATGACGCGGAGGACGTTGTAGTTGAGCGCGTAGACGCGGACCTGCGCCGTGCGCGTGCCGACAACCGTGTTGAGCGAGACCGTGAGCTGGAGCGTGGCCTTGTCAATGCGCGAGAAGTTGCACGTGCCGCTGGGCTGGTGCTCCTCGGGGCGCAGGGCGAACGAGTAAACGTTGATACCCGTAGACGGCGAGCGGCTGTGGTGCTGGTAAGGCTGGACCTTGTCGAAGTAGGCACCCTCACGCTCCGTGAAGCGGTCCTGGCCGTTGAGCTGCAGCTTGGCAACCTCCACGGGGTTCTTGCCCTCGCAGCGCACGTTCGAGGCAAGGATGACCTTCGCGAGCAGGTAGTTGACGCCCGACTCGAACTCCGCAACACCGCTGACGTCGAACGTTTCGGCACCAATGAGCGAAGACGACTCCGAGGCACCCTGACCCACAGCGGCCGTGATTCCCGTGGAGACCGACGTGAGGCCACCAACAGCGCCCTGGGCGCCCGATACCTGCGCGAGCAGGGACGTGATCATGCCGTCCGTCGAGAAGTCGTCGGAGTAGTTGAAGGGCTGCGCACCGCCAACTGACGCGAGCCAGGCAGCCGTCGAGCAGTCAACGAACGAGTCACGCTGGACGACCCACTGGAGCTCCTTGACGGGGTGGTTAAAGTTCAGCTGGACCTTGTTGGACGACGACGTGATCGACTCAGCACCCGTGTACTGTACCTGCTCGATGAGGTACTCGTGGGACTGCTGGGCGAAGCGGCGGCGCTCCTCCGTGTCGAGGTAGACGTAGTCGACGTAGATCGAGGCGGCGGCCAGCGACTGGGCAACACCCGTGCCGGACGTCGAGGGTACACCTACGGCGGACTCGGCGTAGATGCAGTTCTGCCACGTCTCGAAGTCGACGTTGATGCGCACCTCGTGGTACTGGAGCGCAATGAGCGGGATCGCCACACCAGGGTTGCGGCAGAACCAGAACTGGAGGGGAATGTACAGCGTCTTGGCGGGCGTGCCGGAGCGGGGGACGCAAGAGATCGTCGTCTCTGAGCTGGAGCACGTCGCATCCTGCGCGAGGCCCGTGCCGCGCTTCATCAGCACAAGGTCGTGCGTGTTGCCCAGCATGGAGTCCAGCACGGCGATGTTACCGGCATCCGTCGACAGCTGCGTCCAGATCTGCATCCAGTCACCATACTGGCGGTCAATGCGCTGGCCACCGATCTCCAGCTCGACCTGGTTGATCAGGCGGTGGCCGATGTAGTTGAGCCAGCGGAAGCCCTGGCCCGTACCGGCAGTGCAGTCAACCTGGGGGAGTACTACCTGGATGTACGTCTTGTACATCAGGTCGGCGTTACGGTTGATGACGGCCGTTACGCGCTTGTTGAAGTCCGCCTGTCCGTTGAACGTCACCTCAATGGACTCTACGGCGAAGTTCGTGTGGCGCTTGTACAGAATCTTCCAGAACGTAATCTGGGGGTTGCCCGAGATGTAAATATCCTGCGCGCCATAGCTGACGAGCTGCATCAGACCACCTCCCATTTTGTGTTTATGCTCTACAGCAAGAAAAAAAAATTGTAGAGACAAATGAACGTCCTACTCTGGCCGACCGCGAACCCCATCCTGAACACTTTCTTGCGGTCCATCATCCTCATTCTAGGGATGATATTTGGTTTTGGTCAATCCCTGTATTCAGCATACTGGGGCGCCGTCATTCACGATGCTATTTCTCTCTGGCTCATTAGGCCTTTGGTCTGATAATTGTAAAGATAAACTGCATAGGAATCATCTTGAAATATTTATCCACAATAAACTTCACGTATTTTTCAGAAACAATTCGTCCATTATGTTTTCGAAATTCTTTGATCTCGTCAATTCTCTTGGCATACAAAGCACAGTCCTCAAACCGCACTATACATCCGCGATCGTTATATCCCTCATAATGATCAAAATCCGGAATGCCAATACACCGAAACCCAATTTCAGAAAGAATTTTAAATGGAAATGGTGTGTCTATTTCGACATCAGGTCTCACATACAATACAAACTTATAAGAATTTCCAGATTCAAGCATCATTTGTGTAACTCTCTTCTGGCTTTCTAGTGCGCATAAATGATTCCTGATCATATAGTCAGGCCATTCGCCTCCAGGTGCCCGAGTATCGCCATACTTATCCCATGCTTCTTGATAGAAATAATCGCTGAACGTAATCGAATTCAAAAAATCATCCTGACTTTCCACTTTGTACACTGTCGGTTCCAGCAGCTTATACTCTTCTGGATCCGGAAGAACTGGCGAAACCTCACCCCAAATACGATTAATCTTTACGTCCCAAGTATGAAAGTATGTGTCATACGTCAATCCCGCATTCTTCAAAATATTGAAAATGTTTTCATAATGACTTTTGTAAACATGCTTTGTTGATCGAGACAAACCCCAATAACAAATAGCGATGTCTGGCATTGAATGTATAAAGAGCATCATATGAAAACCGGTTGGTTCATATGGTGCCCCCTATGAGAATCGAACTCATGACCTTTCGCTCACTAGTCAGTGACTACAAGGCGAACGCAATACCACTATGCTAAAAGGGCTTGCTTAGAGAATGTTAGTTGCCTGTAGATCCAAATCCACCACCACCACGATTATCTGGAGCAGCCGGAAGATCCGCAGGAGAATCTACCATAATAACATGATCGTACGGCAGCCAATTATGCTGAACGATTTGAAAGAGTCGGCGCCCCTCCGCAACTGTATAGTCTGAGATACTCGGATCAAAACAGTCTACCCTAGCAATCAGCTCGCCGCGGTATCCGGCATCTGCGAGTCCAATCTGGTTCGACATACGCAGAGGAGTTAGGGACGTAGATGACCGAGCTAGAAGAAGGTAAGGTGCTGGGTTACCTTGATTATCCAGAGCAGCCGCAATTACACCTGTCTTGATTTCTAGCCCCAGATTCTGTGGAGGAGGTAGAATCTGAAGAGTGGTTTTCTGGCAAACTAGATCTACACCAGAATCTGTGACACGACGATTGCGTACATGGTCACGCTGTAGTTCACGGTGATTAGGGTTAATGACGTAAATGTACAGACTCATTTTACAATTAATACAAGTCTCCTATGAAAGCCTTTATCGGTAAGAAAGAGATAACAGCAGCTTCCATCGCAAATATTTGCGCTGAAACATTGAGGGCCATTTCCTGTAATGACATCCGACCAATCATGTAGTACCCCAAAGCTCCCAAAGGATTAAACGTTCCTGTAGACATTTCACCTGCAACCGTATACACTGCAAAATACACTATGGCCATAACTGCTGGGTTCGTGTCGGTGAGCAACAAAGCATATACGACAACTAGAGTACCCATAAACTCAACTACGTACTGCAACATTATCTTTACCGAAGAAACGAGTCATCACACTTCTACGACAATAGATCCGGGAAAGAAGTACCCAGAACAATCAAATCTATTATCCAAGTACCATTTTGAAGGCATGAATATCTGCCGATTAGGGTTTATATACGCCCCCCACCATGCAAATGTAGAGTTGCCCATAATACCACCTTTGCATTTGGACATCAAGTACATTGAATCCTCTTCATTCTCATCGGCAATAAGGAATGACCTCCCTTCCATAATTTTCATGGCATACTGCTTGTCATTTGTGAATAGAACAAGAGGTTGTGGGTGCACCGCATCCAAACACTTTTTATAGTATTCGATTAAGTCAACATGATGTAACGATGATCCGATATAGTCCCCTCCTCGAACATGAACAAAAAACATATCCTTTATATCCGGATACTTGCTCACAATATCTTCGTTAAATGACAGACGTTCAATAAACCTTTCCCGAATCGGATGAATGTATTCCCACCTCTGGAGATAACCTCCAATACAATAACTTGTATTAGGTTCATTTGGAATATGTTCTTTCCAGTTTAATTTATGTGCAAATTCATCGTCATTTATAATAACAGCCATCTGGTCAGACACATACTGATTCCAGTTCTTAAATATAGTTTGAAAATAGCTTCTTGAGGAATGAGGACTTCGTTGAACAATACTCGGATGAATGTAAAAAGACCGCCCAGTTTCTTGGGCAATTCCTTCTAATGACGCTAGTTTGAACAATTGGTTTCCTAGACCGGCATGTATACCGGTTGTAAGCATTAGTATGCTAATTTGTATTTATTTAAACGTTTACTCAAACACCATTCGGGGTACGATGTGCATAGCCTCAAGTTCCTGTGACCAAAGCTTGACAGCGTAAGGGATAGTCTTCATTTCGAAGTGAGTTTTCATTCCGCAGTTGCCGCAATGGTACACATTTTCCAAAGGATTCACAACTGCCAAAGTTCCGCATGTCTTACAGAATCCTGTCGTGAACGGATCGGAAACATCCATTAGACGTTCCTTGGTAAAGACAGCCAGACCATGCGACAACATACAGTCTCGCTCCATCTCGCCGACGCGAAGACCGCCATCGCGTGACCGTCCCTCGCAAGGCTGGCGCGTCAGAGACACAATAGGACCACGAGAACGCGAATGCTTCTTGTCTACTACCATGTGCTTCAGGCGCTGGTAGAATGTCGGACCAATAAAGATCTCGCTTTCCATCATCTCGCCAGTCTGACCGTTGTACATGACCTCATTGCCATACGGATGCATGCCTAGAGCCAGCAAGTGTTCCTTTAGAGTTCCAATCTTCAGATGAGAGTATGGTGTACCGTCGCCTAGCGTACCCTTCTCGGCACAGATCTTGCCATGCATGGTTTCCATCAGCTGAGCGATGGTCATTCGCGAAGGTACAGCATGAGGATTCATGATGATGTCGGGACGCAGGCCGGAAGCAGTGTAGGGCATATCTTCCTCATTGAGAATGATGCCACACGTTCCCTTTTGTCCGTGACGGGATGAAACCTTATCACCAACTTCGGGGACACGTTCCGAAACCACACGGACTTTGACGAAAGGGTACCCATCCGAATTCTTCTCATTCCAAACTCCGTCGACTCGGCAAGTTTCAGAATTGCGATGGATAGTGGACGAATCACGGAAAGCGTATCCATTCGGATCATTCTTCAGGCTCGTAACCTTTCCAATAACTACATCGTTCTCCTTTATGTAGGAGTTCATGGCGGGAGCACCATTGTCTTGGACGGCATGGTATGCTGACGTCTTGAATCCACGCGTATTCTCGCGCCGAGGCTTGGCAAACTTCTCTTCCTTCCCCGACGATACATTACGATGCTCTTCGTCCTTATAAATCGTGTAGTACAGTGTCCGAAACATTCCACGATCAATTGATGAGCGGTTCATAATGACCGAATCTTCCTGATTGTATCCCGAATAAATCCCAATCGCTACAATCACGTTATCACCACTTGGCATCTCGTGTGTATTCAGAACATTCATCATTCGCGTTTCCACGAATGGGCGCATAGGTGAACACAGAATGTACCCATTCTTATCGAGACGCTTAGCGTAGTTCCGAGCAAATATACCCATTGACTGTTTGCCCATAGCCGATTGGTACGTATTACGTGGCGACTGATTGTGATCGCTAAATGGAATACTAGAAGCCATATGCCCTAGAATCAGAGTAGGATGAATTTCACAATGCGTATGTGACTTCGTGATTTCGCGGGGAAACATTGATACTCGAATGACTTCAGTTTCTGCTGGATCAATGTACTCTACACACGTCCGCACCCAATCGTTCCATTCGTCTGATCGCTCTGGAGGAGGAAGTATCTTGCCATTCTCTACTCGAAACAGCGGACGGACAAACCTACCACCATCAGTTTCTACATTAATAATATTATGATGGATGTTCCATGACACTCCGGTATGCGGATGAATCTTGAATGAGCGCTTAGCCTTACGCAGAGCATCATGTAGAAGCTCAGGAGCTGTAGTGTATCCCAGAATTACGCCGTTCAGAATGACCATAGTACCGTTGTACTTCCGGATCTCACGGATCCATTCGACTGGCTGGTTCTTGAGAAACGTCAGAACTACAGCAGCAGGGCTATGCTGCGTGACCGAGGTAAGCATAGACATAGACTTCACAATACCGACCGAATGACCTTCGGGAGTCTCGACTGGACAAACATACCCCCAAGATGTACCATGAAGTTTACGAGGAGCCAGAAGCTTACCCGACTTCTCAACTGGTGTCTGAATACGACGTACATGGCTCAGGGTAGCAGAGTACGAGAGACGATTCAAGACTTGTGATACTCCCATCTTCGTAGCTGTCGATACAGTGGAAGTACCTAGACCCTGTACCGTAAAGTTACCAGTCGCAAGAGCCTGCTTCAGCTTACCTTCAATAGTTGACACCTTCAGAATCTTGTACAAGTTATTCACGTTCAGGACTTCAAGCGGCCGAGGCGTCTCGCGCTTCTTCCATGTATCATTATTGACTTCATGAACGAACTTTGAGCGAATATCCTTGCATACCTTCTGAAACAGTTGACGAAACAGATGGGTGAGTAGAGCACCGGTTGATACTACGCGCTTATTCGGGTAAGCATCACGATCATCGACCTTCAGCCGTCCCGATTCCGTGAGCATCAACTTACGTACAACCCAACCGGTAAGAATGACCTTGCGGGCTTCTAGGACTGAGAGTGGAGATGTATCTCCGCCAAACCGCACGTGTGGGAGGTACTCAGTCTCTAGAAGAGACCGTACATACGCCTTCTTATCTTCCTGCGTGGTTCCGTACTGCAGATGGTGTGTAAGGTAGTCAACCGCATCGTCGCGAGTAAATACCTTGATATCGGCACACTCACGGAAAGATGCTTCTAGTGCCCCAACTTGACGTTCATTCCCATCCGGATAAATGATATCGGCAATATCCTGATCCTTTTCTACACCGAACGCACGGAACATTACACACAGCGGAATGTCTTCGCGGAAACGAGGTACACACATTGTGAGTGGGTACCCATAACCATTAAACTTGGCGGAAATCCGGACTTCCAGCTTCTTGGGAGGAGTCGTGAACGATTCGTGTAGAGACTTCATTTCGGCAGAGTAGGTGTACTTGGACGCCGTCTTCTTGTTGAAGAAGACCATAATCTGGTTATCCGCCACCTTCTCCTGACTCAGGATGGTACGTTCAGATCCATGGATCAGAAAGTACCCGAACGGATCGTAAGGGCACTCGCCAATTTCTTCCTTGGACATTGGGTAGTCAGACATAATACACAGCGACGACCCTAGCATCACCGGAATCTTGCCGAGGGATACGCCCTCAAACACCTTGACTTCCTCATCGAATGTCGCGTAGGTTGGAGCCTTGTAAGACCGAACCGTAAACCTGATGTCCGAGAACATCTGGGCGGCATACGTGAAATTGCGTGTACGTGCGTCCTGAGGAAACATAGGCTTAATTCGCCCAGTCGCTTCCTGAATACGCGGCTTCGTGTACGTGATATTCTCAAACGCTAGACGAAACTCATACTTGTACTTCTTGGTAGCCTCATCTTGTTCGTGCCACACAACAATCGGTGCTGTTGAGCACACGATCAGCGGGATCTTGTTACGCACGAAATCCTCAAATGACTCAATCTGATGCTCAACAAGCCGCGGGACACCATTCTTGAAATAAGTCTTGATTGCGTCCCACTCCATGCTGGTTCTATAAGATTCAGTTCCCGTAAATCTAATTATTCGTTTTTATAATAGAACTGTATGTCCGACAAGGAAAAACCGGTTTACAAAATCACCAAGGTAGACGGAGACAGTAAACCAACTCCTCCCGCACCTGAAAAGAAAGCTCCAGACTCCAAACCTGTTATTACAGCCAGAAAGAGGTCTAAAAGTATGCGGACGTTTCCTCGTGGAGTACTGAAGAAAACTATGAAAGTCAAACCTACATCTGACCCTGCTAAATCCCCTCCGTTTAAGAAATCGTCACGTAAACATACGATAAGATTATTCACTGATCATGGCGAGAAACGCCGTCGGAAAACGATTAAGAAAAAGATCTCAAAAATGAGCGATCGTAAAGTTGATGAGCTTGTTCAGAAACACAACCTTCTAAAGAATCCCGAAACTCCGGCACGTGTCAAACGAGAAATGCTCAGCGGGGCAATGTTAGCCGGTTTCATTTCCTCAGAATAATTAATGACAGCCAGATGGGGCCCACTTGGGTGGATAACTTTACATTCAATTTCGGCAAATTACCCCGACTCCCCATCACCAGCAGATAAGATTCTTATGAAGAAATTCGTAGAACTGTTTGCTGAAACTATATCATGTCCTTCATGCAAAACACATTTTGGGTCTATGTATCGAACATATATATCAAGAAACCCTAATTGGTGGAATAGTAAAGCCGAATTATTCACGTTTGTATGTCGCGCACATAATACCGTGAATAGACGTCTAGATAAACCAATTATTCAATCGATACGTGATAGTATTGACACACTTCAAATGCTAACAAAAGTTACAAGTGCGACAGAATACCGTAACCGGTATTTATTGTATTTGCAGCGTAACTGGGCTAGTCCAGATGCCGAGGGGTTTATGATGTCACGATCGGTAAGAGAAATGGCAAAGATTAATAATGAATATTGGAATCATCGGGAAACGAACTTTGATGTTCAGATTCCCGAGGCGGATGTTGTCCAACCAATTATGAATGTGAGAGGACCAACGGGTAATGTATTGCCGGGTCTAACAGCTGATGGGAATCCTGTACAAGTAGGATTCAGTTTACGATCGGGACGATTTTCGTTAATTCGTCGTTAGGATTCCATGGCAACGAGATTCTCGGCTTCATTTCCCAAAAATGACGTTTCATCCATGGATTGCGCGTTTCTTCATTATGAAGTTCGTCTGGGAACTTTACGCGTCTCCTAGTCTTCTTGAGAGAAGAAGCAGGCATAATGAAATGAAGTTGATCAGATAGAGTAAAATTCAGTTTGCCTTTTTGTACTCCCGTTTCAGCATATTTCACAATATCTGATACGAGAGGCGCATCTGCGTAAGGATACACCCATCCCCAATTAATCGGAGTACTTTGAGTGAAGTAGTGCCATGACCAGTGCAGAGTTTTCCAGTACGCTTCTACCACTGGTTCCATATCCAAAACGCCGTCCAAAATATGAAGTCCATACTTCCTCGAAAACTCGGTTTGATCCTTGCCTAGAACAGCTTTCTCTTCCGGACGCTTACGTAGACTAATGCGCTCTTTCAGAACCCCCATCTCCTTTGAAGCAGAGTACTTAAAGAACTGGTGGCGGCCTTCAGGTGTAAGTAGATCAGGGCGACCCGATTCTTGGTAAAATTGAAGAGCGCGATTGTACCCGTCTTCGCGCAACGAGAACATTCCCAAATTCGGCATGAAGTCGTTACCGAAACACAGCATCGATAGAGCCATATACTGTTCGGTCGGAAGTGGAAGTTGGGTAGATAGTTCCCAAATATTCATTGTGGCAAACTCCGCAGTTTTCAGTTTCGGGTCATCGAACTCAGCGCTCTCACGCAGCAAATGCATTTTATGCGGATCGCTGAGTTCTTTGTTTTGGAGGCAGATGAGAATCAGGTCAGCGTCCAGACCGTAAATACAAACTGACTTCCGATGCTCGGCCGGAATCTTTTTCATATCCACAATGAGTTTGTGCTCGCCTTCGCCGGGTACAGTCGTACGACTGATTTCTGCGTACGGAAACTTGGCTACGAGCGCAGCTTCGAGTTCTCGCATGTAAGGAGTATCTGGCGAAATCAGGTTACGGTCAAAAGGGGTTTCTTCTTTGATGCGCATACGACGGTACCGCTGCTGAACGATCTTGGCGTACGGAACTAAACCATCCAGAGCAATAAGGACTTTCTTGGCTTTGCATACGTGTTCCAAAAGGTAAGCGAATGCTTCGATAATAGACTCAATCGGCTTATCTTCTTTGAGATACCGATGAATCAGGCAATTGAAATCTACACCTAAAACGTCAACTTCGAGTGGAAGTCCACGTTTTACGCTGTCAGTAATGCCACGATGGGACTTAATCAAACTCGCAAAATAAAAAGGAATACCCATACTATACTTTATACGTCAGATACACGTAAGCTGGTTATAGAGAACTAAACCTTATTGTCCTCAGGAAACACTTGCCGATACACTGGCTCGTTATTTGGACCGATGTTGACTCCCTTGTTGTATTCGTCAACGCTCATCTCAAGGTTTCCTGCAGGTGAGTAATATGCCAATGTTGGCAACAACTCAGGAAATGTAAAATCGTGAGCCTTCAAGCGCTCCTCAATTTCAGCCGGGGTTAACTTTGATTCTGCCCAATCTCCTTTGGGAAGATCGGTCGGTCCGTCTTTTAGGAGAGACGGAAGATCATGATCAAAAGTACGAGGAGCTTCAATCTGTTCATCTTTCTTTCCGCCAATCTTCCCCCCATTGATCCAGAAGCCCTGAGCTTCATCTACTGGAACACCCTCAATCCGAGACTGGTACGTTTTTTCAACTCCACTCGTGTCTGGCTCTTCACCTTTCAGATTGAAATAAGTATCAAAATCACAAAGGGCTTTGCGTTTAGCTTCTTCTAAATGTGGATCATTCAGTGCACGATCAGATTCGTATTCCATTATTCTTTAGTCTATTACGTTCCTTAAAACGGTTCTTGTAGGGATCGAACCTACTACCTTCCGGTGCCAACGGCATACCTAACAGCCAGATGCTCTACCGAGTGAGCTAAAGAACCACTTTTTACTCCGAGTTTATTTGGGCAATTCTAACTCACTCATACCTTATCAATTGAATCTTCATTGCGGGACTGGAAATAGTTGCGCAGATCGTCGCGGAACTCATCGTGGCCAGGATACAGTGTCCAAAGTCCCTGCCAGTCCTTGTGGACATGCGCCAGAACATCAATCTCATTATCGATCATAATTGCCCAGCGGTCACGGTACTTGCGATCGCGCTTCTTTCCGTGCCAGAAGTGATAGATCGTGCCCTTGACATAGCCAATGTTCTTGTGGAGACGCAGTGCACGTTCCTGCCAGTTCAGGACGAGCTGACGGTAATGTGGGTGTACGCCCTTGGGGATTGAGCGCTGAGCCTCGCCAATGAGAGCACAGGCCATATGATGATCGCCCGCACCCAGAATACCATAATCAAACAGACCACCCATCGTATTCACAGCCTCGCGCGTCGCAGCCCAAGCATACCCAGGATGCCAGTAAATACCGTTACCGTACTCTGCCTCATAGTACTCCGACGGTAGTTCGCAACCCTCATGCTCTGCAGACTTGGATACCATCTTGCCGTAAGGCTCACCATTCTTGTAACAGAAAGCAAACCCCTTGGCAGTCGTCAGAATCTCGTGGTTAGGGCCTAGATCTACTGCATCCTCAAACAACTGAACGACCGGGTGATGCTGGAGCTCGTGAACAGTCTCCTCCATCCAGTCAGGCCGCACGAAATCAATGTCGCCGTCTAGCCAGGCAACATACTCCCAGTTAGGAGGCAGACGAGAAATACCGATATTGATGAGATTCTCCTTATGCCATAGCTCGGAGTCCGTACGTACCTGGATATGACGAGGGTTCTCCGCCTCAGTCACCTCGAACTCGCGGTCGCCATATGCACCCTCTACGACATACAGTTTTGCACCGTACTTCGCCATTCGTGCCTGAAACTCACGAAATAGCTGTGGGCGCTTCTTGTAACGCTCAGGGTTCGTCATCACCGCGACAACATAAAAGTTATCGAGGAGATGATTGTTCATTCGGTTTAAAATTATAGATTCCGGTAGGTGTAAGTAATAAATGTTCACGATCTCTTGGACGACTATCCTGATGGGTCTGGGTGCTCTACTAGTGGTTGGACTTTACGCTTACTCAATTTCATCTCAGATTAAAGTCGCCGATCCCAAGCCCGGATGTTCTTCGTGCCCGAAATCTCAAACTACTGAATAACTTTATGTTCAGTTCCCTTCTGCTTCAAAAAAGCCTGAACATTCGCTAAATCTGCCGCATTCAGTTCAATTTTAGCTTTCTTATTCTTGTCGTCATTCTGCTTCTGCTGAGCAGGAGTTGCCGTGTTAGCTGGTTTAGGTTTATCTGCGATTCCAGGTGGTTTTGTCGGAGCTGGCTTTGGAGTTGGAGGTGGAGCAGGAGCAGGAGCTGGTGCTGGCGCTGGTTTGGGAGTAGATTCGGTCTTAGCTACTACTGTAGCCACTACTGCTGCGGCAACTACCGGAACAATTACGCTGTCGGCGGTAGATTCAGGTGCAAATGTAACTTTAGATTTTACCTTATCAATATCGTTTGCACTATTCGGCAATACACTATCTGCCATTTCCTTTACACTATCTGGAAGTGGTAGCTCATCAATTACTGATTTAGGATCAGATACCATTGAACGTACTGATTTGAGTTTACCAAGCGGATCGTCGCCAATCGCAGCTTTCATGGAATCAGGAATCGGGGCGCGGTTTACGATATTGACTAAGAACGTATTAATAGTTTTGGTCGGAGCATTCATCAAGAGCATAATTCCTCCTAAAATACCCACCATTCCTACGGCAACACCGCCGAGAATGGTGCCGGTATTACTTGACGCAGCAGCTGCAGCGAGTCCTGCTGCAGTTAAGTTAGCTGATGTAGTTGGCGATGACGTTGTAGTTGGAAACGGTGTGAACATAAAAAGAGGAGTTGAAGTTACCGAAAAAAACGTCGGACTTGCTGAAGCTGAAATAGAAAACCACGATACCGATGGAGTAGACGTATTTGTCCCAGTCAAACTGAAAGCCATTGTTCCTGACCAAGAAATACTTGTAGACAGTGTTGCATTAGGAGACCAAGATCCAGTTCCAGTTCCAGTTAGAGTCGTAGTTCCACTTCCAGTTCCAGTTCCAGTTCCTGTTCCTGTTAGAGTCGTAGTTCCAGTTCCGGTTAGAGTCGTAGTTCCAGTTCCGGTTCCAGTTGGTAAAACGGAAAAAGTTACACTTTGACTCGTGGAAGAAGAATAGGAGATGGATGAAGATATTGACTGGGACCAAGTAGGAGAGATGGAAGAAGATACTGATGAAGATACTGATGAAGATACTGATGAAGATACTGATGAAGATACTGATGAAGAAAATGACCCAGATAGAGATCCAGTTATGGAAGCAGTATTTGCAGTAGTTAGAGAAGGTGAAGCGGACGCTGTAGCGCTTATTGACGGAGTAGAAGCCAATGTGGCTGAAAGAGAAAGGCTTTGGCTCTGGCTTAACGTTGAAGATCCTGATCCAGACAGAGTTGCAATTGAAGATGCAGTCATGAACTTGCTAGCAGATATGGAGACGGAAGGTGACGAAGACGGTGTTCTATTAGACGATGTTGAAGGTGATACGGACTGGACTGACGATGATGTAGATGTTCCTGAAGCAGGTAGTGTAGCTACATCAAATCCTATGGACGCAGGTGGAATACACAATTCTAGAGGAGCTGTTGGATCAGAACATGGTAGAGCATAAACTCCCAACTGAATTGCATTTCCATCAGATGGGTTTGTACCACTCACAAAAAAGGTCAGTGAATATGTAACATTTCCCGTAGCATTGAAAGATTGGTATATTCCATCAAACGTTCCTACGGCTCCATCATACCATTGTCCAGTAGACCAAGTTCCTGCAGCCGGAGGAGGCTGGCCGGCTTGATACCATACTTGAAAATTTGTAGGAACGCTTACAGAATTACCGTTCACAACCACGGTTCCGCCAGTTTGCAAATTAGAATTCTGTAAAATTTGGGTAGATGAGTAAGGAATAGCCTTTGTCAAAGTAGGGTTCGTGAACGTCCAGAAACCAGGATCTTGACGAAATGTAAACCCTACCAGCCATGGTGCCGTTGTAGATGTATTAAAACGGTAAGAATACTGCTGATTAACTCCAGTTGTTGGGTATGAAATAGATCCTAAGTAACATGGAGGAAGGACGCCCATAGCTGATGCTGGTGGGTTAGAATCCCAGCAGTAGGTAGCTCCTACCAACCCTACAAAAAAATTGAAGATGCTCCAACGCATTTTGTATTTACACAATTTTTGGTCTCTAGTTCGGGTTTACAGAATATTTACCGAGTAGTAACAAAATGTCAGATACGCCAGTTGTTGCCGCTTCCGTTTCAGTTGAGGCTGCTGCTACTGGTGTAGTAGAAGCGGCTCCGGCACCCGCACCTGCTTCTGCGCCTGCGCCTGCGCCTGCCTCCGGTTCCGTAGATTTCTCGGATCTAACAGCCGTCCTCAAGCTTGCGCTCTCCAAGATCGCGGAGGTCGAGCTACAAGGTGAAATTGCGGTAGATGATAAGATTAAGAAGGTAGCTGAGCTACTCAAGGCGGATATTCGCGCAGCCGATCTGCCTTTATCTATTCGCATGGCCGCAATGGACTGGGTCAACGATGCTCTGCCCCACGTCATTAAGGCTGTAGATCTAGTTAAGGCGGAAGTCAAGAAGGCTGCTCTGGCTGAAGCCGATAAGCTCAAGGATGTTGCGCTGGCTGAAGTCCGCAAGTGCTGCCCGTCATTTTTTACGAAGAAGGTATAAATAAATGGCAGGATGTATGATGGATGCAGGTAAGCGCACGATTCGTCGTCGTGGGTACACTACGAAAAGGGGGGTGCATGTGCGTTCGCGCCGTGTTCGCGATATGGGCGCACCCGGCAAGTGGGCATCAAAACATGGACCCGGCATTGGACCTCTAAAAGAAGGTGAACTCGTCAAGAAAGGTTATACGGTAACCAAATCGAAGACGGCTCGACACACTGCGTTGCGTAAAGCGGTGCGTTCCTACGGCGCCCTGTCTACTTTTCGTAAACTGAATGCGGCGTCCACCTACACGAAACGTACCTCAAAAGGTCGCTCCAAAACGTTCAAGGCGGATCGCAATTGGGTAAAGAAATCCTTTATGTAATATAATAAATGGATCTGATCAGTTCTCTCATATCAGCCTTGCTGTTTGTGGCGTTCGTTCCCGGTGTACTTGTGACTCTACCTTCCAAGTCATCGCCCCGTACTCATATCATTATTGTCCACGCTCTTCTATTTGCCGTAGTCACGAGCCTTGTGATGCGGTACTACTGGATCAATATCAAGGGTTACCTTGAGAAGTTTGGTAACTTTGGAGCCGTGTGCCCGAACGGATTCGTTCAGCAGGGAAATGATTGTGTCCCAACCGGTCATGCGACATACAGTGTTGATTCTGGAAAGGTGCCGCAGCCGTCAGAATCTTCCCCTTAAATAGAATAAATGCAGAAGAAGTCTATTCTACTGCTTGTTGGAATAGCCGCTGCGATATTTGTCTTCGTGAAGTATGTGCTTCCACGCCTTGAAGGGTTTGCGAACCCTGATACGAAAGTAAATCCAAAGTGCCCGAAAGATTACACTCAGTGCCCTTCGGGAGACTGCATTGATTCCCGCGATCCTCACCAGACATGTGGACATGGAACTGACGCATACTAACGTACAAAACGGAATTAGTTTTGGTAAGGTATAGAGTCTCATTGCTGCCTTTTAACGACTACAACATGACTGATATGCTTATCGACATGAACGAGCACATGATGTCATCCTGCTGGGGTGACGAGGCAATTGCCGACACGCAGACCATTACGGTTCAGCCTGTCGTCAAGACCAACAAGCTCACGTGGGGTATCCCGCTAGAGCGTGTTATGGAGATTCCTGAGGACGGTGAGTCGCTCATGAAGTACATGGAGTTCTGCTCCAACAAGATGGAGAGTCTCGCGAAGGAGCGGGAGAAGTTTAAGGATATTCCTGAGGCTGTTAAGTACATCGAGCACATTGCGCTGGAGAAACGTATTTGGACCAAGAAGCGAAGCGAGTACGCTGAGCATTATCTTGAATCTGATCTCGCGATTGCCCATGAGATGGGAATCGGTGACCTACAGGCTGAGATAGATGCCGCTAAGATGGCGGGTGACTATGAAGGATATACGAACATGCTTTCGAAGATCGAGTATCTTCGCAAGACGATGGCGCTGTACAAGAAATGGGCTGGAGACAGTAAAAAGCTCGATTGAGCATAAAACTATAAACGGAGTTAGGATGGAAACATCCTCTCCAATTTTTTAATTTACCATCCAGGTGGTTCCTTGTGTTCCGCCTGACGTTCAAGATACCGCGTCTTGACGTTCTGGGGTAAGAAGTGTTTATTGAGTACAGCTTCTACAACAGACGGGTCGAACTGCTTGCATGAGAAAACATCTAGATACATATCATTGGACTCTTCTACAAAATGGGCGGTGATATTTGACGTTTCAATAAGCTGAACAAGTGTGTATCCTTTCTTATTGCCTGTTCCAAACATTACGATTTGTGGCTTGCCGTAGGCGACCATGTCGATACGCTTGACAAGCGTGTGAGTAAACTGTTCAATATTACGGGCACAACGGATGGAGCTGGGAACGCAGTTGGCAGCATCTACGATGAGATGATACCCCCAGCGACTAATCATTGATATGTTCTTGAAGAAGAAAATAATGTGAAAGCCTTATCACTTACGACGAGGCTGGCGATGAGTCTTGCGAGTCTTACGCACCCGATTCTTGCGCTTCTTACCACCCCTACCACGACGAACGGTCGTTGGGGCAAACATTTTTATGTCAGTTTTAGGAGGAAGTGGTGGAACTCGAAAACGCCGAGGAATATGGGATTGGTCTAAAGGTAAACCATATCCACTCATTTGATTTTTATCTCCGAAGAAAGTATATCGACATGTGGTGGATGGCTCTTTACGCTGCTGCGCTTTTCTTCGTGCTGACACCTGGCATTGTTCTGTCCTTACCCCCGGGCGGATCAAAGACGACGGTTGCCCTCACCCACGCTGCAGTGTTTGGCGCAGCTTGGATGCTCACGCACAAGCTGGTGTGGAAGGCGGTCCATTAAACTACACAGATCGAATAAACTCCCACTTCAAATAATCGCAAATCTTTTGCCAGATCGCGTCGTGAGAAATTAGACGGTCTCTAGATTTCAGTAGCGGAAAGTAAACCTTGTACTCATCTAACTCTAGGAGTTCAAAGAACTTATAGAGAATGTATGAATAGGATAAGAAATTTGTTCGGTCGTCAGGACAATAAATCAAAAAAGGAGCTTGAATTTCCTGGAACATGGCTCTTATTTTTTCTTCAATTTCAGGAGTAATTGTAGGGGGAGGGTTACCATTAAGTCTAGAAATAATATGAGTAGCATGTTCATAGTACTTTGATCTATTCAGCTTTTTTAGGATTTCGCGCATATCCTTTTCTGTCAATTCGGCTACGTTCTGAATACGGCGTTTCTTGATTTCCAGAACAACTTCGTTCATGACTTCATTGGGAATTATGGTAGACTCTTTTGCTTGAAACTGGTTCAGAATTTCGTTTAAGTGATTGATCTTCTTGTAAGCGTAATTGTTCCTCTCCTTAGGAGGATCACGAAAACTCGGCTGGTCGGAGACTACAAGCATGTATTCTTCCGACCCGCATAAAGGACATACTAGAATCCCTTCATCTGACGACTCTTCACGAGCAATATTGCACTTGTCGCAATGCTCAGTTACAGCCTTCTTGACTTCTGCGGGTTCGCCAGTATTCAGCTTCATTCGAGCCGCAAACTCGTCGAATAGTTTCTTTTTAGATGGAGCAGCATTTTCAGTCGTATTTTGGTGTAAATATTTAGCAAACGTGTTTTGATCAGTTGGGACTGTACTCTGCTGAACCTTTTCACCCGACCCATAATACTTCAACATAATGTCGGCATTTTTCAAGTAGTAATCAGTCAAAGGATTCGTTTGATCTAATCGTTCACTTAAGTCTTTGATTTCTTCGCGCATCTTGGACGCTTTCAGAATTTCAGGTAGAGATGCTGATTTATCTAGATTATCAAGCTCAGATTTCATAGAGTCTAGTTGAATACGCAATGAATCAATATTTGTGGTTTCGTCACGTATTCCCGTGACAATCGTTTGATGGACAGAATCCAGAGTTCCAGATACAACGTCCGCCTTTTTGGAAGACGTTGTTTCTCGCTGCTTCTTTATTCGGAAGATATTGTCCATCTTATTATGTCCTTCAATTGTCGTTTCCTTAAACTCATTATTTGCGAAAAAACAGAAGCGCTCCTAATGAAACCCATGCGATAATTGTAGGAATGAACGTATCGTTCGCAAACTCTTCAGTGGCTTTCACTTTAGGGCATTTCGATGAGTCTACGACCTTACATTTTGAAGCATCAAAATCAGGAGATAAATCGGGAGTTAGCCAGTTAAATGCTGATCCAGATGTTACGTCGCATTCGTAACACTTACATGCCGGAGACGATGATGCGGTCATAGAGTTCATTAAGTATACGGGATTCAGACCTCCAATATCTCCCAAAACACCTTCAACCAATCCTGCCTGCTTGTTACTGATGTAATTGAAGCGTGCTTGAATAGATCCGTCGGGAGCAGTACAGGTTCCGCCCGTATTCACCAAATACTGGTCACCCATTTCGCGGGTTCCCACTAGCGTATTCACATAAGTGCCTACCGCACCTAAATTCGTACCCAACTGACTAAACGAACCATCAGTTCCTACACCTAATCCGCCAGGACCACTGGGTTTAGGAACGTTATCCGCATAACTGTATTCTGGTCCCTTTATAGCTTCTTCGGCCGCCGGATCTTTATTTTTAACATCACCCCACAAGGAATTCAACCCGAGGTCCGCCATTGTGTTCTAAATGTGATTTTACTTGGCGCTTATATGTTGGATTCGTCAGAGCGCACGGACGCTGTTTCAGGATAGCTGAAGATGCTAACTCAAAAGAGTACCCGAACTTCTTACACACAAATAACAAAGCCAAAAATCCGGAGCGGTTTATTCCACATTGGCAATGCACATAAATATTTCCCGATCCGGGACTGCGTAAAAAGGTATTCATAGTCTGTTCAAATTTTGGATACCATTTCAGGATGTTTTCATCAATACTGTCAAGAGCTTCAAGACACACATAATTATCAGGATACTTTGTGCGAAACCACAGGGGACTATCTTTATCGAAAGCGCAGTTTATGACATGAGTAATATTGTTGGCTCGGACGAATCCTGGATTCAAGTACAGTCCGGGACCAAAAATGATATTTGTATGTATTTTTGCTGCTGGTTCATACTGCCACCCCCTTGTCCGTTTCAATAGCCAAGCCATTACTTCTAGTGTGCGTGAACATTTTAAACGAAAAACAATATTTAAACATTGTGTGAGTTAATTCAATCATAAGCCATGTCCGTGTTCACAACCCTAGTGTACGGCGACGATTCCAGCAAGCCTATCGCCAACTTTACGACCACGTCTCTCAAGGATGCCGCCTATGTCGTCAACGCTTACCTAGACACGCTGGAGAACGTAGATGTGACGAAGGAGTTTGTGAAGAGGCAGTTTGATGCTCCATATTATTTGTGCGATCAGCATCCTCCTCGTGCCGACGGCCGGCATTCGGTTCCCGATGTTAGTTTTACGTACAAGCAGCAGGAAGACTTTACGATGGAATACCGTGTTCATACCACGATTCACGATCACGTTTGCGAATGCCCAATCCATAAGAACCGGTCTTGAATAAATGGAAAACGAATACAGATTGAGCAATTAGGTAAACACTATAAACATTAAGATGCAGAAGTACAGTCCGTACTTCAACTCGACGCACCTGCATTATGCGAGTATCGAGAAGCACGGCAAGGAGATCGCGAGTTCCCGGAATAGGGTTGGCTCCCGATCTCGCGGATGTGGATATTCAAATCAAACAATACACGCTGAACGCGCAGTTGTGAAAAGTCTTGGTGACGTGTCACAACTTCGTGGTTGTATTTTGAAGGTAGTTCGTGTAAACAAACAGAATCAAATTATGAACTCTAAACCTTGCGCTTCATGCGTCAAGTTTCTGGAGAAGTGTATTAAGAAGTACGGGCTACTGAAAGTCATGTACTCCGACTCAAATGAGACTGCTCCCGAGTGTGCCCACCACGTAAGCGATAGCGACAGCGACCCCTGCTAGGATCGCAGCGCCCATATACGATGGAACACCTCCTGATGTGTACGTATTAGGAATATACTGGAGAATCAGCGACCGAGGCGTCGATAACGAAATAATCATGGCGGCTAAAAAGAAACCAAAATAGGTCATGAGATTTTTCATTGCGTACCGCATTGTCGAAAACACATGCTGGTTGCTGTGAAGTACAGCCGCAGGCTTGTGTGGCTGAGCATCCGAAAATCCGTTCGTTAAGAAAGGATCAGTGCCTCCGGTCACAATTGGAGCGAACGTCGTGGACTGAGGAAGTGAAGGATTCTGGACGGGTCCGGATCCCAGTAAATCACTCAAATCAGTTGCGCCTTCCATTTACTTTATTTAAATGAAGGTAATTCGCATTCAGCATCTTCCGCAACGTACTTAATGCATTTGTCTCCATGACGTACAACTCGCCCTTCAATTTCTCCAGCAGGAACTGATAGAGCCTGACGAATCGGAATAGGCCGATGAAACAGCATGATTGTCACACCCATTCCAATTAAGAACGAAAGAAAAGGTACGGCTCTCTCATTACGAAAAATTCCGATGATACGACTTATCATCTTTATTATTACTGAGAGGCGAGTAAATTGAGCGAGGTTTGTTTGCCGTCGCACGGGACATCTACTGCTTTGAACTTGACACATCCTGATGGGGTATGGAACGGTTTTGTCGAGTTTGGAGTAGGTACACCTTTTTCGTCGCGAGGAGGAGGTGAGAATACCGCGACAATGAGCATACCTACAATTGTACCCACAAACAACCACAGAAGTGATATCATTGTTCTTTTAGACGTTTATAATTTAACTCATCCGCTCAATTGCTACATATCCAGATGTGCTGCCAGAGCAATGAATCGCGGTTATGCGATATATGCGCGAGTTGGTATTATCAATCAAGTGAACAGTGATCATATCTCCTCCCGATGTTAATGTATGATATCGGAACACGAATCAATACAAATCCGACCAAAGTTCGATAAAATGAAAGCTTCAAGAGCTCCAGATGTTGAACCTGTAGTATACTTTGTTTCTTTGATTGGTTTGGGGATTCCGCATAACCAGTCGGGGCGATACGCTTTTCCAATAACTTTACGTCGTTTCGTTTCGATCCACAATGAAGTATCAGATGTCTTATTCACAAAACTTCGTTCTTTTCCAGTAGATTCATTGAACGGGAATCGGGAAATGTCGGGAATTTTAACTACAGGTTCAGCTTTGTATGAATACCATCCAAAGATGAATATGAGTGTTAGAGACAGCGTGGCTGCCACAAATGAGATATCGATCTCCATTACTTCCTCCGTACCGTATTAATTTAAATTATCACGCGACTCTCTGAATTATGTATGATATTACGTATCCTGAATATGTGGATGTACTTTCGGCTGTCAGCAGACTGAAGTATATATTAAATGCAGTAGAACTTGATGAGTCTACATTTATTAATCCAGACATAGTCACTGGAAATAATCCTGCCAAACTGGTAGTAAAATTTGAATATAGAAACGTTATTTCGGAAACATCATCTGCTTGCAAATAAGATTGTATAAAATCTCCAGCACTGGGTGTATCGGCAGTGACAAACCAGTTTACAGTTACAAGATAAGTTCCAATGCTGGGAACCGTGTATCCAATGGATCCCGATATATTCGAACCAT